>Ga0137415_10001569_pt1 | contig 22654 bp, 19 predicted proteins | sample CZODoug3_1_1_16f_FD_183082 | JGI IMG/M metagenome (GOLD analysis project Ga0137415, IMG submission 183082) | Vadose zone soil fungal communities from Angelo Coast Range Reserve, California, USA - CZODoug3_1_1_16fungal (Hybrid Assembly) | ecosystem: Environmental > Terrestrial > Soil > Vadose...
CGGACCGGACCTGGAACGCGCGCTGAAGCCGCCGGCGCCGACCGCGGCGAACAAGCGATGACGGTGTATTTCATCGTCAAATATCTGCATGTGCTCGGCGCCATTGTCATTCTCGGTACCGGGACCGGCATCGCCTTCTTCATGCTGATGGCGCATCGAAGCGGCGATCCCGCCTTCATCGCGCGCACGGCCGGCACGGTCGTGATCGCCGACATGCTGTTCACGCTGACCGCGGTGCTGCTGCAACCGGCCAGCGGCGTATGGCTGATGGTGTTGTCCGCCGCCACGCTCAATGAACGCTGGCTCGTCGCTTCGCTCGCGCTTTACGCCGTTGCCGGACTGTTCTGGATTCCCGTGGTGTTCATGCAGATCGAAATGCGCAATCTGGCGCGATTGGCGGCGGAGAAGGGTCAGCCGCTGCCGCCGCGCTATTTTGCGCTGTTCCGCCGCTGGTCTCTGTTCGGCATCCCCGGCTTCGGTTCGGTGATGATTATTTTGTGGCTGATGATCGCGAAGCCGTTTTAGAGCATGATCGCGAAAAGTGGGAACCGGTTTTCGGGGGAGATCATGCTCAAACAAAAAGATAGGTGGAATGAGTGATCGCAATATTCTCGTGCTCGGCGCCTCCGGCCTGATCGGCCGGTTCGTCACCGACGATTTGCGCGCCCGGGGTTTCCGTGTGGTTGCGATCGCGCGGCGCTTTTCGGCATCGCAGAAAGCAACCGCGCTCGACCTGGAAATGCCTGTGATGTCGATGGATGTGGCGGCGCTGGCGCGATTGATCCGCGATCACGAGATCGAAATCGTGGTCAATTGCCTGGGCGTGCTGCAGGACGGCCCGGGCAGCGACGTCAGCGCGGTGCATCGCGACTTCGTCGAGCGCCTGCTGGGCGCGATTGGTACCAGCGGGCGCGCCGTCCGCCTCGTTCACGTCTCGATTCCCGGCGCCGCCAGCGAGGACCGCACCGCCTTCAGCCTGACAAAACGCGAGGGCGAACGGCTGATCGTGACCTCCGGCCTGCCTTACGCGATCCTGCGGCCCGGCTTTGTGATCGCGCCGCAGGCCTATGGCGGCAGCGCGATGCTGCGCGCGCTGGCGGCGTTGCCGGTCGATCTACCGGCGGCTGAATCGGCGACGCCGTTTCAGCCGGTCGCGGTGGAAGACATCGCCGCGACCATCGCCTGGCTCGTCAGCCGCGATATCGGTGACGCCACAGTAAATGCCGTGACCTGGGACCTGATGCAGCCGCAGCCAGTCACGCTCGGCGGCGTGATCGAGCAATTCCGCCGGGCGCTCGGCACGGCGAAATATCCGCGGATTGCCCCGCCGGCGTTCCTGATCGATCTCGGCGCAAAACTCGGCGATTTCGCCAGCTGGCTCGGCTGGATGCCGCCGCTGCGATCCACCGCGATTGGCGAATTGCGCCGTGGCGTCACCGGCGATCCGCATCCGTGGATGACTGCGACCGGCATCGTGCCGAAGACGATCGCGCAAGTCGTCGGGCAGGGCTCCGCCACCATCCAGGACAAATGGTTCGCGCGGCTATTCTTGCTCAAGGCGCTGATGATCGCAAGCCTCACTCTGTTCTGGACCGCGTCAGGCTTCATCGCGCTGTTTGTTTCCTTTTCCGCCGCCGCAGGCATGTTGAGCGCGCACGGCTTTCCGCCGTCGCTGGTCGCGCCGTTCACGATCGTCACTAGCCTGATGGACATGAGTATCGGCGTCCTGATCGCCTTGCGCCGTACCTGCGCGTACGGATTGATCGCGGGCATTTTGGCGTCGCTGGGCTATATGGTGGGGACGGCGATCCTGATGCCGGATTTGTGGATCGAGCCGCTGGGGGCGCTGATCAAGACCGGGCCCGCGATTGTGCTGATGCTGGTGGCGCTATCAACTCTGGATAACCGATGACGAAATGGCCGGACGATGACGTGATCCTCTATGACGGCGTCTGCATCTTCTGCTCGCGCTGGATCCGCTTCGTCGCCACCCGTGACGTCGATCGCCGCTTCCGCTTCACCCCGGTCCAGTCGGCCTACGGCACGCGGCTGGCGCAGGCTTTCGGCATCGACCCCGATGATCCCGACACCAACGCGGTGGTCCATGGCGGCGTGGCGTATTTCAAATCGGATGCGGCGCTGACGGTGCTGAGCCTGCTGCCGGGATGGAGCTGGGTGCGTGTGCTTCACGCAGTGCCGAAGCCGCTTCGCAACGCCGTCTACAACCTCGTCGCCCGCAACCGCTACCGGATTTTCGGGAAGTATGATCAGTGTTTTGTGCCGGATGCGGCGATGCGGGCGAGGGTGATCGAGTAGGTCGCCACCGTCATTGCGAGCGAAGCGAAGCAATCCATGGCGCCGCGCGAAGAAAGATGGATTGCTTCGTCGCGGCGCTCCTCGCAATGACGAGATTAGCGCTTCACCAGCGAAGCCAGCACCTCCCCCGCCGCCCGCTCTCCCGAATCCCGCGCCCCATGCGCGGTCGAGAAAAAGCCCGGCGAGGTCGCTTCACCAGCGAAAAACAAGCGCCCGTCGACCGGCGCTGATAGCACCGCGCGTTGGCCGGCATGGCCCGGCAACGCGTGCGAATAGGAGCCGCGCGCGAAAGCGTCGTGCGCCCAGCGGGATTCCGATAGCGGCTTTAGCTTGCGACGAATGTCGTTACCGAGGAAGGCCGCGATCTCGTCGATGCTTTGTGCTGATATGGCGCCGTCCCCGGCGTCCTCAAGTTCTCGTGCGAACCGGCCGCCGAAAAAACCCTCGATGCAGGGCTGACCGAACGGGCGCAGATGATAGGTGCCCATTTCGGTGCGCATGGTGGCGCCGCGCAAATTGCCGTCCTTTGGCAATGCCTCCGGATCGTCGAGCGCCAGCATCACCTTGTCGGCCAGCCCAAGCGGCAGGCCGCGCGCGGCGTCGACTTTGTCCGGCAGCGCGGGCGAAAATCGGATCGTCCCGTCGGCGATCAGATTGGTCGGCACGGTGACGATCACCTTAGCCGCGGTCAGCGCGCCCTGCGATGCCTCAATGCGCACGCGCTTTCCGGAATGATCGATCAGCGTCACCACGCAATTGAGCGCGAGCGGGCAGGCCGCGCCATAGGCCGCGATCAGCGCGCCATAGCCGCGCCGTATCCGCCAATTGATGTTGGTGTCTTGATAGGCGTCCATGTCTGATATCGAAACCTGGCCGAGCTCGCAACCGTTGATATAGGTGGAGATCGCGTCGATCATCGGATTCCAGCGGTTGCCGGGTTCGAGACAGAGACTGGCCGCGCTGTCGCGGCCGCTTTTCCTGGCCTGCCTCGCGGCCTCGTCGGCGCGCTCGTAAAATTCGTCGAGCGCGCGGATGAATGCGTCGCGCTCGTGTTGCGGAAACGCCTTGCCGTAGGCGCGCTCGCGCCAGGGCGGCAGGGTCTTGTCGACCTCGAAATTCAATTGCTCGGCGATTGGGACGAAGGAATTTTGGTCCGCCGAATGCAGCCAGCCGCAGCCGAGGTCGAAGGTGATGCCGGGTGCCGCCTGAATGGTATGAGCCCGTCCGCCGACGCGGTCGCGCGCTTCCAGCACGATTGTCGAGAGACCGGAATTTTTCAGCGCATGGGCGGCGCCGAGGCCCGCGGCGCCGGCGCCGATGATGGCGACATCGATTGAGGAGGGGAGGGACATTGGGTCGTCTATCGTTTCGTCATGCCCGCGCATAGCCGTTCGAAGGACGGCGTCGCTTCCGCTCGCCTATGTCGCGGGCATCCACGTCTTACTTTCCCAGTATCCAAGACGTGGATGGCCGGGACAAGCCCGGCCATGACGGTTTTCTGTGTGTACGAAGCGGAGGAGGCCTACGCCACCGCTTACGCCACCGCTTCCTTGGCCTTTTCCGCGCGCTTGCGCTCGTTGGCGTCGAGGAACTTCTTGCGCAGCCGGATCGATTTCGGGGTCACTTCGACCAGTTCGTCCTCCTCGATATAGGCCAGCGCCTTTTCCAGCGTCATCCGGATCGGCGGCGTCAGGCGCACCGCCTCGTCCTTTGAGGTGGTGCGGATGTTGGTGAGCTGCTTGCCCTTGAGGATGTTGATCTCGAGGTCGTTGTCGCGGGTGTGCTCGCCGACGATCATGCCCTTGTAGACCTTCCAGCCGGGCTCGATCATCATCGGGCCGCGGTCTTCCAGCTTGAACATGGCGTAAGCCACCGCCTCACCCTGGTCGTTGGAGATCAGCACGCCGTTGCGGCGGCCCTGAATGTCGCCCTTGTAGGCCGCATAGCCGTGGAACAGGCGGTTCATGATCGCGGTGCCGCGGGTGTCCGTGAGCAATTCACCTTGATAGCCGATCAGGCCGCGGGTCGGCGCGTAGAACACCAGCCGCAGGCGATGACCGCCGGAGGGGCGCATCTCGATCATCTCGGCCTTGCGCTCGCTCATCTTCTGCACGACGACGCCGGAATGCTCCTCGTCGACGTCGATCACGACTTCTTCGATCGGCTCCTGCCATTCGCCGGTGGCTTCGTCCTTTTTCAGCACCACGCGCGGACGCGACACCGACAGTTCAAAACCTTCGCGGCGCATGGTTTCGATCAGAATCGCGAGCTGCAATTCGCCGCGGCCGGACACTTCCATGGAATCCTTGTCGGCTGCCTCGGTGACGCGCAGCGCGACATTGCCTTCAGCCTCGCGCAGCAGGCGGTCGCGGATCATGCGAGAGGTCACCTTGTCGCCTTCAGTGCCGGCCAGCGGCGAGTTGTTGACGATGAACGACATCGACACCGTCGGCGGGTCGATTGGCTGCGCCTTCAGCGGCGTATCGACGGAGGGATCGCAGAAGGTATCGGCGACGGTGCCCTTGGTCAGGCCGGCAATGGCGACGATGTCGCCGGCTTCGGCTTCCTCGAGCGGCGTGCGCTCGATGCCGCGGAACGCGATAATTTTTGTGATCCGCCCGTTCTCGATCAGCTTGCCGTCGCCGCCCAGCACCTTGACGGCCTGGTTGGGCTTGATGGTGCCGGAGGTGATGCGGCCGGTGATGATGCGGCCGAGATAGGGGTTGGCTTCGAGAATGGTGCCGATCATCCGGAACGGGCCTTCCTCGACGGTCGGCGGCGCCACGTGGCGCAGGATCAAATCGAACAGCGGCTGCATGCCGGCATCGTGGGAACCGTCAGGCGTTTCCGCCATCCAGCCCTGCTTGGCCGATCCGTAGAGAATCGGGAAATCGAGCTGCTCCTCGCTGGCGTCAAGCGCGGCGAACAGGTCGAACACCTCGTTGATGACTTCGGTCGGGCGCGCGTCCGGGCGGTCGACCTTGTTGATGACCACGATCGGCTTTAAGCCCACCTTGAGCGCCTTGGAGACCACGAATTTGGTCTGCGGCAGCGGACCTTCGGCGGCGTCCACCAGCACCAGCGCGCCATCCACCATGTTGAGGATGCGCTCGACCTCGCCGCCGAAATCGGCGTGGCCGGGGGTGTCGACGATGTTGATGCGGGTGTCCTTCCACTGCACCGAGGCCGCCTTGGCCAGAATGGTGATGCCGCGCTCGCGCTCCAGATCGTTGGAATCCATGGCGCGTTCGACCACGCGCTGGTTGTCCCGATAGGTGCCGGATTGCTGCAGCAGGCGATCGACCAGGGTGGTCTTGCCGTGGTCGACGTGGGCGATGATGGCGACGTTACGAAGGTTCATGGCTCTTCTTCTGGGTCGTGCATGGTGGAACGCGCGATCTCACCGGAAAACCGGGATCCCATCTTTCCGGATCGCGCTCGAAAACCTGAAATTCTCGTTTCGCTTAAGCATGATCTTTCGGAAAATCGCTTCCCGCTTTTCCGAATCACGCTCTGGACCCTTGGGTCCAAAAAGGAAGCCCGGCCAAAAGGACCGGGCACACCTTACGCGTTGCGACGCAATATATTCAGAAAACGCCAAAAATCAATGGTTTGTTGGCGATTTGGTTGACCGATTTTCGGTCGAACCGGCCTGATTTCGACGTTCTTCAGCCAATACGCTACGGCCGCGGACCGCGAATGGCCACCCGGATCAGCAGCACCCCGCCAGCGCCCACCCGAAGGCCGATCAAGACAAGCATCGGGATCATGGAATCAGGGCCCAACGAGGTCAGGTTGCCGACGCCGAGGAAGCGGCGCCGCGGCGCCGTTTCCAACGGATAAGGCTTACACCGGCTTCGGGTCGAGCGTGGTCGACCACAGCGCGACGTCGGCGCGGTCGCGCAAGGTCACGGTCATCCGGCCGGTGGTCCCCTCGATCTGGACGTGGCCGAAAAACTGCATGCCGTCGGATGGCGGCAGGTTTTGCTTGTCGAGCCCCGGCGCCTTGATGAATTTCACCTCGGGCCCAAAGGTGTTGTCGAGTTCGTTCGGGCCGAAGGTGCCGGCGTGGAGCGGGCCGGAGACGAATTCCCAGAATGGATCGAACTCCTGGAACTGCGCTTTATCCGGGTTGTAGTAATGCGCGGCGGCGTAGTGGACGTCCGCCGTCAGCCACACGGTGTTGACGATGCCGGCGGTCTTGATGAAGCGCAGGATCTCGGCGATTTCGAGCTCGCGGCCGCGCGGCGGACCGTCGCCCTGCGCGAAGGCTTCCGAGCCCTTTTTGTTGGCCGCATCGTCATAGACGATGAGGCTGAGCGGCATGTCGGAGCCGATCACCTTCCAGGTGGCGCGCGAATTCAACAATGCGCGCTTCAGCCAGGCGAGTTGATCGGGGCCGATGAAATAGCTGTCGGGGCCGTAGCTGGTTTGCAGGTTCGGGCCGTTGGGGCCGCGATAGCTGCGCTCGTCCAGCATGAACACGTCGAGATGCGGGCCGTAATTGAGCGTGCGATAGACCCGGCCCGGCTCGACGATGCTCTCGCGGATCGGATACATCTCGTGGAAGGCGCGGGCCGCGCGCGCGGCCAAAAGCGTGATGTCGCGTACCTTGTAGGCGTCGGGGAGCTGTTTCGACAGCGACCAGTTGTTGGTGACCTCGTGGTCGTCCCACTGCACGAAGATCGGCACTTCGGCGTTGAAGGCGCGCAGATTATCGTCGAGGAAATTGTATTTATGCGCGGCGCGGTATTCGTCGAGTGTCTCGGCGACTCTTGCTTTCTCTGGAATCGTGACGTTCTTCCAGACCTTGCCGTCGGCAAGTTTCACCTCGGACGGAATGATGCCGTCGGCGTAGATGGTGTCGCCCGAATGCAGCAGGAAATCTGGTTTGTGTTTGCGCATGGTGGCGTAGGTGAACATGCCGCCGTCGTCGGGATTGATGCCCCAGCCTTGTCCGGCGACATCGCCGCCCCAGACGAAGCTGACATCGCGGCGGTCGCTCGGCGCGGTGCGGAAACGGCCGACCACCGGCTCGCCGGCGATGTCGATATGGGAGAGGTCGCGAAAGCGGACGCGGTAGAAGATGTCCTGTCCGGAGGGCAGGTTTTCCAGCAGCATTTTTGCGGTGAAGTCGCTCTCGGGCAGCGCCGCGATCGGCGGCAGCGCGCGGGCATTGCTGAAGGATTCTGTTGTCGCGACCTCGACCATCATCTGCGATGGCCGGTCGGCGCGCGCCCATACCACGCCGCCATCGGTGCCGACGTCGCCGGATTGCACGCCATGGGTCACCATCGGCCGGTCGGCGGCGCGGGAAAGATAAGGCATTGCAATGGCGCCGGCGCCGGCCGCCGCCGTGGAAGAGAGGAAACGCCGGCGGGAAATCTTGATGGTCATGCGGGGCTCGTTTTGATTTGACGCCAAATGCAGCGAGGATTTCGTCATTCTCGAGATTCCGGGCTCGATGCGGAGTTTATCATCGGGGGACGCAAAAGCGCCGACCCGTTGGCATCGCCCCGGGATGACGGACAGGGTGTGGAACCGCTATAGGAAAATTTGATGACGGATCGATTACAGCAGGCGCATCTACGCCGTACCGGCGGCGCGGAGTTGCGCGGTCGCCCGCTGCAGGTTTTGCGGCATGCTCATCAATAGTGCCTTGCGGTCGGCGACCGCATTGTGAAACTGCTCGAGCGCGATGTTGAAGGCGGTCAATGTGCCCTGTTCGATCGCGCCATGTTCGAAGCATGATAGCGCATCGCGCAGGATATTGTCGGCTTCCGCCTGCATCTGGTCGAGCTCTTCGGTCGAGTCGCTGTGGCGCGCGGCCTTCAGCATCTCCAGCAGGCGCTCGCGCTGCGAAGTGTTGGTGTTGCGTTCGTCTTTCTTCAGGTAGCCCGCAAACCACGCGCCGGCCGAGCCCATCGCCGACAGCGCCATCAAGCTCCACCAGATGTAATCGCTGTAGCGATCGAGGAAGGTTTTCTCCTCGCCGTCGACGAACGCGGCAGCGCCGGGGTGGACCGGGATCGTGGCGTCCTTGTCGGTATCGGGCGTCTCGATCTTGGCCGCCATTGGAAATTCGTTCTTCAGCGATTGCCGGACCGCGAATAATTGCCGGGTGAAGGCGGCCACCGTCGGTTCCGAAAGGCCTTTGCGCGCGACGATGTGGTGCGAGAAGCTGATGGTCTTGACCTCTTCCTCGGGCCGGTCGGCGCCGCCGAACGAGCCGGCCGGAATTTCGGAGGCCTCGTACATCGGGTGATTCTGCGCGATCGCTTCCGATGCATCGATGCCGAGGAAGGTCGGCGTGCCGCCGTCGCGGGTCGACGCCGCGATCGCGTCCGACGTGATCTTGCTGTTGACCGGACCTGCGGCGAGATAGGCGTCGGCCTTCTGGTTGCGGATCGCTTCGCCCGCCTCGTTGACCGGGAACTGGAGGATGTCGACCTTGACCGGATCGACGCCATATTGCTGCAGGATCACTTTCAGCAAGTTCACATTGGCCTGGGTGCGGCCGATCACGCCGATACGGCGTCCGGCGAGCTGCGCGATCTTGGTGATCTTCGGTACGGCCTTCTTGCCTTTGACCTTCGCCATGGGCGGCACCCACAATACGGCGACGTTCTTGCGCAGCGTCGCCACCGCCTGCGCATTCTTCGGCACGTCAAGGTCGCCGCGGATGATGGCGAGATCGGCCTTGCCGTCGGCCAGCGCCTGGGCGCTGGCGCTGGCGCTGTCGGTCGGCATCGGTCGCAGCCGAACCTGGCTGTGCGCCTGGTTGTTGAAGGCCTGCGCCAGCGCCTGAACCACCTTGATGTCGTCGCTGTTGGCCGGACCGACCGCGATCCGCAGGGTCACCGGCCGCATAGCAAAATAATAGCCGGCCACCAGCGCCCCGACGATGGCCAACACGCCGGCCAGCATGACAAATGTCAGCCGCTGCCTCGCCGGGCGTGGCGAGGACGGAGGCGGAGCTTCGACCAGATCGGACTCGGTCATCGATCGCGCAAACAATCGTTTGGGGTTCGAATTCATCTTGCCAATGCGCTTACACACCACATTCTAGCAAATTCCTTGCCGAACCGGGGTTACATCTCCGTCATGGTTACCAGCGGCCATAAGACGCGTTTTTCGGCCTTATTTTCGTCGCGGATCCCGAAAGCCGGCATCGTGTTAAGGTAAGGCACAGGTCAAACGGGAGATGGTCATGGCAGAGCGTTTGTCGACGGAAGCGAGGAAATCGGCGCTGAAGGAACTGTCCGGCTGGTCCGAGACACCGGGCCGCGAGGCGATCGCAAAGACCTTCACCTTCAAGGATTTCAACGAGGCATTCGGCTTCATGTCCCGCGCGGCGCTGGTGGCCGAGAAGCATGACCATCACCCGGAGTGGAAGAACGTCTACAAGACGGTGGAAGTGGTGCTGGCGACGCATGACGCCGGCGGCGTCACGGCGCGCGACATCGCTCTCGCCAAGGCCATGAACGCGATCGCCAAACAGCTCGGCGTCGGCTGAAGCCGGTCCGACCGATCTTGCAGCCGCGACAGAACGTCCCCAATTGCTTGGGCGGGCGCGTCGCGGCAAACCGGCCGCTATGGGCCTTGAGGGAGCCGTCCGATGCCATCATCCGAACATACCGTGGGCTTTGAGCCGGCCGACCGGCTGGCGCAGGACCGCGAAAGCGTGCGCCGGCGCTTCTGGATCAAGCTGAAGCGGGTGGTTGCCAAACTTCCTTTCGCCGAGGATCTGCTCGCGGCCTACTACTGCGCCTTCGACAAACAGACGCCGCGCCATGTGCAGGCGGCGTTGCTGGGCGCCATCGCCTATTTCATCCTGCCGTTCGATTTCATCCCGGACATGCTGCCGGTGCTCGGCTTCACCGACGACGCCGCGGTGCTGGCAACCGCGCTCCGCATGGTCGCAAGCCACATCACGCCGGAACATCGCGACGCCGCCCGCGCCGCGCTGAAGCGCGGGATCGATCGAGAGCAATGAGCATCGCGGCGTGCTGATACCGGCTGCACGGCACGAAACGCATCCGGTGATCCGATGGCTGATGACGGACGGGCGCCGGCGGGCCGACGCCAGCGAGTTTCTTGGAGCGCTTGCCGAGGCGCTGCTTGCGGCGGGCGTCAATGTCTCCCGCATCACCACTGGTGTGCCGATCCTGCATCCGCAGATTTTTTCCTTCAGCGGCCTGTGGGAACGCGACAAGGGCGTGACCGAGCGGTTGTACCGCTCTGGGCCGACCAGCACGGCGACAATGTCGAACAGTCCGATCCGGATCGCCTATGAAGGCGGCGGCCCGGTCCGCTGCGATCTCACGGCGCCGGCGCGGGACGGCGAATTCGCCATTCTCGGAGAACTGCGCCGCGACGGCCATACCGACTACATCGTGCATGCCGTGCCGTTCGCCGACGGCAGCTACAAGGCACTGTCGCTCGCGACCAGGCGGCCCGGCGGATTCGAGGTTGACGAACTGGCGCTGTTCGAGGCGATGATCCCGGCGGTCGCGTTCAATCTCGAAGTGCAGGCGCTGCGCCGTACCGCGCGCACGCTGCTCGATACCTATGTCGGGCAACAATCCGGCGGCCGCGTGCTGGAGGGACAGATCCAGCGCGGCACCGGTGAAACCATCCGTGCGGTGATCTGGCTCTGCGATTTGCGCGGCTTTACCAATTTGTCGGAAGCGCTGCCGCGCGACGCGCTGATCGATCTGCTCAACTGCTATTTCGGCCCGATGTGCGACGCGGTCGCGCAGCAGGGCGGCGAAATCCTGAAATTCATCGGCGACGCGATGTTGGCGATTTTTCCCATTGGCGCCGATCCCGCGGCAATTTGCCGTTCGGCGCTGATGGCTGCCGAACGGGCGCAAACAGCTTTGGCCGAGGAAAACCGGCGGCGCGAGCGTGCAGGCCAGCCGCGGATCGAATACGGCCTGGCGCTGCATATCGGCGATGTCATGTACGGCAATATCGGCAGCGACACCCGGCTGGATTTCACCGTGATCGGCCCGGCCGTCAATCTCACGGCGCGCATCGAATCGATGTGCCGGCAATTGGGACGTCAGCTGTTGCTGTCGTCCGATTTCGTCAGTGCGGGGAAAATCCCCGCAAACTCCCTTGGCGCGTTCTCGCTCAAGGGCGTCGGCACCGATCAGGAAATCTTTGTGCCGAAATGATCCGGTCGATGATTGGTGCCGCGCCGTCGTCACGGATGCAGGATCACCTTGCCCATCGCCTTGCGGCCGGCGAGCACTTTTAGCGCGTCGGCGGTTTGCGCCAACGGGAAGGTGCGGTCGACATGCGAGGAGATCTTGCCTTCCGCGGTCCACTTCACGAGCTTTTCCAAATTGGCGCGGTTCTTCTCCGGATTGAGCCGTGCCCAGGCGCCCCAGAACACGCCACGGATATCGCAGCCCTTCAAGAGCGCCAGATTGAGCGGCATTTTTGGAATGTCGCCGGCGGCGAATCCGATCACCAGGAAGCGGCCCTCCCACGCGATCGAACGCAATGCTGCTTCCGCATAGGTGCCGCCGACCGGATCGAAGATGATGTCTGCGCCCTTGCCGCCGGTGAGGCGACGCAGGCCTTCCTTCAGATCTTCGTTGGCGTAGTTCAGGCCAAGCTCTGCGCCATGGACTTTGGCGAACTCAAGCTTCTCGTCCGATGAAGCGCAGGCGATCACCTTCAACCCCATCAGTCTGCCGAGTTCGCATGCGGCAAGCCCGGTGCCGCCGGCAGCGCCCAGCACCGCCAGCGTTTCGCCCGGCTTCGGGCTGGCGCGATCCTCCAGCGCATGCAGCGCGGTGCCGTAGATGATGATGATCCCGGCGGCGCGATCGAAATCCAGATTGTCGGGAATCTTCACAATGCTATTGGCCGGCAGCGCGATCTTTTCGCGGGCGCCGTTGTGGCCGCAGGAGGCCACCACGCGATCGCCGACCTTGAGGTCGGTGACGCCGGCGCCGACGCTCTCGATCACGCCCGCGACTTCCGCGGCCGGCGAGAACGGGAACGGCGGCTTGATCTGGTACTTGCCCTGGATCATCAGGATGTCGAAGAAATTCAGCGCCGCGGCCTTGATCGCGATCACCGCCCGTCCCGGCTCGGCGACGGGATCGGGCACATCGGCCAGCACGAGATCGTCGGGTTGGCAATATTGCGAGCAGAGGATGGCTTTCATGGACACACCTGATTTTCGGAGGCAGAAAGGCTTGAAGCTTCATGCCGGATTTGAAGCCGGGCTACAATACAGTGTGGAGGAATCGGACAATGTTTGAAAAAGGCCTGCTGGCGCAAAAACGCATCCTGATTACCGGCGGCGGCTCGGGGCTCGGGGCAACGATGGGACGTCGGTTTGCGGAACTCGGCGCCGAGCTGATCATTTGCGGCCGACGGCTCGAATTGCTGGAACAAACCGCGGCAGGACTGCGCAGCGAGTTCGGCGGCAAGGTCGGCGTGGCGAGATGCGATATCCGTGATGGCGCCGCGGTCGAGGCGATGATGGATTCGGTCTGGCAGGAGGCGCCGATCGACGTCCTCGTCAACAATGCGGCCGCGACCTTCATCGCGCAGAGCGAACATCTGTCGTTCCGCGCCGCCGACGCGATCCTCGCCCCGACGCTGCACGGCACGATGTATTGCACGCTGGCCGCCGGCCGACGCTGGATCGAGGGCAAGCACAAGGGCGTGGTGCTCTCTATCCTCTCGACCTCGACCATTACCGGCCGTGCCTTCACGGTGCCGTCGTCGATGGCCAAGACCGCGGTGCTCGCGATGACCAAGAGCCTTGCGGTGGAATGGGGACCGAAGGGCATTCGCACGGTCGCGATCGCGCCGGGCGCATTTCCGACGCCTGGCGCATCGGGGCAGCTTCGGCCCGAGGGCCGCAACGAGGGCTGGGCGCACCGCAATCCGCTCGGCCGCCCCGGCGAGCTCAGCGAGCTCGCCAATCTCGCAAGCTTCCTGATTTCCGATCAGGCCGGCTACATCAATGGCGAGATGGTGGTGCAGGACGGCGGCGCGCATTTGCGCAGTTCCGGCGCTGAGGATTTGCTGCAATGGACCGATGCGCAATGGCAGCAGCAGCGCGCCGCGCGCTCGAAAGACTGAGCGCGGCACGCGCGCGCCGACAGCGGGGGAAACGGTTGCGTCCGCTTCCTAACTGCCTTCCCAAAAAGGCGTTTTCCGGCTATCCATCCTGCGGTGGGGCGACGCCGTCGGGCCATCTTCCAGTCACAATGATGAGGGAACGAGTTGTCCGTGCGGCAAATACTGACATCGCTGGTTGCGGGTGCGCTGGTGTGCGGGGCGACGTCCCTTGCGCAGGCTCAAGGCGCGTCGCCGAAGGCCTCGAAGGACGCGGCCAAGCCCGCGGCAGCGACTAAGCCCGCGGCAGCGACCAAGCCTGCGGCTGTGGCCAGGCCGGAAGCCGCGCCTGCCGCCGCTGCGGCGGCAGCAGGTGGCGCGGAGCCGACTTTGATCGGGCAGTTCGGCACCTGGGGCGCCTATACGGCGACGCCGAACGGCAAGAAGGTGTGCTTTGCGCTGGCAAAGCCGTCATCGTCGAAGACCAATCCGCCGAATCGTCCGCGTGATCCGGCCTATGCGTTCGTCTCCACGCGTCCAGCGGAGAAGGTCTTCAACGAAGTCTCCGTCATGATCGGCTACACATTGAAGCCGGGTTCGGAATCCTCGCTCGAGGTCGGCGGCGGGTCGTACGCGATGTACACCCAGGGCGACGGGCTCTGGATCAAGAACGCCGCCGAGGAAGAGCGGATGGTCGACACCATGCGCAAATCCGCCGACGTCACCGTCAAGGGCGTCTCGGCCAAGGGCACCGAGACCACCGACACCTTTTCGCTGAAGGGCCTGTCCCAGGCGCTCGACAGGCTGGCGCAGGACTGCAAACGCTAGGGTTTTAAGCCCAAATCAATGCATTTGGCGGCTTTCCAGCCGGTGCTGGAAGGCCTATTTGATGTTCCATGACCGACATGATGACCAGCTCGACCGCCGCCAATCCCGCAGCTAACGCGCCGCTGGAGAAGATCCCGCTCGAAACCTACGTGCCGCCGGCCAAGCCGTCGCTGATCGGCCTGTCGCGCGCGGAGATCGCCGACCGGCTCGGCGAGATCGGCATAGCACCGGCGCAGCGCAAGATGCGCACCCAGCAGCTCTGGCACTGGATCTATTTCCGTGGCGCCAAATCCTTTGCCGAGATGACCAGCGTCTCCAAGGATATGCGTGCACAGCTCGAACAGCATTTCACGGTCGATCGCCCCGAAGTGGTCGCGGAACAGATCTCCAACGACGGCACGCGCAAATGGCTGCTGCGATTGCCGAGCGGAGATTCCTTCCAGAAGGCGCACGAAGTCGAGTGCGTCTATATCCCCGAGACCGACCGCGGCACGCTGTGCGTTTCCTCGCAGGTCGGCTGCACGCTGAATTGTACGTTCTGCCACACCGGCACCCAACGCCTGGTGCGCAATCTCACATCCGGTGAAATCGCCGGCCAGGTCATGGTGGCGCGCGACCGCCTCAACGACTGGGCCGACCGCGAGACCCCGACCGGCAACCGCCTCGTCACCAACGTGGTGATGATGGGCATGGGCGAGCCGCTCTATAATTTCGACGCGGTGCGCGATGCGCTTCTGATCGTCGCCGACAATGAAGGCATCGGCATCTCCCGCCGCCGCATCACGCTGTCGACCTCGGGCGTGGTGCCGAACATCATCCGCACCGGCGACGAAATTGGCGTCATGCTGGCGATCTCGCTGCATGCGGTGCGCGACGAACTGCGCAACGAGCTGGTGCCGCTGAACCGCAAATATCCGATTGCCGAATTGCTGCAGGCCTGCCGCGATTATCCCGGCTCCTCCAACGCGCGGCGCATCACCTTCGAATACGTGATGCTGAAAGGCGTCAACGATTCGCTCGATGATGCGAAGCTGTTGGTCAAGCTGCTCAAGGGCATTCCCGCCAAGATCAATCTGATTCCGTTCAATCCGTGGCCGGGCACGACTTACGAATGCTCGGACTGGGACCAGATCGAGAAATTCTCCGAATACATCTTCAACGCGGGCTATTCCTCGCCGGTGCGCACGCCGCGCGGCCGCGACATCCTCGCCGCCTGCGGCCAGTTGAAATCGGAGACCGAAAAATTGTCCGCCCGCGAGCGGGAGGCGCTGCGCGCGATGGCGATGACGGATTGAGATAGCCGGCGGAATTCGTCATGGCCGGGCTTGTCCCGGCCATCCACGTCTTTACGGCGTCTCAGTGAAGTAAGACGTGGATGCCCGGGTCAAGCCCGGGCATGACGATTGATGGTGCTCGTGTTAATAATGGAATCGGTTGCATGGTCCTGATCGGCCGCCTGTTCGTGATCCTGTTCGGCTTCCTGTTCGCCTGTCTGGCGGCCGGAATCATCGTGGTCGGCGCGGTGCTGTATCCCGAGTTCTCCGATCTCGCGACCGGGCCGATCGACCAGAGCGCGATCAACATCGTGCTTGGATTCGGATTCATCTTCATTTCCGGCTTTGCGCTGTTGCCGGCGTTGATCGTGGTGCTGATCACCGAGGCGTTCTATGTCAGGAGCGTGCTGGCCTATGCCGTCGGCGGCGCGGTTGTCGGCGCCGCCTGCTATCTCGGCCTGGTGCCGTTCGATCCCAACACGCTGCATTTCGACGGCATCGTCCACCGGCATCTGGAAATCATGACCGGTGCCGGCATCGTCGCAGGCCTCGTCTACTGGATGATCGCGGGCCGTCGCGCCGGCGCCTGGCGCGAGCCGCCGCGCCGCTTGACGCCGCCCCCGCCGCTGCCGTCGCAGTCACGGCCGCAACCGTGACGAATAGTATCGCCGTCATTGCGAGGAGCGAAGCGACGAAGCAATCCATTGCATCCCCGAGCGGTCGCATGGATTGCTTCGCGGAGCCTGTCATCGGGCGCGCATACGCGCGATCTGTTGGCTCGCAATGACGGGGGTTTTCATTATCCATCCCCTCCGCTAAACCGCGCGCATGAACCGTACCGGACTTTTCATCGCGCTCGGCCTGGCGCTCGTCATCGGATTGCTGTTTGGGATCTTTCCCGAGCTCGATCTGAAACTGGCGGCGCTGTTCTACGAAGCGTCGGCAAGATCGTTTCCGCTCAAGCTCAATGCGCTCGCAGTCTTCGCGCGCGATGCCGCGATGTGGATCGCCTGGGCGTTTACGCTGCCGGCGCTCGCGGCGTTGGTGATGAAGCTGATCCGGCCGGATCGCCCGATGCTGATCTCCGGACGCGCGACCACCTTCCTGTTGGTGACGATGCTGCTTTCGGCGGGCATTCTCACCAACCTCACCTTCAAGAGTTACTGGGGCCGGCCGCGGCCGGTGGTGGTGACGCAGTTCAACGGACCGCAGGCCTTCATGCCGTGGTGGGATCCGCGCGGGAGCTGCGCGCGCAACTGCTCGTTCTTTTCCGGCGAAGGCGCCACCGCGTTCTGGACCTACGCGCCCGCGGCGCTGGCGCCGCCGGCGTGGCGGCCGCTGGCCTATGCGGCGGCGACGCTGTTCGGCATCACCACCAGCGCGTTGCGGATGGCGTTTGGCGGGCATTTCTTCACCGACGTCGCGATCGCGGGCCTGGTGACGTTCCTGGTGATCTGGCTGGTTTACGCCTTGATCTACCGCTGGTCGTCGACGCGGCTGACCGACGCGCAGATCGACGCTGCGCTGACGCGGCTGGCCTGGCCGGGCTACCGCCTGACCCAGCGCTGGCGCGGGCGCGAGGTGGGGCCTGCGCCGTCGGTTTAAGCGGCTTCATAACGCCAGCCGCCATTAAACGCGTGCCCATCGACGCGAAATTTGATATTCGCACACTCAAGCCACGAGCGGCATTGGAAATTTCGACTGATTGGAAGCTCTATGAGTACGATCTTGAAAAGCCTGCCCAAAGGGGAAAAAGTCGGCATCGCTTTCTCGGGCGGTCTCGACACCAGTGCGGCGCTGCTGTGGATGAAGCAAAACGGCGCCCGCGTCTTTGCCTATACCGCCAATCTCGGCCAACCTGACGAGGCCGACTACAACGAGATTCCGCGTAAAGCGCTAGGCTTCGGCGCCGAAAAAGCCCTGCTGGTGGATTGCCGCACGCAATTGGTGCACGAAGGTATTGCCGCCATCCAATCGGGTGCCTTCCACATCTCTACCGGCGGCATCACGTACTTCAACACGACACCGCTCGGTCGCGCTGTGACTGGCACGATGCTGGTCGCGGCAATGCAGGAGGACGACGTCAACATCTGGGGCGATGGCTCCACCTACAAAGGCAACGATATCGAGCGCTTCTACCGTTATGGCCTGCTGACCAATCCGAGCTTGCGAATCTACAAGCCTTGGCTCGACCAGCAGTTCATCGACGAGCTGGGCGGCCGCGCAGAAATGTCGGCGTTCATGACCGCCAGCGGATTCGCCTACAAGATGAGCGCCGAAAAGGCGTATTCGACCGACAGCAATATCCTCGGCGCGACCCACGAGGCCAAGGATCTTGAGCAACTGGACAGTGGCATCAAGATCGTCAATCCCATCATGGGCGTGCCGTTTTGGCGCGACGACTGCGTCGTCAAGGCCGAAACGGTCACCGTGCGTTTCGTGGAGGGCCAGCCCGTCGCGCTGAACGGCCAGACCTTCGCCGATCCCGTCGCGCTGTTGCTTGAGGCCAACGCCATCGGCGGCCGGCATGGCCTTGGCATGAGCGACCAGATCGAGAACCGGATCATCGAGGCCAAGAGCCGCGGCATTTACGAAGCTCCCGGCATGGCGCTGCTGCACATCGCCTATGAACGCCTGGTCACCGGCATCCACAACGAAGACACCATCGAGCAGTACCGGATCAGCGGCCTGCGCCTTGGCCGATTGCTCTACCAGGGGCGGTGGTTCGATTCGCAGGCCCTCATGCTGCGCGAGACCGCGCGCTGGGTGGCGTGCGCCGTCACCGGCGAGGTGACGCTCGAGCTGCGCCGCGGCAACGACTACTCGATCCTGAACACCGAGAGCCCCAATCTGACCTATCAGCCGGAGCGGTTGAGCATGGAGAAGGTGGACGATGCGGCGTTTACGCCGGCGGACCGTATCGGCCAGCTGACAATGCGCAACCTCGACATCGTTGATAGCCGCGCCAAGCTGAATCTCTACGCCGCGACAGGCTTGCTATCGATCGGGGAAGGCTCCCACATTTTCAAACTCGATAGCGACAAGGACTGAACCGCGCGGTGTCGCCGCCGTCATTGCGAGGAGCGAAGCGACGAAGTTGCGTAGGGTGGGCAAAGCGTAAGCGTGCCCACCAACTTTCGCGCAAGAATGGTGGGCACAGCGCAAGTGCGCTTTTGCCCACCCTACAATTCTTACCTCACCCGCAGCGCATCGAGCAGCGAGCGGAACGCACGCGCGTACTCGGCGCCGGCCTTGCCGATGTCGCGGCCGGACGCGCAGGCAACGGCGGCTTCCGTCACCGCGCCCAGCAGCAGCCGCGCCAACGGCTCGACCGGCTGCCGCGCGATCAGGCCTAAGTCCATCGCAGCGTTAAGCGCGCGCGGAAACTTGCCGCCGAAATGCCGGGCATCGATTTCGCGCCAGCGTTCCCAGCCGAGCACGGCCGGGCCGTCGCGCAGGATGATCTGGCCGGTCGCGCCTTTGGAACACGCCGCGAAATAGGCCTGCGTTCCTGCCGCCATCGCCGCCAGCGCGTCTTTCTCCGCGCGCGAGACGCGGTCGAGGTCGGAGACGAGTTCGAGCGAGACCTGTTCGAATACCGCCTCGAACAGCGCCTCCTTGGTCGGGAAATGATGATAGACCGCGCCCTTTGCGACGCGCGCGCCGGCGGCGATATCGTCCATTGTCGTTGCGGCAAAGCCGCGCTCGCCGAAAATGCGCTTCGCCGCCTTGACGATCGCCGTCTGGGTTTTTTCGCGCCGTTCGGCCTGGGTCGCCATGGCCATGCTCTAGCCCAGTTCCTTGCCCAAGCCAATTGACTTGCCGACCGGCAGTCGATAAATACCGACCAATAGTCGGTAACTAAGCGTGATCCCGGAAAAGTGGGCCCGGTGTTCCGACGAGGATCATGCTCAAACAAAAACGGAGATCCGATATGCCTTCGCTCAAAACCCTGCAGGCCTTCGCCGATACGGTCGAATCCAACGACCACGTCGGCGCCATCCAGAACTTCTACGCAGCCGACGCGAAGACCCAGGAGAACGACGGCGAGTGGCGAGTCGGTCGCGAGGCGCTGGCGGAGCGGGAGCGCGCCGTGCTGGCGTCGGTTGCCGGCGTCAAGACCACGCGGCTCGGGCCGCTATTGCTCGACGGCGACCGGTCGGCGATCTGCTGGCGGTTCGAATTCACCGGCAAGGACGGCAAGGTCTGGACCATGGAGGAGGTCGCCTGGCAGACCTGGCGCGGCGAGCAATTGATCGAGGAGCGCTTCTTTTACGACCCGCAGCAGATGAAGCGCTGAGGCGACGATAGCGAGGTAGCTCGGTGCGCTCCGCTCCGTCCAGGTTACGATAGTTGGCGTAACGGTGACCTCTAACCACGTCATTGCGAGCGAAGCGAAGCAATCCATCTCTCCGCGTAAAGAAAGAGAATGGATTGCTTCGTCGCTTGCGCTCCTCGCAATGACGGGGTGATCAAACAAAAATGGCCGGGATTGCTCCCGGCCATTTCATTGAGCGACGACCTTACCGCGGCGGCGCGGTGCCGGGCGGCGGCGGCGGCAGCGAGGCCGTGCCACCGTTGAGCAGCGGCGTGATACGGCGGACGGTGACGCGGCGGTTGATGCGGCTCGGTCCGTCGGTCTGTTCCTTCATGTACTGCGAACCGTAGCCCTGCGAGGTCAGGTTTTCCGCCGGCACGCCGAACTGCTGGGTCAGCAGCGTGGCCGCGGATTCCGCGCGGCGGTCCGACAGCGACAGATTGTCGGTGTCATTTCCGGTCGCATCGGTATGGCCCTCGATCAGGAACACCTCGCGCGGGTTGCGCTGGATCGCCCGGTTGAGGCCGTCCGCGATCCCCTGCAGCTTCGAGGCCTGATCGGGCGGTATTTCCCACGATCCGCTTTCGAAGTTGATGGTGTTGAGGTCGATGCTCGGCATCAACTGACGCACGTTCGGGCTGTAGCGGATCTCATCGAGCGAATAACGCCGTTCGATCCGGTCCACCGGCGGCGCCACCATGGTGTCGTAGATGACGTCCGGAGACGCGTCTTCGGAATCGACGATGTAACGGTCGTAGGGAATGCGGATCACCGGCGGCGGCAGGTCGACATAGAAACCGCCGATCGCGCGCGGATCGCGATAGCTGTTGTCGATGATGATGATCTCGCGGCCGCCGGGATCCCTGCGGATCCGGCGCAGCAACGTACCGTCGCCGCCGATCACGGTGATGACCTGCGAGCCGTCGGGACGAATCACGACGGTGCGGGTTTCGCCGCCGACCGTTTGGGTCTGGATGTCACGCGCACCGAAGCGGAAGCGATCCATTTCGTCGTGACGAACGAACTCCTGCCCGCCGGGATCGCGGATGATGATCCGGCCGGGTTCGGTGATGATGGTGCGGCCGCCTTCCTGAACCTCGCGGCGCTGGCCGCGGAAGTCGTCGAGGCGTTGCGATCCGACTGCCGCCGCGATTCCGGCGCCGGCGGCGACGCCGACGCCGACACCGACCGCTTTCAGTCCGAGGTTCGCCGGCGCCGCCGGCAGCGGCGTGGTGATCGTCGGGGCACGGCTGAAAGCGGGCGCAATCGTCGGCGGCGCGTTTTGGGCCCGGCCGGGCGAGGGCGCCGCATTCGGCGTCCCGGGTACGGCGGTCGGCGCCGCGGGCGCGGTATTCGGCGGAGCGCCGGGCGGAACATTTGGGCGTGCCTGCGGGGCCGCCGGGCTGGCACCGCCAACTGGAGGTGTTGGCGGCGTCCCGGCCGCTGGAGGCGGCGTGACCGGCGCGCCGGTCCGCGGCGGAGGCGTTGTTGCGCCGCCGGCCGCAGGCGGAGGTGCGGTCGTCGTAGGCGCAGGCTGCGCCTGCGGAGACGGCGTCGGCGATCCAGGCGGAGTTCCCGGGGGCTGCCTGCCGCCGCCGGGCGGAATGCCTTTCTCGCGCGTGCCTAGCGGAGGCGTCGGTGCGGCCGGAGCCGCCGGCGCTGTGGGCGCCGTGGTTGCCGCAGGAGGGGTCGGTGGCGGCGTACGGACCGGCGGAGCCGCGGTCGGAGGCGCCGCGGTCGGGGGGGCCGGCGGTGCGCGCGGCGTCGGTTCCGAAGGCGGCGTGGGCCGCGCCGGAGCAGCAGCGGGAGGCGGCGGCGCAGGACGTGCAGGCGGGGCCGCGACCGGCGGCGGCGGCGTGGGACGCGGCGGCGGAGCCGCAGCCGGCGGCGGCGGGGCAGGCCGCGGCGGTGGGGCCACAGCCGGAGGCGGCGCGGGCGGGTGCGGAGCCGCAGCAGGCGGCGGTGGCGGCGGCGTGGGCCGCGCCGGCGCTGCTGGGGGTTGCTTGGCCGCGGGCGGCGGCTTGGGCTTGCCGTCGGGGCCGAGTTCCTCCCTCGCTTGTGCGACGACGAGCGGAGCGGATTGCGCGTGCGATGCGGGAGTTACGAACTGCATCACCGTCAGCGCGGTCGTGGCAAGCAGCACGAGACGAAGGTTTGTCATGATGTTTGGAGTCCCCGGCGAAAAATCTGGGCGATAGAGGAATTGCTAGAGCCGAACAATTCGGCGGTTCGATGAACGGCTCATCATTGGGCCGGATTGTGGCGGGCGATAAAGAGCGGTTGCATTTTATTTCGAAGACATAACGGGTTGCATCCGCATTTGTTCATTGCGCATTCAGGAGATGGCTTCGAATCCCACGATTAAATTGTTCCCTGCGGCAGCACCGCGCTTCCGCGGCTGGTCGCGGGAGGAGGCGCGGTCGGACCAGTCGGCCCGCGCACCGGCAACTCATCCGGCATCTTGCCTGGCAATTCGTCCGGCCGCGGCGTCTCGCCCGGTTCGTGCACCGGCGGAGGAATTTCCGGACGAGGATTGCCCGGCGGAATTCCCGGCGGTTCGGTCGGAGTGCCCGGCGTTGCCGGTGGAATTTCCGGAGGCTCGATCGGCATCACCATCTAACGGGGCGCGCGCTGCGATGTTCCTGCCGGGCAAAGTGGAACTCACGCCGGCGTGTGGCAGACCGCCGCAATGGGGTCGATCATCGCAAATCTCCTGCGGTTCGCCAGAGCGGGATGCCTCTTCTTCGAAGCGTCATCCCGCTCTATCTTTTTGTTTGAGCATGATCTCCGCGCAAACGCTTCGCGTTTGTCGCGAGGGAAAACCGGT
>Ga0137415_10001570_pt1 | contig 22652 bp, 18 predicted proteins | sample CZODoug3_1_1_16f_FD_183082 | JGI IMG/M metagenome (GOLD analysis project Ga0137415, IMG submission 183082) | Vadose zone soil fungal communities from Angelo Coast Range Reserve, California, USA - CZODoug3_1_1_16fungal (Hybrid Assembly) | ecosystem: Environmental > Terrestrial > Soil > Vadose...
GGGTAGGCGTGGGTGTTGGGGTCGGGGTAGGCGTCGGGGTAGGCGTCGGCGTCGGGGTAGGCGTGGGCGAGGGGGTCGGTGTCGGGGTTGGGCTAGGCGTGGGTGTGGGCGTGGGCGAAGGTGTCGCGCTGGGCGTGGGGGTCGGGCCGCCTGACGGGGTTGGCGTTGGCGCTCCACTCGGGCTGGCCGACGGCGACGCACTCGGGCTGGCGGAGCCAGACGGGTTCGCGCTCGGGGACGCTGAAGGATTCGTGCTACCGCTCGGCGATGGCGTGCTGGCAGGCGTACTGCCGGACGACGCCGGCGTGGGGGTGGAGTGCGGCGCGAGTGCCAGCGGCCGGGCGGAGCTGTTCGGCCGCGCGGCAAAGAACCGTGGCGGAAGGTTGAAGGTTGGGACCAGCAACCAGAAGGGCGCGTGCGGGTCGTCTGAGAAGTAGATGCTCGCCGCCGAGTCGGCGGCGCTGCCGCTGGCGTCGATGCGGAACGGGCCGACCTCCCAGTCGGCAGGAATAGCCCGAACCGCAAAGAAGACAAAGATCAGGCTGGCGAAGAACAGCAGGAAGCCGAACCGGCGGCGACGGCGACGGTCCGACTCGTAGTCGGCAAGCGGCAGCTCGGTGACCGGCGCCGCGAAAACGACGAGCTCGCCAGTCAGCGCCGGGGCAGCGGGCTCCGCAATCGGTGCCGGGAGGGCGGGAACGACGGCCTGCACGACCGGTTCAGGCTCAGCCGGGCTGGACGGGATTGGCGCGCTTGCCTCGGGCGTGGCGGTCCCATCGGCCAGCCTGTCAAGCCGCTCCTGGAGCTTTGCCTGATCGCCAGCCGGATCCTGTGGTTGTATACGACGCCGAGGGAGGAGGCGCATGTGCGACCACCGTAGCGCCGGTCGCTTACGACGCCTCTTTCGCGCGTCGTCAGGCTGCCGTCGAGCTGCGACAAGGGTGTGACAACTTCACGAGCGCGTGTGAGGGCGGCGTCAGCCGGGCGGCCAGGCCATCGCGCGGCCGCCCAAAAGGTGCAGGTGGAGGTGGTATACGGTTTGGCCGGCCTGGGGACCCTTGTTCATGACCAGGCGGTAGCCGTCCCGATCGATCTTGCGCTCGTCGGCGATCTGGTTGGCCACCTGGAACATCCGCATCAGCATCGGCGCGTGCGCAGGGAGCAGGTCGTGGACCGTGGGGATGTGCTCCTTCGGAATCACCAGGACGTGGGTCGGCGCCACCGGCCGGATGTCCTCGAAGGCCACGATCTCCTCATCGCGGAAGACTTCCTTGGCGGGAATCTCGCGAGCGAAGATCTTGCAGAAGAGGCAGTCTTGCGCCATTCGGCCAAGCTTACCCGCAGAGCAGACCGTCCGGGCTCGGCGCCAGCGGACGCACAGTCGCCAGCGACCCCAGCGTTTGATCGCGATGCGGGGCGCGCACCGTGATGTAGTTATCGCTCAGGCCGCGCATCTGTTGCGGCAAACGCCTGTCCCAGATCACTTCCAGATCGCGGCCGATGAAACGAGCCTCGTAGGCCCGCTGCTGCATGCCCGCCTGAGCCAGCAAGCGGTGGCTGCGGTCGCGGCTGACCGGGTCGTCCACCGGGAGGCCGAGTCGCGGCGCCGCCGTCCCGGCCCGCGGCGAGTAGCGAAAGACGTGCATGCCCGTCAGGCCGGCCTCTTTGGCTACGGCCTGGGTGTCGGCAAAGTCCTCGTCGGCCTCACCCGGGAACCCGACGATGACGTCGGCGGTCACGGCCAGCTCCGGCGATTGGCGTCGGATGGCGGCGACCACCTCGACGTAATCCCGGCGGCGATAGAGGCGACCCATGCGTTTCAGCACGCGGTCGCTGCCAGACTGCAGCGGGATATGAAGGTGGCGGCAAAAACGTGGCGCGCCGGCCAGCTCGATCAGGTCCGGCCTGATGTCATTGGCGTTGATCGAGCTGAGGCGAAGCCGCGCCGGCGCAATGGCGTCGAGCAGCCGCCGCACAAGCGGCGCGAAGCCTTGCTGCCGGTCGCGCCCGAAGGCGCCGAGATCGATGCCGGTCAGCACGATCTCGCCGTAGCCTTCGGCCACCGCTTGCTGGGCGCGGTCGATCAGGACCGCCTCCTCTTCGCTGCGGGAGATCCCGCGCGTCCGCCAGACGATGCAGTAGGTGCAGCGGTGATTGCAGCCATCCTGCACCTTGAGAAAGAAGCGCGACCGGGCAAACGTCGTCGATCCGCCCCCTGCCGCCGGCTCGAAGTTCGAGGCGAGGTAGTCGAAGATCTCGCGCTTGCGCGCGTTGGGGAAGGCGACGTCGACATCGGGCACCGCCGACACGCGAGGGTTCGGGTTGTCGACGTGGCACCCGGTCAAGATAAGGTGTGCCTCCGGGTTCCGGCGTCGCAAGCCGTGGACCAGGGTGCGCAGCTTTCGGTCCGCCTGCGCGGTGACGGTGCAGCTGTTGATGACGCAGATGTCCGCCTGCTCGTCCGTATCGGAGACCGTGAAACCGGCGCGCGCCAGTCGATCGCCGAGGTCGGCCATCTCCGCGAAATTTACCTTGCAACCGAGCGTTTGGAGGGAGACTTTCATGGGCGTTGGACGAGGATAGCAGCGGCCACGATCGGCGCCAGGCGGGCCCGCAGGATGCGCGGACCGAGGTTGATGGCGACCGCGCCGCGGGCGCGAAACACAGACAGCTCATCGTCGCTCCAGCCGCCTTCGGGGCCGACGGCGATGGTGTAGGCCGCCGTTTCGTCGATGGCCTGTCCCAACGGGAGGGAGGCGGCCGGATCCAGCGCGAGTACCCGGCTATCGCCTACTTGATCGAGGGCGCTCGACAGCGTCATCGGCTCGGTCACACTCGGGATCCGGCCGCGATGACTCTGCTCGGCGGCGGACTCGACGATTGCCTCCCAGCGGGTGCGCCGTCCGGCCGGCGGGCGCCCGATGGAACGCGCCGCCTGGACGGCGACAAAGTGCTGGATGCCGACCGCGGTGCCGCCCTCGAGCACGGCGTCGAAGTCGGGATTGGGCAGCACGGCCTGCAGGAGCGTGACCGCCGTGGTTGCTTCTCCGCGCGCTGGCCGGTCGGACAGCACGCGCACCTCGATGCGCCCACCGTCCACCGCCACAACCGCTAGTTCGTATTCGTGCCCGGCAAAGACCGCGACGCCGTGTTCGCCCGGGCGAACCCGCAGGACCCTGGCGAGGTGATGGCCCCTTTTTCCGTCGATCTGGACCGAGCCGCCCAAGGCTGGCGTCGCATCGACAAAAGTCCAGAACATGCCGGCCTCATGCTATCGGGGCTCGTCGGCGACGGAAGCTCCAGCAGGAGGCGTTGTATTCGCCAGCATGACCACGCCTCGCCCCGGCTCGCTGCGGCTGCATCGTGAGACGCTCAAGGTGGCGGCCGTTTCGTTTTGGGGGCTGGCGACGATTGTGATGGCCAGTGACTATCTAGGGAGCGGTCTGCAAGTCAATTACGCAACGGAATGGGTGATCACCGCGCTTGCCTGCGCGGCGGGCGCGGTGTGCTGGATACTGCCATGGGCGGAGGTCCCCGCCCGATGGTTCGTCCCGGTGGTTTTTGCGGGGATCGCGATGCTGACCGTCGGTGTGTTCGCCACGGGTGGCACGCACTCGCATTTATCCGTGCTCTACCTGGTTATCGTCGTCTTCACCGCGTCGATTCTCGAATTCCAGACGGCGGTTGCCGTGCTGGTCACTGCGATCCTCGCGGCTGCCCTGCCGCTCGCAATCTGGGGGTGGGATAGTTATTACGCCCGTTCCATGGTCCTGCTGGCGGCGTCGATGGTAATTTGCGCCTATGTCCCGGGCCTCGTGCGCAAGGCATTGCGCGCGGAGAACCAGGTGGCTGAGCAGCGGCGTGAGGAGCTAGAACAGAGCTACCTGGCCACGGTCGCTGCGCTTGCGGCCGCCCTCGACGCCAAGGACCGTCATACGGAAGCGCACTCGCGCGAGACCGCCGCGCTCGCCAGGGCTGTCGGCCACCGCCTCGGGCTCGAGGGAGAGACCTTGCGTTTTCTGGAGTACGGTGCGCTGCTCCACGACATCGGAAAGATCGGCGTGCCAGGCTACATCTTGAACAAGCCGGGTCCCCTCGATGACGAGGAGACGGCCATCATGCGCGAGCATCCCGTGATCGGCGAGCGGATCGTGGCGTCCGTCCCATTCCTGGCGCGGATCAGACCGATCGTTCGGGGAGAGCACGAGCGATGGGACGGCGGCGGCTACCCCGATGGGCTCAGCGGCGAGGGCATTCCGATCGAGGCACGCATCATCCATGCCTGCGATGCCTTCGAGGCGATGGCCAGCGACCGGCCCTACCGCCGGGCCCGCCCGCGCGAGTGGATCCTGGGAGAGATCCGGGCCCAGGCCGGCCGCCAGTTCGATCCGCGGGTCGCCCAGGCGCTGCTCGACGTCATCGGATCCGGCGAGGTCGTGGTCGCTGGGACGGTCGAGAGCGCGCTCTACGAAGACCGCAAGATGCCGATGGCCCACTCATGGACCCAGCACCTCGATGCCATCCAGCAACTGGGGAGGCGGCTGGCCACGGTCATCAGCGTGCCGGAGATCTGCGACACCATCGGTCGCGCCATTACCACCCTGCTGCCCTATGACCAGTGCCGGGTCTACCTGCTCGAAGAGGATGGCCATACGCTCCGGCCGGTCTACTTCAGCGACACCCAGCAGGCGGAGTACGACGGCGTCACTGCCGAAACGCTGGCTGTCCAGGTCGGCGAGGGGATCACGGGCTGGGTCGCCGAAACCAAGCAGGGCGCGCTGGTTGGTGATACCGTCCGGCACCCCAAGGCGATGCATGTCCCGGGCACGAGCGAGACCGATGAGTCGATGCTGGCGCTTCCCGTAATCTTCGAGGACAACCTCATCGGCATCATCGTCACCGTCAAGCTCGGCTTGCATCAGTACACCGGCGACCACCTGCGCTTGATGACCATCCTTGCCAACCAGGCCGCCGTCTCGATTTTCACCGCCCGCCTGATCGAGCGATTGGCCGCGACTGCGCGGACCGACCCCTTAACGGGATTGCCGAACCGCCGCGCCTTCGAACGAGAGCTAGAGCAGCGGCTTGCCGCGGCTTCGCCGGAGCCGTTCTGCGTGATCATGCTCGACGTCGACGAGCTCAAGCAAGTCAACGATGCCCATGGTCACGCCGCGGGCGATGCCGTACTGAAGCGGGTGGCCTCGGTGCTCAGCGCCAACCTGCGCTCGGTCGACGTCGTCACCCGATGGGGCGGCGATGAATTCGTCCTCCTGATGCCCGGGACCGACCAGGTGGGCGCCGTCTCGCTGGCACGCCGGGTCGGCGGCACGCTGCGCAATCCCGACCATCCCTTGGGTCCCGTCTCGGTCTCGATCGGGACCGCGTCCTTTCCCACCGATGGGACGAGCGCGGTCGCCCTGCTGGGGGCGGCCGACCGCTCGATGTACGTCGACAAGCGACAGCGCGCCGCCTGATCCGCTAGGCCGATTCCGGGCGCGCCCAGTCCTCGACGTTCTCCGAGCGCGAGGTCAGGGCAACGTTGGCGCGGACCACGTAGTCCATCACGTTGGCCGTGAATCCACGGTTAGCCATTTCCTCAGGCCGGTGGTCCGACAAAATGATGACGGGCACGTCTTTGGTTGACTCCCCATCGCGCAACGCATGCAGCATCGCGATGCCGTCCTGCTCCCGCCGACGGATGTCGAGGTAGACGAGGTCCGGCCGCACCGAGGCGCTCGCATCGATCAGTTGCTGGCGGTCCGACACGATCGTGACCAGGTAGCCATCGAGTTCGAGCTTCAGCTTGTACATCTCCGCCACCGCCGGGTCGTCCTGGACGAAGAGCACGCGAATGGTGTCGTCCAGCGGATGCGTGATGCGCGCCATGGTCGCCCCCTTTCTCGAGCTCGATCCCGAGCTGGAAGTCGCTGCCGTCCTTACCTCACACTATCGGCGCGCGGCGCAAGGATGTCAATGTCCGCTGAAGTGTTACTCCGCCTGGTACGGTTGGCGAACTTCCTCGGGGAGCTCGTACCAGCTCATACGGTCGCCGACTTTCGCGCGGAGTCGCCACTTCAGTGACTTGGGGTGCGCGTCGACGCGCTCCCAGAGCTGATCGAGCCGTTGATTGACGGTGTCGGCCGGGACGGGAAGCTGCTTGGCCGCGTCCCGGACCCGTGCCGTGTTCAGCTGCAGCGTCCGGTAGAGGCCCCAGTCCTGGGACAGGAGCTGCGCCAGGTAGCCGGCGTTGACGGCGTCGTCGTCGTGGTCGGCGATCGGGTGGTCGAGCAGCAGCGCAATGGAATCGACGAGGTCTTTCATGTTGACCTCGTAGACCTGCAGCTTGCTGAGCAGGAGATCCGCCGGCGTCAGGCACGCGTCATCGCCACCGAGGCGACCCGACAGCTCGATGACATGGCACATCTTCATGCGATCGATGAAGATATCGATCTGACGTCCGTTCACGCCATCGAGATAGAGCAGGCGCTGGTGCCCGTTGAGGGTGTTGAAGCGGCGATCCCCCTGGTAGCCGAGCGACTCGAACAGTTTTTGCACCGACGCTTGCTGCTTGGACGACGCCACGAAGTCGAGGTCGCCGTACTTTCGCTTGAGCGGCGCCTGGCGTGCGCTGCGCGAATGAAGGTTGACCGCCGCGCCGCCCACCAGCTTGACCGGGACCTTCCCTGCGCGGGCTGCGGCCGAGATCCGCTCGGCTTCGGCGATCACGTCCGCGACCGGCAGGTTGGTTCCAGTCACCGCCACCTAGGTCTCCCGGACGTCGACGATGATGGTTTTGAGGTCGGTCATCTGTTCGATGGCGCGGTGGCCACCGACGCGGCCGATGCCACTCTCTTTGCCCGCCCGGCCCCCGAATGGGATATGCGCTTCCCAGTAATTGGAGGATTCGTTGACGTTCACCCAACCGGTCTCCAGTTTCTGGGCGAAACGCAGGGCGCGATCGATGTCTTTGGTGTAGACGGACCCGAGCAGGCCGTAGGGGGAGTCATTCGCGATCTGAAGCGCGTCGGCTTCGTCGCGGAACGGAATCACGGGTGCGATGGGGCCGAAGGTCTCTTCCTTGCTGACCCGCATCTCCGGGCCGACGCCGCGCAGCACCGTCGCTTCGTAGTAGAGGCGGGTGGGGAAGCTCGTGGCGCGATGACCGCCGGTCACTACTGTCGCGCCACGCTCCACAGCGTCGGCGACGTGCTCATCCATCTTGGTGGCGACGCCCTCGTTGTTCAAGGGACCCATCGTGGTGCTGTCATCGAAGGGATCGCCCAATTTGATCTGGTTCACCGCATTCGTCAGCCGGGCGATGAACGCATCCTGGAAATCCTGCTGCACCAGGATCCGCTCGCCCGCGGTGCAGCTCTGCCCGGCGCAGAGGAAGCAGCCGACGATCACGCCCTCGACCGCGCGCTCGATATCGGCGTCGCCGAAGATCACGATCGGCCCGTTGCCACCCAGCTCGAGCATGACGTGCTTGCCGGCCGCGCGGCGCGCCACGGAGCGCCCGGTTTCGGTCGAGCCGACGAAGCCTACGCCGGCGATCAAGGGGTGGCCGGCGATTTCATCGCCCACCACCGACCCGGGCCCGGTCACGAGGTTGATGGCGCCAGTGGGCAGGTCAGCCTCGGCCAGGCACTCCATCAACTTCACCGAGATCGCCGAGGTTGACGAGGCGGGGGCCCAGACGACCGTATTGCCGCCGGCCAGCGCCGGTGCGATCACCTCGGTGGCCATCGTCAGCGGCCAGTTCCAGGGGGTGATCACGCCGTAGACGCCCCGCGGGACGCGCAGCGTGAAGACGAGCTTGTTCTTGCTCATCGAGGGGATGACGTTGGTCTCCAGCCGCTTGATGTCTTCGGCGGCGATCCGGAAGTACTCGATGGCTTCGCCCACCTCGCCGATGGCTTCCGCTTTGTGCGGCTTGCCCTGGTCGAGGCTCAGCCAGTGGGCGAGGTCGTCGCGATGGCGCTCCATCGCCTCCGCCACCCGGTGCAGCAGGGCGGCGCGGTCGAAGGCGCCGAGCGCGGCCATCGACGCCCGCGCCCGGTGCGCCGCCTCGACGGCGCGCGCGGCATCGGCCCGGGTCCCTTTCGGCAGGGTGGCGATGTCCTCGCCGGTCGCCGGGCTGATGGCCTCGAAGGTTTGTCCACTTTCCGAGTCGACCCATCGACCGCCGACGAACATCTTGAGGGTTTGCGTCTTCTCGACGACTTTCATGAATGTGGCCAGCCTCCTCAGACTCTCGCGTGCAGTATTGCGTCTTTGCGGACCTCGATGAACGTTTTGAGTTGCTCATCGACGGCCGAGTCGATCCCCGGGTCCTTGTAGTCGGCCAGCAGCTGCTTCCACTTCTCGTTGGCCACCTTGTCCGCGGTGCGCGAGCCCATCCGCTGCCAGCGGTCGTAGTTTTCGGTCGACGAGATCCACGGCCGGTAGAAGCCGGTCCGGTAATGGCGCATCGTGTGTTCGGAACCGAGGTGATGACCCCCGGGGCCGACCTCGCGGATCCCGTCCATGGCGAACCCCTCGTCGTCGAAGGGGATCCCCTTCGTCAGGATCCACTCGAACATGCGCAGCGCCTCAACGTCGATGATGAACTTCTCGTAGGAGGCGAGCAGCGCACTCTCCAGCCAGCCCGCGGCATGCAGGACGAAGTGAACGCCGCCCATGACGGTTGGCCAGAGACACATCATCGACTCGTACGCCGCCTGGGCATCGGGGCTCTTTGACGAGGTCAGCGCGCCGCCGCCCCGGAATGGGATGCGGTAGTGGCGCGCCATTTGGGCGCTCGCCAGGATCCCCATCGCCGACTCGGGGGTGCCGAAGGCGGGGCTCCCCGACTGCATGTCGATATTGGTGAGGAACGAGCCGTAAATGCAGGGCGCCCCGGGGCGCACCAACTGGATGAGGGCAATGCCGGCTAGCGCTTCTGCGGTCTGTTGGGCAATGGTGCCCGCCAGCCCCATGGGGGACATCGCCCCGGCCATCAGGAAGGGGGTCGCGATCACGGGTTGGTTCGCCTCCGCGTAGGTGATCAGCGCGCCCAGCATCCGGTCGTCGTAACGGAGCGGGCTGTTGACGTTGACCAGCGCCAGCAGCGCGGGGGTCTTCTCGATGTTTGCCCGGCCCCCGAAGAGGATCGACGACATTTCGATGGAGTCGCGGGCACCCTCCTCCGAGATGACACTGCCCATGTAGGACATGTCGGTCCAGCGCATGTGCGAGTAGACCATGTCGAGGTGCCGGGTCTCGAGCGGCAGGTCCTCCGGCTCCACGATGGTGCCGCCGGCGCAGTGGATCTGCGGGGTGGCCTGCGCCATCTTGTCGAAGTTGGTGAAGTCGGCGATGGTGGCGCCCCGGCGGCCGCGGTCGAGGTCGGTGATGAAGGGCGGTCCGTAGACGGGCGCGTTGACCATGTGGTTGCCGCCGATGGTGACCGTGTTGTTGGGGTTGCGGGCCTGTACCTGGAAGGACGCCGGCACCTTCTTGATCTGCTCCTCGATGAAGGCCGCCTCGAAGCGAACTCGGTTCTCCTCAATCCGTAGGCCCGCGCCCCGGAAGAGGTCGATGGCGCGCGGGTGGAGGAAGTCGACCCCGATCTCCTGCAGGATCTGCATGGCGTGATCGTGCACCTGCTGGACCTGCTCCTCAGAAAGGATGTCGGTCGGCTTCAGCGTGTTGGTCCACATGGTCAGGAGCCCGCGTGCGCCAGCTGTCGCGTGACCTTGCGATGGCGCCCCGCCTCGAAAGCACGGGCGTAGATCTTTTCGTAATTGCTGGCATCGACGTCGCGCGGATTGCCGATGGTCTGCGAGTCTTCCTCCGCTTTCCTGGCGAGCATGGGAATCTCTTCCTCGGCAAAGCCGAGCTCGTTGAGCGATGGGATGTCGAGATCCTCGGTCAGCTGATAGACGTACTCGACAGCGACCTCGGCCGCCTTCCAGACGGTCTTGTTGGTGGTGTCCAGGGCGAGCGCCTGCGCAATCCGGGCGAAGCGCTCGGGTTCGCCGGCGTAGTTGTATTCCATGACGGGAGCGAGCAAGCGGCCGGTGAGGGCGCCATGCGGTGCGTCGTGCACGCCGCCCGCGCTCTGGCTCATGGCGTGCGCCGCACCCGCCGAGTCGGTGCCATAAGAAAGGCCGGCCAGCATGGCGGCCATGCTCATGTGGTAGCGCGCCTCCAGGTTGTGGCCCTGCGCATAGGCGACGCGCAGCCAGCGGCCGCAGTACTCCATGGCGTGAAGGGCCACGGCATCGGTGAACGGCTGGTGATAGGCCATCGTGTAGCACTCGATGGCATGCGTCAGCGCGTCCATGCCCGTCCCGGCGGTTACGCCCGCCGGGAGGTTCACACTCAGCTGGGGATCGATGAGGGCCACCCAGGAGGCGATGTTGGGCGTGCCGCCAACGTTGAATTTGATCTTCCGATCGGGGTCGGTGATCACCGCCCACAGCGTCACCTCGCTGCCGGTGCCCGCCGTGGTGGGAACCGCGACCAGCGGCGGGATGCGGGAATGGATCGGATTCTTGCCCCACTCGTACTGGACGATGCTGCCGCCGTGGACGGCAACCACCCCGATGCCTTTCGCGGCGTCGATGGAGCTGCCTCCGCCGATGGCAACCAGGCCATCGCAGCGTTCCTTGGTGTAGTAGGCGGCGCCGGCATCGACCAGCTGAATGCCGGGGTTGGCGCGCACCTGATCGTAGACCACCGGGTCGAGACCCGCGGCGCGGAGCGGCTTCAGGGCCTCCTCGAGCAGACCGGCTTTCACGATGCCCTGGTCGGTGACGACCAGCGGTCGCTTCACGTTGAGCGTCGCCACCTCCTGTCCGAGGGCGGAGAGCGCCCCGATCGCGTGCACCATTCGGGTCGGCGACTGATACGCCTTCAGGACACTGTCAAGCACCAACGAATCTCATCCTCCTTCCACGGTTGCACGGCGACGTTTGGCGTACGCCGAAAGTCTCGTCTGCAATACCAACTCTGTCAAGGGTCGTTATGGCGTGCCTCCTGCAACCAGGCTTGAAAACGGTCCGAATCCATGACGGCAAGCGCGCGGCTCCATCGCGTCGTGTAGTAGTCGGTGAAATCAAAATCCAGGGTCGAGATCCTGGCCTGGATAGCTCCCCAGAGCGTCCAGCCGACGTCTGACATCAGGGCGAACAGGTTCATGCGGGCGAGCTGCTGCGAGTCCGGCCGTCCGAAGTACGCCTCGCAGAGAACAGTGCGCAACTGGTCGTCGAAGCCCGCCTCCTGCGCCGTGTTGCCCAGGTCGAAGCAGGCATCGTTGTTTCCACTCAGCTCGTAATCGACGATCCGCAAGCAGTGCCCGTCGTCGATGAAGTTCTCGCAGAGCAGGTCGTTGTGACACGAGACGCTGGGGAGCGCCCCAACCCGGACAGCCCGTTCAATCTCCTCCACCATGGGCAACCGATCCCGATAATCCGGGGGAATCCGAACGCCATGTTCCGCGACGATCCGAAGGTAGTCCTCGATCAGCCGGAACATGTCGAAGCCCTTCAAGAAAGGAGGGGCGGCATGCAGGCGCTTGAACGACTCGGCCATCCGCCGTGCCATCGGCTCCGATTGCAGCGTCTGCGCCGACATCGTGGGTCCTTCGATGAACTCGAGCACCATGATGTTCCGCTCCGGGATATGCTCGAGGACCTTCGGACCGATGCCGGTGCCGGCCGCCGCCCTGGCGTTGTAGATCTCATTGCCCCGGTCGATCGACAGGAGCTCGGTTGAGGTTCCGGGGAGACGCATCACGTACCGCTCGTCACCGGTCTCGACCAGGTAGTTCTCGTTGGTCAACCCGCCCGATAGCGGCGATATCTGCACGGCCTTGCCTTGCCAGAGCGACACGCGGCCGACCGCGTCCTCAGCTCGCGACAGGCTTTGCGTCATGCGAAACCAGTTGCTCGCGCTTCAACACAGCATCCCGGTATACCTCAGCCGGCACCCGCCGCCCGAAGACGTCCACCTCGACTCGCGTTCCGGGCCCGAGTTCGACCGGCAGGTAGCTGTAGGCGATGTTGCGCTCGACGGTGAATCCATAGCCGCAGCTCCGCAGCCGGCCGACGATCGAACCATCGGCGTAGACGGCCTCTCCGCCGTAGATGGTTACGTACTCCCGCTCGCCGACCAGCAGGGTTCGCAAACGACGGGTGATCCCAGCTGCCCTGGCCGCCATCAAGGCCTCGCGCCCGTTGAAGTTGACCTTGTCGAAGCGGACACAGAACCCCAGCCCGGCCTCCAGTGGATTGTCCAGCAGGGTGAGGTCGGTGCCGTAGTAGCGATAGCCCTTCTCCATCCGCAACGAGTCCAGCGCTCGGTATCCACCTGGCCGAATGCCAACCGCTTCCCCGGCGGCCATCAAACGGTCCCACAGCTGGACCGCGATGCCTGGCTCGACGTAGAACTCCCAGCCCAGCTCGCCGACGTAGGTCACGCGCTGCGCGAACACGTCGAAGCCTTCGATTCGAATATTGCGCGCGTGCATGAATTGGAAGCCTGCCTCCGAGACGTCGTCATCGGTGACGCCCTCAAGCACCGTGCGCGCCTGCGGACCCCACATGCCGACGACGCTCAACTCCTCCGTCGTCTCCCGGATCTCGACCGGCCCATCCTCGTCGCGTCGCTGCAGCCGCAGCCAGCCCAGGTCGCTGTTCACATATCCGGCACCGGTGACCAGCCTGAACCGTTGCGGACCGAGCCGTGTGATGGTGACGTCCCCGGCGATCCCTCCGCGTCGGTCGAGGAGCTGGGTGTAGATCACGCTGCCCACCGGCCGGTCGATGAGGTTGCCCCCGACCCGCTCCAACAGCGGCAGCGCTCCCGAACCGTTCAGCTCGATCTTGCCGAAGGAGGTCATGTCGATGATGCCCGCTCGTTCGCGGAAGGCGCGGTGCTCCTCGGCCTGCAGGTCGAACCATGGTGGTCGAGTCCAGCCGAAGCGGCGCTGGTCGGCGCCCGCCCGGCGCCAGGCTCTGCCCGGCTCAAAGTGCTCGGGCCGCTCCCAGCCATGTTTGGCTCCGAAGACCGCGCCCAGGTCTTGCATCCGGTGATGCAGGGCGCTCGTCCGGCGCGGCCGGCCCCATTCGTCGGCGTCGTACGGATAGCGAAGGTAGTAGTAGTAGCGGTAGGCTTCTCTGGCCAGCTCGGCCACGTAGCGATGGTCGCGATGGACCGGGCCGAAGCGCCAGGGGCGGTACGCATAGAGGTCCAGCTCGCTCTCGCCCGCCGTGATCAGCTCTGTCAGCGATTTCCCGATCCCGCCGGCACCGCCGAAGCCGTTCAAGGAGAGCCCGGCTGCCATGAACAGGCCATGGACGCCCGGTACCGGTCCCAGTAGGGGATTCGCGTCGGGGGTCATGGCGTCCGGATGGCAGACGAGTTTGATTACCCCTGCCTCGCTGATGAAGGGAAAGCGGCGCGCCGCCCCCTGAAGGAGCGGCTCGAAGCGACGCTCGTCGGGAGTGACGGAGGTCCCAGCGTGCTCCCAGGGGACACCGTCGATCCAGCGCGCGTTGGGGTTCAGCTCATAGCCGCCCAGCACCACGCCGCCCGCCTCGGCCTTCCCATAGATGAGGTTGTCCGGGTCGCGGAAGCACGGCATCGTTTGCGGAAGCTCCGCGCCCTCGACCGCCTGAAGTGCAGCGTGCTGGTGATCGACCGGCGTGGACACTACGAGGGCACCGGCCATGGCGGCCACCTGCGGGGCCCAGATGCCACAGGCGATGACGATAACCTCCGCCTCGATCCGGCCGGTCGGTGTCTGCACCGCTTGCACCCGGCCTTGCGAGGACAACTCGATCCCGGTCACCCTCGTGTCCGTGAGGATCTTCACACCCAGCGTGCGTGCGGCGTTTGCCAGCGCGAAGGTGGCGGTGTGCGGATCGAGGGCGCCATCGCCCGGCACCCAGACCGCACCGAACAGCGAATCGATGCTGATCGCGGGCATCAGCTGCGCCGCCTGCTCGGCCGAGACCAACTCAACCTCCAGCCCGATCGCTCGGGCGCGACTCACGCCCCGCTGCTGCTCCAGCAGTTGTTCGCGGCTGGAGGCGAAGCGCAGGCTGCCTACCGTGTCGAAAATCCCCAGCTGCCGGTACAACTCGATGCTGTAGCGACGGAACCGCATCATGGTTGGGGAGGGGTTGAACTGGGTGACCAACCCCGCCGCGTGACAGGTCGATCCGCTGGTCAAGTCGGCTTTCTCCAGCAAGACCGTGTCTCGCCAGCCAGCCAGCGCCAGGTGGTACGCGACGCTGGTGCCGGTGATGCCGCCCCCAATGACGACGGCGCGCGCACGGCTGGGAACGTCAGTCATGCGCGCGCCGCTCCGCTCAGACGGTCGAACGACTACTCAACCGGGATCTCCCGGTGGATGCGAGATAGGTCGATGCCCTGACGTTTGCGCACGGTCCGGGCGACCAGGTAGATGACGATGGCCGCGAGGTAGGTCAGGCCGAAGTAGATCGGAGATGCTGGACTCGCCGAGAAGGCAGTCCCGTAGACCGTGTTGAACGACCACTCCGCCAGCATGAAGAGCAGGAAGAGGGCGCTCACCACCCCAGTGATCGTGATCACCGGGATACCGGCGATTCGGAAGCGCGCGATCGGAGAGTTCTCGAAGATATCCTTGCGGCGCCATGGCATGATCGCCGCCGCGATTACCGTTCCGAGGAAGGTTATGGCGATGACGCCGGTGGCCCAGAGGAAGATGCTCTGGAAATTCGGCTGGTAGGCCCAGATGGCGCTCACGATGAGCGACGGAATGATCATCAGGATCAGCGAGCCGTAGGGCACGCGCCGCTTGGCCGAGATGTTGGCAGCCCACTCGGGCAGCACCCGGTCGAAGGCGGCCGCAAAGATGACGCGGGTCGAGGAGAGGAACAGGGTCCCGGCCCAGCCGAAGAACCACAGCCCCATGGCGATGATCAGCAGCGCCTGGAAGAGGTGATTGTTGACCAACCAGCCGGCCAGCATGACCGGATATGGCCAGATGGCCACCGGCGGCGCCGGCGAACCTGCCACGAAGATGCTGTTCCAGTAAGACGCATTGGCCGCGTAGTAGAAGTCCCAGCCGATCGTCTTGACGATCAGGAGGATGATGACGGCGACGAGCGCAACCGTCACCCAGAGGCCCCAGAACATGGCTGAGAAGACCTTCCGGTACTCCTTGGCGCCGCGCACCTCGCCATAGAGGGTGGCTCCCCAGACCGGCCAGAGTAGGTAGAACGCCAGGAAGGGGAGGAGCAGTAGGGTCGAGGTGAAGCCAAAGTTGCCGAATGAAACGCCAGTCGGTCCGCCGCCCTTGGTCGATGCATCGATGGTCGCCTGGTAGGCGTTCCCGGTGGCGCCGAACAGTTGACCGGCCTCACGGTTGAAGGCGTCGACGAAAGCCTGATGGGTTGAGAAGAGCAGGAGCCCGAGCATGACGAGCAGGCCCCCCATCCCCAGCCAGAAGCAGAAGCGCTGGATCTTGGCGTAGCCTTCCATACCCAGGGTGATGACCCAGCTGACAAAGGCCAGCACGATCAGGCAGCTGACGAAGATGCCGGTCTTGCTGCCAAAGAAGGTGGCCACCCCAGTCCAGCCGAGCGTATACGCCAGCGGCGCGAAGAACTGCACGACCAGAATGTTGGCGTAGATCGGGGTCCAGAGCCAGAGCGTGAACCACCATCCGGTGATCGCCAGCACGAAGCCCACCCCACCACCGAGGATGCGGCTCTGCCACGCGTAATCGCCGCCCGCTCGCGGCATCGCGCTGACCAGCTGCGCGTAGGTCAGCACCAGGAAGGTGACGAGCACCCCGGTGAGCAGGACTGCTCCCAGGAGCTGACCGGTGGGAATGGTGTAGACGAACGACATGCCGTAGAGCCCGAGCGTCACCAGGTTGACCGACCAGAATGCATATAAAAAGGCGTCGAACGTCGACCAGGCTTTGACGAGCCCGGTCGCATTACGCAAGAAGAGCGTTTGCCGAGGCGCTTCCGTCGTAGTCGCCATACTTCCTCCTTCGAGATTTGATCAATAAGTTCGAGGCGCCGCCAAACGAATGCTGCTCTAGGGCTTCACCTCCTACCCGTTGACCAACTGGTAGTTCTTGATGCCTTTCTTTTGATCGAGCTCGATGATCGACGCTAGGAGCATGCCCTCCTCGTAGGCACTACCCGGATTGATGGAGAGCGTCTTGCCCAATCGGGTGATGCCCTTGCCTTCATGGATGTGGCCATGCAGGGACAGCATTGGCTGGTACTTGTCGATCGCGTCGCGCACGGCCTTCGAGCCGACGTGTCGAAGGGCCCGGCCGCCATGCAGTGGCTTCAGGTTTTCATCGAGAGCGGGCGCCTCGTCCAGTGACGTGCCATAAGGCGGCGGGTGGAAGTTGAAGATGGCGCGGCTCATCTCCTTGATGTCACGCAGCATCGGCTCCATCCGCTTGGTCAGCTCTTCCTCAGGCGCCTCGCGATAGGTGTGCCAGGGCGTCGGGTTGGCCCAGCCGGAGGAGATCATTTCGTAGCCGCCGATGTCGATCATCCGGCCCTCCGCCAGCTCGACCCGCGGGGCATTGGCGATCACCTCGTCGATCTCCATCTCGTCATCGTTGCCCGGGGCGACGAAGACTCGGACCTTGCTGTCCTTGAGCTTGTCCTCGGCCATCCGCATCCAGCGCTCGACCGTCTTACACATCTGCTCGGTGAAGAGCGTCTGCACCTTCTGTGGGTCCTTTTCCAGCTCGGCGACCTGCGCCGAGGTCATGCGTACCGGGTAGTAGCCCTTGCGTTGCACCTGGCTCTCGACCTCGGCGACCTCGTCGCGGCCAACCCGCTGCGAGATGCCGGAGAGGGTGAGCTCGAAGCTGTCGCCGTCTTCCACGATCGGGATCATCGCCTTGCCGGTCATGTCGCCGCCGCAGATCAGGACGTCGGCGTCGTAAAACTTGGCGGCATTGAGGAACTTCCGCCAGCAGACTTCCGAGCCGTGCAGGTCGGTGGCGTAAAAGACTCTCACTGTTTTCCTCCTACAGAACCTTTCGGATGGCGTGCTCGAAGCCGGCGACATGCTGGCGCATCACGGATTCCGCCTTCCGGGCGTCGCGCGAAACGATGGCGTCGAGCAGCTGGCGATGCTCCTCGACCGCCTCCTTCAGCCGGACGCCGCGATCCAGGCCGAGGAACCAGATGCGGAGACTCAGGTTGAAGCTCTCTTCGAGCATCGCCTGCAAAAAGGCATTGCGGGTCGCCTGGTAGACGAGCCGGTGGATGCGCTGATCGAGTCGCATCAGGTTGTGCACGTCGGCCTCGTCGATGGTGCTGAGCTCGGTCATCAACCCCTGCATTTGCGACCGGTCGGGCGCCGTGGCGCGCTCGGCGGCCAGCCGAGCCGCATAGCCCTCGAGCTCGGTGCGCACCTCGGTCAGGCGGTGGAGATCGGTCAGGTTGATATCGGAAACGAATGTGCCCCGGTGGGGAACGAAGGTGACCAGGTTCTCGTGCGCCAGCCGCTGCAGCGCCTCGCGGATGGGCGTACGTCCTAGCCCCAGCTCCTGCCGAAGCCTCGCCTCCTCGATGACGGAGCCCGGGGCCAGCTTTAGGGTCACGATCTGATCCCGGATCAGGAGGTACGCCCGCTCGCCCTGGGAGCGAACCGAGGCGCTCTGAAGCACGACCGTGTGCAGCGACCCCTCCTCGTCGCCACGGCGCAACCGACGAGCCGTCGTCAGCTCGCTCGCCAACTTCCCCTCCCGTATATCGGCCGTACACCAGCGATATATCGGCCGTCAGCCGCACGGTAGCACTGGAGCCGTGGGTCGTCAATGGGGTAAAGCGGTCGCCATCCTTCATGATGGAACCGGGTATGGATCCCCCATTTCCTTCGTCCGCCTCGGCTCCGACGACGCCGGCCAATGACCTCGGGTTTTATCGGCCCGCCACGCGCGTTGCCCTGCTCGGTTTCCTTGCGCCCGGCGCCTACGAGCTGTGGTGGCTCTGGCAGCTGTTTGCGTTCACCCGGAGGGAACGCTTCCCACATGCCCGGGCCTTCTGGTGGATCTTGATCCCCTTCTACGGCCTCTATGTCATCTACCAGCAGTTCGACGACCTCAAGAAAGGGCTCCAGGGCCTCGCCTCGCCCGTCAGGCTCAGCGCCTCCGGCGCCATCTGGCTTTTCATCGCCTCCGCGCTGGCCGGGAGCGGAGGAAACCGGGGGACCGGCTTCGCTGCGCTGGGATTCTTCGTCGTGAGCGGGCTACTCTTCGCCGCTGCCGCCTTCATCGTCCAGCAGGGGGCCAACGCCTACCAGGAGGCCCGCTATCCAGGGCGGCAGCCCCGGGGCATGACGACCGGAGAGGTGATCGCCACCGTGATCGGGGTGATCATCTTCGCCCTCTCCATCGTCGGATCCATGACCGGTGGGTGACGACGATGCCGACCATCCGCTTCCAGGTCTTGACTGACCTTCCGCCTGATCGGGTTCTGGGCGCTCTGATCGATTTCAGCGATCAACGGCCGATCGTCTGGCCGAAGATCGACCTCGCCCACTTTCGGGTGCACGGGCAGGGCCCCGACTGGGCCGACGTCACCGAAGGCAATGCCCTCGCCTGGGAACGCAACCGCTATGAATGGAATGCGGCGGCCGGCGAGGTGACCGTGACCGCCGTGGAGTCCGACACCTGGGCGCCCGGGAGTCAGTGGCGTTACCGGCTGCTGTCGACGGCGAGCGGCGGGACCGAGGTCCAGGTCACCGTGGTCCGGACCGGCCGAGGACCGCGCGGCATGCTGATCGGTGCTCTGATCAGCGGCTTCGGCCGTCGAATCCTCCGCTCCGATATGGAGAAGGTGCTGGCGCGCGTGCGCTGACGTCACGTCGACGGTTTCGTTTCGACGTTTTCCTCGCTATGCTGTGAGCCGGCGTTAACGACGGAGGAGGGGATGCGCGTGGCAGGCCTGCCCGCCCAGGCAAGGGTCGTCGTCATTGGTGCGGGGATCGTTGGCAACAGCATGGCGTACCACCTTGCCTGCCAGGGCTGGAAGGACATCGTGCTGATCGACAAGGGCACGCTCCCCAACCCCGGTGGCTCGACGGGTCACGCGTCCAACTTCATCTTTCTCACCGACCACTCCAAGGAGATGACGCTCTTCACGCTCGACAGCGTGAGGCAGTACAAGGAGCTGGGCGTCTTCACGCAGAGCGGGGGGATCGAGGTTGCCCGAACCACCGAGCGGATGGAGGAGCTGAAGCGCCGGATGGCGTCGAGCAAAGCCTGGGGCATCGACGCGGAACTGGTTTCGCCGGCCGAGGTGAAGCGGCTGGTGCCCTACATCAATGAGGCGATCATCCTCGGCGGCTTCAGCACGCCGGGGATCGGCACCGTCGATTCACTGCGCGGGGGCACGCTGATGCGCGAAAAGGCGCAGGCGATGGGGGCGCTGACCGTGGCGCCTGGCACCGAGGTCACCGGCATCGACGTCGAGAACGGTCGGGTCCACCGGGTGCGAACCGACAAGGGCGACATCGAGACCGAGGTGGTGGTCATCACCTGCGGGATCTGGAGTCCCCGAATCGCCCGCATGGCCGGTGCGGCGATTCCGCTGAGCCCGGCGGTACATCAGATGATCAGCGTCGGCCCGGTCCCGCTGTTCGCCGACACGGTAGGAGAGATCAAGTACCCGATCATCCGCGACATGGACACCAACGGCTACGAGCGGCAACACGGCGGGGATATGGAGGTGGGCTCCTACGATCACCGGCCGATCCTGTGGGACCCGGACAATATCCCGTCGCTGGCGCAGTCGAAGCTCTCACCGACCGAGCTTCCGTTCACCAAAGAGGATTTCGACGAGTCGCTGGAGCACGCGCTCGAGCTGATGCCCGACATCCTGGGCGATCCGGCGGTCGGCATCCGCCATTCAATCAATGGCCTGCTCTCCCTGACGCCGGATGGGTTTCCCCTGCTGGGCGAGACCCCGGAGGTGAAAGGGCTGTGGTCGGTGGCGGCGATCTGGATCAAGGAGGCGCCGGGGATCGCCCGCTGCGTCGCCGAATGGATGACTGCAGGCGTCTCGGAGATCGACCCGTCCGGCTCGGACATCGCGCGCTTCTATGACCACCAGAAAACGCAGGCGCACATCAAGGGCCGCACCGCCGAAGGCTTCAACAAGACCTACGGCATCGTCCATCCGCGCGAACAATGGGACTCGAACCGCCGCCTCCGCGTCAGCCCCTTCTACGAACGAGAGCAGAAGCTGGGCGCCGTCTTCTTCGAAACCGCCGGCTGGGAGCGGCCCAACTGGTACGAATCGAACAAGCCGTTGCTGGCCGAGTACGGCGATCGGGTGATGCCCCGCCGTTACGAGTGGGACGCGCGCTGGTGGTCGCCGATCATCAACGCCGAGCACCTGGCGATGCGGGACCGGGTCGGCATGGTCGACCTATCGGCCTTCGCCGTCTTCGACATCACCGGCAGCGGCGCCCTCGACTACCTGCAGACGATGTGCGTGGTCCAGATGAACCTTCCGGTTGGACGCGTGATCTATACCTCGCTCTTGAACCCGGCCGGCGGGATCAAGGCGGATCTCACCGTGATGCGTCTGGGCAGCAACCACTTCCGGGTGGTGACCGGCGGCGCTGACGGGATGCGAGACCGCAAGTGGTTCGCCGACCACCTGCCGGAGGACGGCACCGTGCAACTGACCGATCTCACCTCGAGCTGGGCGACGGTCGGCGTCTGGGGACCGCGCGCGCGCGACCTGCTGCAATCGATCACCGACGCCGATGTCTCGAACGAGGGCTTTGCCTTTGGGACCTGCCGTTTCATCGACCTCGGCCCGGTCCGGGCCCTTGCGTCTCGCATTTCCTACGTCGGCGAGCTGGGCTGGGAAATCTACGTGCCGTTCGAGCAGGGCGCGCGGCTCTGGGATGCGATCTGGCAGGCCGGCCAGCCGCACCGAATCGCGCCGGTTGGCATCGGCGTCTACGGCACCACCGGTCGGCTGGAGAAGTGCTACCGCGCCTACGGCAACGAGCTCGAGCAGGAGTTCAACCTGGTGGAAACCGGACTGGCCCGGCCCCAGGTCAAGCCACAGGACTTCATCGGCAAGGAGGCCTACCTCAAGCAGCGCGCTGAGCCGCCGGCCACCATCCTCTGCACGCTGACCATCGACGACAACACCTCCCGATCGGGCTTCAAGCGCTTCCCGATGGGGCGCGAGCCGGTGCTATATTCGAACGGAGATCGGCTTGTCGACCGGCACGGGAGGGGCTCCTACGTCACGAGCGCCGGGTCAGGCCCATCGGTCGGCAAGACCGTCCTGATGAGCTTCCTCCCGCCGGAGCACGCGAAGGTCGGCACCAAACTCGCGATTGAATATTTTGGCGAACAGTATCCCGCGAGGGTGGCGGTCGTCGGACCGATGCCGCTCTTCGATCCGCAGAACACCCGCGTCCGGAGCTGAGCCGCGGCTGCCATGAACATCCTGGTCTGCATCAAACGGGTTCCCGCCACCGCCGGGCAGATCACACTGACGCCCGATGGCCAGGAGATCGACACGCGCTACCTCGGGTTTACGGTTAGCCCCCACGAAGAATGCGCGGTCGAGGAGGCGGTACGACTGACCGAAAAGCACGGTGGGAGCTCGACCGTGCTGACGCTCGGACCCGAGGCCGCCGTCGACCAGCTTCGCGACGCGATGGCGCTGGGTATCGAGCGCGCCATGTTGCTGGAGACCGACGGTCGCGAGTGGGATCCGGTCGCGACCGCCTCGGCGATCGTGGCGGCGATCGAGGAAGAGCGCGACGCCGGGCGCACCTTTGACCTCGTGATGTTCGGGAACGAGTCAGCCGATAGTGCGGGGTATCAGGTGGGTGTCCGGGTGGCGGACGCCCTCGATCTTCCATGCGTGACCGGCATCAAAGCGCTGGAGATCACCGACGGTCGCGTGATAGTTCGCCGCCAGACGGAATCGGGCTGGGAGCTGGCCGACCTGCCGCTCCCGGCCGTGCTGACCGTGAAAGAAGGAATCAACCTGCCGCGCTACCCTTCACTCCCCGGACGCCTGAAGGCGAAGAAGAAAGAGATCCAGCGGCTCAAGCCGCAGTGGCAAGATGGTGGGCTCGAGAAGATCCGGCTCAAATTGCCGGTGCAGGCCGGCCACACCGTCGAGATCCTCGGCAAGGATGGCGACGCCGGCGCCCGGGTGGTCGAGCTCTTGCAGCGCCTGCGGTTGCTCTGAGCATGGTTCTCGCCTTCATCGAGCACGCCGCCGGAGCTCCGACCATGCTGTCGCTCGAGGTGCTGACGATGGCCGCACGGGTCGCGCGCGCGTCGGGTAGGCCGCTCGAGGCGGTGACGATCGGCCCCCAGGGCTCAGCGGCGGCGGGAATCCTTTCGTCGTACGGCGTGAGCAGGTTGCATGTGGCCGACGATCCACGTTTGGCGGAGTACGCGCCGGCTGCCTGGGGGCACGCACTCGCCGATCTGACCGACCAGCTCAACCCCGAGATCCTCATCGGGACGGCGAGCGACCGAGGCGGCGAGGTCATGGCCCACGTTGGTGCGCGCATGGCGCTGCCGATGGCCGCCAACTGCACCGAGATCGCGCCGGGTGATCCGTTCGTCGTGACCCGACAACGCT
>Ga0137415_10001571_pt1 | contig 22647 bp, 11 predicted proteins | sample CZODoug3_1_1_16f_FD_183082 | JGI IMG/M metagenome (GOLD analysis project Ga0137415, IMG submission 183082) | Vadose zone soil fungal communities from Angelo Coast Range Reserve, California, USA - CZODoug3_1_1_16fungal (Hybrid Assembly) | ecosystem: Environmental > Terrestrial > Soil > Vadose...
GGCGGTCTGTGACCACCGGCTATGTCCAGCTTCGGGATCGTCGGCGGTCATAGACCGCCGCTACAGTTGTTTCTTCCTCACCTGAAACGGCGCGCTCTTCACTATGCCCAGAACGAGTGACGAGAAATTATAGTCTTTTGGCGCCGCATCGCGAACAATTCGCCGCACTTCGGGCATGTCATAATACTGAACCACACGGCCCAGCGCATAGGTCAACAATTTTTCAGTCGCAGTCGTCACAAACGCCTCACGCCTGCCGAGAAGAGCTCGACGGAGGTCCGCGGGACCATTCAGCGGTGTTCCGTCCACGAGTTCACCGGAAGCGTTGATCGGCGCTTTACCATCCAGGTCGCGCCACGTTCCGATCAGATCGAAGTTTTCCAGGGCAAAGCCGATCGGATCCATGATTTTGTGGCATGAGGCGCAGACAGGACTCGCGCGATGCAGCTCCAGGCGCTGTCGCAGCGAGGTGATCTTGACGGCTTCCTGGTCTTTGTCGAGATTTGTCTCGACTCCAGGCGGCGGCACGGGAGCGGGGGTTCCGAGAAGGTTTTCGAGAATCCACTTGCCGCGCGTCACCGGCGAAGTTCGATTACCAACCGAGGTCACAGTCAGAATGCTGCCCTGACCCAGAAGGCCGCGGCGCGGGCTGGATGCATCGAGGGTGATGCGGCGAAAGTAGCTCCCGCGAATATTGGGTATCCCGTAGTGACGTGCCAGCCGCTCATCCACGAAGGTGTAGTCGGCATCGAGCATACGGACGATGCTCCGGTCCTCACGGACAATGCTTTCAAAAAGCATCTCGGTCTCGCGCCTGAACGCCTGCCGGAGATTCTCGTCGAAATCCTTTGCAGCGGTTTCTACCTTGGAAAGCTCTCGCAGGTAGAGCCACTGGCCCGCAAAATTGCGGATCAGAGCGTCCGACTTCGGATCTGCAAGCATCCGCTTTACCTGCTGTTCAAACACGCCGGGATCGCGCAGCCGGCCTTTGCCGGCCAAATCCAGAAGCTCGTCGTCGGGAATGCTGCTCCACAGGAAAAACGACAACCGCGACGCCAGTTCGATATCGCTCACGCGATACGCCGCACCGTCCTTCACGCCTGCAGGGTCCTCTTCGACGCGGTAGAGGAATCGCGGGGCGACCAGGATCCTCGCCATTGCCTGCTGGATGCCGATCTCGAAGTCTCCCTCTTTGCGGCCCTGCTGATAGAAACTCATCAATGCGTCGATTTCCGCGTCGAGGACAGGGCGCCGGAAGGCCCGGCGGGTCAGCGTCGTCACAATTTTCCGGGCGCATGAGGCTTCTTCACCAGCACTTGCGGGATAACAAACGAATATGCGGTGCCGGCTCGGCGTGTCGCCGGGACTGGCGGCACTGAACGGACCATTGATCACCACGCTGGTAATGCCGCCGGCAGCCGTGAACACCGATTTGATCCGGAAGTCCGAATACGCTTCGTCCACACCGGCCGCCCTCTGCCGGTCGACGAGAGCCGCGCCGAGAGTGTGCGGCCCAGCCTTAACGGCAAGCCGGAAGTTGCGGGGATTGGCTACAGCGATCTTCTCCCCATCCATCGTGACATCGATGAGGGCGCCGCCCGTGCCGCCACCGAACCCTCCGCCGACGTTGAATTCGTATTCGGCATCCATCGGGAACGTATGCTGCACGAGCATACCGCCCCGCGTTCCGAGGGGCAGACCTTCAATGTGACGGTCCTGGGAGAGCCCGCTGGGGGCGGGATACGTGATTTGTGTCGGAATCAGGGTGCGATCGCCCACGGCCCGCCGGCTTATTTTCATCGCGGCGGAAACGTAGCCCTGGACAAGCGCCGGAGAGGTGCCGAGCGCATCCGCGATATTGTCAAAACCTTCGGTGGAATCATCTCCTGGAAGGAGCGTTGAGACATCCACGTCCACCGCTAGCAGGTCCCGGATTGCATTGGCATATTCGGTCCGGTTGAGCCGATGCAGCGCGGGAGTTCCGGGATTTGGGCTGAGGGCCGCTGCGCGGTCCAGGCGCGTTTCGACCTCGGTGGCAAAGTTATCGAGTGCAGCACGGTCGGGCCGGCGAGCGCCGCTGGGAGGCATCATGCCTGTTTTGATCTTGCGTACGACTTTCTCCCAGACCGCCGCGTTCTTTTCCACGTGGTCGACGTCCATGGTATCGAGCGTCAGGTCGGCGGTCTTCAGGCGTTGGTTGTGACAGGTGATGCAGTATTGGGTGAGGAAGGCGGGTGGGCTTTGAGCGCCGGCAACCTGCGCAACGCTGAAAATGATTAGGATGAGGAAGAATGCGGCGGGGAACCCAATTGAGTTTTTGGAGGCGTCTACAGCGGACACGTAGCCGTGGGCTTTATGCCCGCGTTCAAACACAATCAAAAAATTCTTCTGGAGGTATTTGAACGCGGGCATAAAGCCCACGGCTACGTGCATTCCCGATGATTCTGAGTAATTTCGACTCATTGCTTCGCCATCAATTTCTGGATCAGGGCCATCGAGCTCGGTTTCGGCTTCGCAGGATGCGTCGCAAGGAAGACGCCTTCCGCCCAATTCAAGGGCGTGCGGCCTTCCTTATCCTTAACGTCCAGTTTTGCGCCCTTTTCAACCAGCCACTCCAGGGTGTCATCCGATCCTCTGTTCGCGGCGCCCATGACGGCAGTAATACCCATGGAATTCACATCATTGACACTCAGGCCGAGTTCGTAACAGAGCTTCACGGCCTCCAGCAAGGCCTTCGGCCCTTCGTCATAGGTCTGATCCACGACCCAGTTGACTCCCGCAGCCGCCATCAGGGCCGTGGTCCCTCCGAAAGTGGCAATCTTCGGATCGGCGCCGTACTTCAGGAGCAGTCGCATGACGGTCAGATCGCCGGCCCACGCCGCTCTGAGGAAGGGCGTCTGTCCCGTGAAGTCGACCCACTCGAGGGTCCCCGTCGTTCGAAGCATGAATCTTCGAATCGGTATGCTCTCCTTCGTCCGGGCGTTCGGGTTCGCGCCGCGCTCGAGCAGGACCTTGATCAGTTCGAGCAGGGGTTCCCGGTCAACTCCGTTTTCGAATAATCCGTTATCCACATCCATATTTCGAACTTCCACTGCTGCCCACAAGGGAGTCCGGCCGTACCAGTCCATCGCGTTGATGTCTGCCCCGTGGTCGAGTAGAAAGCGCGCCGTTTCCATCTGATTGTTGGTGATCGCCATGAGGAGCGGGGTTATTCCGTTGGCATCGGTGTCGTTCACATTCGCTTTAGCCGCCACGAGGATGCGCGCAGCCTCCAGTCGTCCATCGCGGGCCGCATATAAGAGAGGAGTGAGCGCTCCGGGAATGGTGTACCGTGAGCCGCGGTCAGGCAAACCCCCGCGTACGATACCGATACCGTGACCGAAGCCGGGAACCGAATTCGGCAGCACCCAACCCGGTGTCTCGCCCGTTCTGGTCTTCGCATTCACGTTGGCTCCGCGGTCAATCAGAAGCCGGACGACTTCGGCATGACCTTCCCTCACGGCCACCATCAGGGCTGTCTGTTGAAACGTCGGGTCTTTCGCATCGACGATTGCGCCGCGGTCAAGAAGAACCTTCACCGAATCGAGATCGCCCACGCGCGCGGCAGTCATCAATGCAGTCTCACCCGTCGGATCGGCGGAGTTGGCATCGGCGCCGGCATCGAGCAGCAGCTGGATCATGGCAGCGTTGCCGTTGAAACAGGCGAGATAGAGAGGGGTTACGCCGTACCGGTCCGCAAATTTGGCATTCGCACCGGCGCGAAGCAATAGCCGGACTGTCTCCAGATCGTCCACGCGGATCATCCAGTGGAGAGCCGGTGTGCCGTCCCTTCCCGGGGCGTTGACATCGACTTTCTGTTGAAGCAGAGTCCGGACTGTTGCAGCGTCCTTCTTCATCGCTGCATCGGCCAGCCGGACATCGGTTTCCGGCGAGAAGGCCATCAAAGACGCGATTAGTAGCAAAGCTGTCATAGTGCCCCAATTTTAAGCTGTGAGGTGCTCGCCATCAAGAAAAGCCCGGTTGAAGCCTGAGAATTGCTGTAGCGGCGGTCTATGACCGCCGGTCTTTCCTGGAATCAACGAAATACCGGCGGTCAATAGACCGCCGCTACAGTCTCAAAACGTGAAGCGCGCGACGAGCGTTCCCTGCCGAGGCAGGACCGGCGAGGTCGAAATGGTCGCCGGATTGATAAACCCGAAGCCGCCGGTAAGGGCTCCCGTCGCCTGATTCGTGGTCCTGGTGGCGGCAAAATTCGTGTTGACGGGGTCCGGCATCTCCGTGCGGTTGAAGATATTGCTGAACTCCATCCGTACGGAAAGCGCTTTCCCCTCAGCGAACCGGAACGTCCGGCCCACACTGACGGACTCCTGCGGACGCCGCTGGAATCGATAGTCATTCAGGTAAATGGCGGTCGTACTGAACTGGCCGTCCGCAGGATTCGTCCAGGCGGTCGGATTCAGAACGAGATCCGTTCTTGGATCGACGCAATGGCAGTTCAGATCCTTGAGGAACAATGGCTGATCCGGAACCCGGTTCGCGAACGTCCCAGTAAACCCCGCGGGGTTGGCCGGATAAGTCCGGAAGAGATAGGAATTGATGTTGGGCGTGTTCTGCGCGAAAGGAATCCGCATCGGCAAACCGCTGGCGTATTGAAGAACGGAGCCGATGGTCCAATCGCGGAACACTTCGGATACGACTCTGTTCGCTTCCCATCTGGGCAATCTGTAGTTCACGGCGAGAATGCTGGTCAGCGGCCTGGAATACTGGGAAATGTGTTTGTTCTTCGACCGCTCGAATACATCGTTTATCGTTCCGCCTCCCGTATCGGTATCCGCGCCCATCGTTAGTTCCTTCTGCCAGGTAAAAGCGTAAGAAAAATCCAGTCCGCGCGATAGACGCTTCGTGACTTTCGCCTGCAGCGAGTCGTACCAGGTTCGGCCCAGCGGAGCGAACAGCGGGGCCAGGCCGTCTCTGAATTGCGGGAACGGCCGCAGTGACTGGGCAACGGTCTGGCTCAGCGGGAATCCGGGATACGGCGGCCTGTTGAAGCCGCGGGCCGCGGCGGCCGTTGAATCCAGACGAGAGATCAGCAGGGCCCGGTCGGCCGCACTGCTGAGACTCAGGCCGCGCGCCGTGAGCATCTCCGGCGTCAGCGCGTTGTAATTGACCAGGTTGTTGTTGGGCCACCACGCACCGCGATTTCCCACGTAGGCCACCTCCACAGCAAGATTCGGGAAAATCTCACGCTGCAGGCCTGCGCTCCACATGAACTGCCGCGCGGGACGGCCCGCGTTTCGATCGATCACAACTGGAGGTCCGCCCAGCCCGGTGGGATTGTTGGGAGGAGGAAACAGTCCCGGATTGAAATTGGGCCATGGCTGTACAAGGCCGGCAGGAATGCCGTCCTGCAATCTCATCGCTGCTTCTCCAAACGCCGGACCAAAGAATGGGTTGTCACCAGACGCATTCGCCGCGACACCGCTACCGCTTGCCGTGCCGGTATAGACAGCGCCGAAGCCTCCGCGAAATACGGTCTTCTCCGTAATCTGGTAAGCCAAGCCAAGACGCGGCCCGAATCCATACGGATAGTTGCGCGCAAATTTGCAGTTGCATCGTCCGGGTCCGCTTCCCTCGAAGATCACGGCGCCCGGCTGACCCCCCGCCGTCGGGTTCGGCAGTGTCGGCGACAACGTCGGCAGCCGGCCGTATTGTTCTCTCAGGTAGGTGGAATAATCCCAGCGCAGACCGTAATCGAGCGTGAACTTCCGTGTGACCTTCCACGTGTCCTGTGCGTAGAAAGCCCACTGGTTCTTTCCCACTTGCGCATCTGAAGGAACGGCGGCATTTCCCTGTTGAACAAGCCCCAGGAGGAAACTGGCATAGGGGAACCCGATGGTTCCTCCTCCGATGCCGGTCTGGTTGAGATACGGCAAAGCGGTCTGTTCTCCGCTGAACGTGTAAAGACCATTCGTGTATCGCAGATTCTTGGTGATGAAGATGTAGTCTCGGAATTCGCCGCCGAATTTGTAGGAGTGATTGCTCTTGATCAAGGTCAGCGCGATGTTGCCGGCAGGATTGATCATGTAACTCTTCGATTGGATGGCATTGCCGGGACCCATACTCGCCATTCCACCGGTGCCGGTGCATTGGGGTGACATGCCGGAAGAACAAAGTCCGTTGATCGTGGGAAACCGCCCTCCCTGGTCTCCAGGAACCGTCGCCCCTTTCAACCCAAGCGACTTCTCGGAGTCGTAATCCAGGACGGGAGAATTGTCGTTGAAGTTGTACTGGGTGTAACCCGCGCCCAGATGCAGCAAGCGGGTCGGCGATATGGTGTAGTCGAAATTGGCGCGCGAGGTATACGAAACCGTGAAAGTGCCGCGCGTCGCCGTAATCGGGAGCGGCAGTCCTTCGGATCCGTTTAACTGCTGCGAATATTGGGCGGCGGTTTTGTTGGTTCCGAAGTATCCGGACAGCTTTGCTCTCGGACTCAGATATTCATCCCCTTTGATCGACCAGTTCGTTGTCACTCGATCGTTGGGGAATGCAGGAGTGTAATTGCCGGTCAGTGCGCCGGTGGTCGGCGCGGGTATCAATTGCTGGATCGTCAGCGCTACTTTGTCGATGCGATTCGCCGGGATGACGTTATTGGGGAATGGATCACGGATGATGCGGCCGTCCGGTGCCGCCCGCGTCGTGTTCGGATCGTAAATGATGCCCTCCATGATCGGCCGGCCAAGAGGATCCGTGCCGAGCTGGCGTCCTGTGAGCGCCTGCCTGAAATCTCCCTGCCGATACGCGAGTGTCGGCACAGTGATCGGCTGATTATTGGTTACGAAGAACTCCCGGTACTGCTCAAAGTTCGCAAAGAAGAAGGTCTTGTCGCGTCCCTTGTACAACCCGGGGATCGTGGCGGGGCCGCCAAAGTTGAAGCCGTAGTCGTTGCGCCGGACGCGCGGCTTTGTATTGACGTAGGGGAAAGATGCGTTGAAGGCTTCGTTCGCGAGGTAGTCGAAGCCGCCGCCATGATACTGGTTCGTGCCCGATCTCATGGTGATGTTGTACAGGCCGCCGCCGGCCTGCCCGTACTCGGCGGCGTAGTTACTGGTTTGGATGGCGGTCTCCTGTACGGCGTCAACGCTCGGCTGCAATGAGGCCGAGCTGAAGGGGATGAGCTGATTGGTAGAGTCCTGGCCTTCGATGCGGACGGACTGCGTGTTTTGCGGAGCGCCGTTGATTCGAACCGTAAGTCCGCCATCCGGATAATAGGCACCGGGAAGCAGCTTTGTCTGAGACAGGTAAATCCGCAGGCCCTGAGTTGTGGCGGCGCCACCTATGCCGAGTATCGGAAGCTCGTTCAGCCGCGCTGCCGGGATGATGTGACTCACCTCGCCGCTTTCCGTTCTCAGCAAAGTCGCATCAGCGGTGACTGTGACTTCTTCTGTGTTCGCTCCCACCTGAAGAGTCACGTCCACGCGCAATGTCTGTGCGACCTGAACCGTGATGCCTTGTTGAATGTATTTCTTGAAACCCGGCAGCTCGACTGCCAGTTCGTAGACTCCGGCCGGCAACTGCACAAGCGTGTAGTTTCCTGTCTCCGTGCTGATCGTTTCGTACTTCGTCCCGGTTTGTGTATTTGTCGCGACAATGCTGACCCCGGGAAGAACCGCCGATGACGGATCCGACACCGCTCCCGTGATCGTTCCGCGGTCACTTTGCGCGAGTGTTTGACCAGACAGAACAAGACAGAACACGACCGCTACTATGGGAACCGCTCGATTGATCATTTTGATCTCCCCTTGTTGAATAGAACGCGGGCTAAAGCCCGCGACTACATTGAGGAGGATGGTTCCCCGGTTCCCAAAATGTAGTCGCGGGCTTTAGCCCGCGTTCGTCACCCTCTCAGAACATCAAGCGAAGCTGTGCTTTGAACTGGCGGAATTTCTCCGAATTCATCACCGTTTGATTTCCCTTGTCCTGGATAAACCCGAAGGGGACTGAGCTGTTGATGTTCAGGCCCGCCGGCGGGTTGTTAGTCGTAATGACCAGGTTGGGCACCGGATGGTTGAAGACATTGGTCGCATCGAACCGAACCTGCAGGGTTTTCGTTTCGGTGATTCGGACTGTCTTACTCATCGCCGCATCGAAGTTCCACTGTCCCGGCAATTCCAGCGTGTTTCGGCCAAGAGTGCCTCTCGTTCCCGGCTTCGGGTTCTGCAGAAGAATCTGGCCTGTTTTGGCATCAGTGACAGCCTGCAGGGTGCAATAAGCCTTGAGTTCGGTCGCAATAGCAGAGCATTGGGGATCCAAAACCTTCCCGAACTTATCTCCGAAGAAGTTCCCAGAGTCCCCATTCCATACAACCTTCCCAAAGCCTTTCGACGAAAACGGTCCGACGACATCCGGCACGGAGCCGCCATAGAGGCCTGTGGGATTAGGCGTCGTGGTCGTGTTCGTTGGATTCTGGTAAGTAGAAGCGATACTCACCGGCTGCCCGGTACTCAAGTTGACGATAAAACTTGTCTGCCAGCCCTCGGCCAACCGCGCCAGCCAGCCCGAGCTGTTGCGTAAGAGCAGCTTGCCCGGCCCGAAGGGTAACTCGATCGTGCCGTAGGAACAGAAGTCATGAGTGACATGATTCGGACTGAGCCCGTAGTCCTTGTTCCTGTCCGTGGGATTCGTAAAGACGGGCGCCGTCAGCAATCCGTTGGCGATGTTCGAGCCGGTCAGTGGAGTTTCCAAAGACCTGGACCAGACGTAGGTGCCCTGAAGACTGATACCTTGCGTCGGCCGCAACGTGCCCTGTACCTGCAGCGAGTGGTAGTTGGATTTGCCCGAATTCGTATAGTAGTTTGCATTGTTGAACTGCGGGTTGGCCGAAATCCAGTTTTCCGGGAACAATCCGGCGGGCACGGACGGGGCTCCCGCGACTGTAGCTCCGCCTGGTACATTGATGCCCTTATTGGCTCGGCGCATCACGGTGCCGCGCTCTCCTGCAGCTCCCGTGACAACCCCCGTGGCTCCGGTTCCGAATCCGTTGAAATAGTTCAGGGAGTTCGCAAGGGTCACATAGTCGCCGTTAGCGAGGGCATCCCTGAACGTCGTGTTCAGCCGCAGTTGCTGTGACCCTCTTTGCGTCGTGCCGTTCACGGCGGGAGTCCCGGAAACAAGGCTCAATCCCATAAACAACTGGTCGAACAGCAAAACGTCCTCGCCGCGGCGTGTTCTTTCAAGCGCGTCGAAGAGGACGGGGTTGTAGAAGGCGTCGGGGGAATTGAGATCGAAAAAATTGAACAGCTTTATGCCCTTCGTGCCGATGTAGCGGACATCCAGCGACAGGGTCTTCGAAAGCTCTCGTGTTACCGACAAAGTGAAGTTCTGAATGTATGGCGTCACGTAGTTCGGATCAAAGGCCGTGGCGTTCTGGTTCTGCTTTTGAATCGGAATGGGCTGCATCGGCAATGAATTCGGGGTTATGGGGATTTCTCTCGTCAGATTCCGTGTGTCGAAGTAGCTGCCGTCCAGCGGCCCCTGCGTTTGAGCGGTGTTCGTAAATCCCGCACTTACAAATATCGCATTGCTGAGCTGCCCCGCGTGCCCGCCTCCTGGGTAGGTAATCTGATATCCGCCGCGAACGTTGGTCTTGTCCTTACCGAACCAGGGAAGCGACCAGGCAAAGCCTACCGCAGGACCAAAATTGTTCCAGTCGTTCGGGTAGATGGATTTGTTGGGTTGTGACGTCTTCGGGCCGACGAACTCCAGTTGCGTGATCTGGCCTAGATCCACACCATTGTCCGGACGCATCCAGCGGTCGAAGCTTCGACCCGAAACTCCGAACAGCGCCAGGCCGCCCCCGTTCATGGGTACCACCGACAGGCCCTGGCCTTCGTAGGGCACGCCATAAAACTCGTAGCGCAACCCGGCATTGAGCGTGAACGATGGATGCAGTTTCCAATCGTCTTTGAAGAACAGGGAAAATTCGTTCTGATGGGGCTCGTTGATTTTCCTTTGCCTGTCGAGGTAACTCATCCACTTGTTCTGATGATCGGGTGACTGAATGAAGTAAATCTGGCTGGCGCTGGCAACGGAACCGGCAAGGAAATACAAGAGGCTGTTCGCCATCGTCTGATTGCTGGATAGCAAACCGGGAAAGTTGGTGGCGTTTGAAAACGCGGTAGTCGGAAGCGACGCCTGTGCGCCGCCCAGGGCTCTGGGGATCGTCGGCGTTCCTGTCTCGGATCCGCGTGTGTAGGTGAACCGGACGTCTCCGCCACCTCTGAACCCGTGCTTACCCTTCGTCCAACTGATCGTGTCACCGTAGTTGTAGAGCGGCGTCTTGTTGCCTTGTTGAGCGCAATTGTTAAGGCAGCTGTAGTTGTTGACGCTCATGGCGGTCTGTGCGGTGCTGCCCTGGACGTCTGCAGGACGGTAGACAAACGGAATTCCCTGTCCTCCCTGTAGAAGGAATGATGCCGGAACCTTCCGCTTTTCGGCATCGGTAACTTCCCATGGCGCCCAGATCACATGCCTCGATTCCCGGAATCCGAAGCGGGCCTCGTTCAGCAGCGATGATGTCAGCGTGGATGTGAAGTTGACCGTCAGCACTTTAGGCCGGCGAATCACCTGCGAGGTGTAACTGCCGGGCCAGGCGTTTGCTGTACTTTGAAGATAGTCGCCATTAATCCACTCATAGCTGTAGTTGAGAGCGATCTTGTGCTGGGCGTTGAAGTTGTGATCGATCTTGGTGTTGATTTGCTTGCGACCCGTGTCCGTACTCGTTCCGGTGGCCAATCCAAAGTTCGCGGCATTGGGCCCGCTGCGCACCCACTGATCCACCGCCGTGTTGAGACCGTCACCGCCGTCAAAAACGTTCGCATGCGGCATCAGGGCCAGGTATTTCTGGGTGATTCCAGATGGATCCATCTGAGTGCGGTTTGCATCCCAGGGACTTCCCTGGACGATCGCGTCGGAACAATCGGGTCTGGTTGGCGTGTTCGCAAGAGGGCCGAACACGCTGCGATAACGAAGTTGACCGGTGTATGGAGTACCGTTCGGATTTGTCGCAGGCCGCAGCGGGTTGCCAAACGAATCCACCGACGCGATTGTGGCAACGCCTGAAGCAGTTGTCGGCTGAAGAGTGTTACCGTTTGCCCAGCCCTCCCAGTAGCGGAAGATGCCGTTTCTTGCGCAGTCTGTCAGCACAATCGGTCTCACCGTCTGGCGCTGCCGCTCGATCTGCAGATCCGCTAACGCGAAGAAAAAAGTCTTGTTCTTCACGATCGGACCGCCCAGGCTTCCGGTGAGCTGGTTCCGATTGATCCACGTGGGTGGTGCAGGACTCCAAACGCCATTGACGACCTGTTTGTTGTTGCTCCACGTGTTCGCGTCGAGTTTGGAGTTTCGGATGGCCCATGCGCCGGTTCCGTGAAACTGATTGGTTCCCGAACGTGTCAGGATTTGCACCTGGCCGTTACCTCGCCCCAACTCGGCGTCGACTGGAGTCAGGATGACGCGGAATTCGCCGACCATGTCGGGATGAACCTGCGTGGTCGCACCGACACCGTTCGCGTACCGCCCATCCTGGACGCTAAGACCGTCTCGCACCGTGTTGACCATACCGGTGCTGATCCCCGCAAAAGTGGTCGATTCACCAAGCGTGGCGCCCCGGACGCCGGCCATGGTCTGCATCAAATCGAGCACGTTGTTACTGACCAGAGGAAGATCGCGGACCTGCTTTTCCGCCAATACCTGTCCGATGGTCGGCGACGATTCGGCAATCAGCGCCGTAGCCTGCGCCGTGACTTCAACCGAATCCGTGAGCGCGCCCACCTGCAGGATGAAGTTGTATCTAGCCGTCGCGCCCTGGCCCAGTTGCACGTCGTTGAAGACCTGCGTTTTGAATCCCGGTAACTCCGCCGTCAGCCTGTAGGTGCCCGGCAGAAGACTGAGAATGTTGTACGTTCCGGCCTCGTTGCTGATCGCTGTTGTGACAACGCCGGTCTGAGTATTCGTGGCGGTAATCGTGACTCCGGGAATAAATGCCTGACTGGGATCCTGAACGAATCCACCCACGGACGCGTTACCGCTCTGAGCCCACGTGCTGTTGATTGGAAGCAGACAGAGAAGTGCTGCCGTAGCCAAGAGTCTCTTCATGATTTGTTTCCTCTTATTCACCATTGCCCTTTTTCGTTCGTGCAAAATTTTGCGAATGTTATACGCGTTGAGGTAGACAAACTTCCAGACAAAAAACTGTAGCGGCGGTCTATGACCGCCGGCGATCTCGCAGGTGCTGCATTGTCGGCGGTCATAGACCGCCGCTACAGTTCAGCGGTTCTGCAGCGCCCTTTCCGTGGCTGCCAGATTTTTTTTCGCGCTGGAGTAATCCGGATTGATTCGCAGCGCATGCTCGAAGTGTTCTTTGGCCTCAGACAACTTGCCCTGCTTGACGAGGACTTCGCCCAGACTGTTGTGGGCATCCGCGAATTCGGGATCGATGGTCAATGCGCGTTCGTGATGGACCAGCGCCTGCGCAAGATCTCCGAGTTTGCCGAGGACGATTCCGAGATTGTTCTGAGCGAGCGCATATTGAGGATCGAGAGTCACGGCCCTCTCGAGGTGTACCTTCGAACTCTGGAGGTCCCCCTGTTCGTCAAGGACAATGCCAAGGTTGTTGTGAACTTCGGCGTTCCTGGGGTCGAGCATCAGGGCTCGCTCAAAATGGGTTCTGGCTGCTGCATAGTCCCCTTGATCGCCCAATAACACTCCCAGAAAAATATGTGCCGGAAGAAGGTCCGGCGAAAGTTCCAGCGTTCGCTCGAAGTGGACCCTCGCCTCGCGCAAGCGTCCTGCCTCCTGTAGTTCTCTGGCGATTTGATAATGGGCGTGGGAAGAATTCGGAAACGCCTCGACAACGCTTTGGTAAATCTCGAGAGGCTTGCCGGCGTTGCCCTTCAATTCCGATTCTTTCGCGAAGAAAAGAGCGGCCGGAAGCAGGAACAGCAGCCACAGTGCGGCGTGGCGCGTCCAGGCCGGAACCAGCCGCGGCAAAACCCGAGACGGCTCACCTGCATCTCCTTCCGAGCGAACGCCCAGAGCCTGGCGCGTTTCTTTCTCGCGGATTTTCCAGATAAAGCCGTCCAGGTAGTAGTGCAGCAGGCCCGTCGCCGTGACGATGGAGATAACGATACGTACCACAGCATCGTTCTTAAACAGGCTCCAGGCATGAGTGAACGATCCGAAAGCCAGGCACATGCCCACGTACACCAAAACGAGGAGCGCGCGGGGGCGGAATAAAAATCGGATGAAGGCACCTGCCTCAGGATTCTTTCGGGCCCGGTTCAAGTTGAACGACCAGACGATGGCCAGGTACTGAATGTCATGCCACGATTCGAACATCACGAGCCCCATCAGCGGCCGCTCGACGACGGACACGGTGTACTTCAAGTAAAGACAGGTTACAGCGATGAATACGAACTTCAGCGGGTTCGGCGGTCGTCCCTCGCGAATGGCCCGCCATGTCTGGATCACATAAACGAGCGTCAGCACGATCGTCAGCGCCAGCCATGCCCGTGCGAACCAGGCGAAGGCACTGGCCGGCACGGGGGGACCGCCGCTCTGATAGAAGCTCGTGACATACGATGGCAGGTCGTTGTTCAGGACGAACACGCACATGCCAAACCACAGCAGGCAGATCATTTGATCCAGCCACGCGGGAGTCCTGGCGGATGGCTTGACCTTGGCGTCGTAGATACGAGCAAATCCGTAGACCTGCATCATCCAGTGCCACTGCCCCCACAACAACGCAAGCAGGATGACACTGTGCAGGGCGAGGTAAGCGAACCACGTCGTGATGGCGAACAGAAACACCGGCGCAATGATCAGGCGAATTCGAAAGCGGCGAAAGAGCGCGCGGTCTCCATAAGCTCGCAGAATCCCGGGCAAGTAGTGAGCCATCGCCAGCGCGAGCCCAAACGTCAGAAGGCCGTCCATCCAGCCGGTGCGCCGGGCGACGGCAAATGCCAGAAGGATGGGAAGCGGCGTCAGCAGCACAAACGCCATGTCCTGCAGAGGACTGAAAATCCAGTAGCGGGACTGCGGAGGGCCCGATTCAACAGCCTTTTCGTTGGTTGAACGTTGTGCCTGGAGCGTCATGACCGCGTCCTACGGTACGATCGCGCTGGTACGGACGTCGTGGCCTTGATCGTCGAGAATAGACTCCGGGAACTGGTTGTTGTCCTGACAGATGTATTCGAACAGCTCAAGCCCATCCGTCCACCTCATGTTGAATCCGCTCGTCCATCGCGCTGTGTACGCGCCCGGATCGTCGATTGTTACTTCATACTTCAACGTCCGGTAGTCGGGACGCGACAGGCGCTCGATCAGATGAAGTTGGTCGGTGTGCGGCAGCCCGTCCCGGTTCATCCAGAATTTTTCATTGAAGCCGACGGTATCCACCACCAGGGCGTCCCGTTCCCAATGACCAATGGAGTGCCCATAGTAGCTGGGAACCAGATCCCTGGGGTGATCCCGGCCATCCATATATATGATCCGGTAAGAATGAGGCCCTCCGATATCGAAGATGTAGACACGCTGGAGTTCGGGCATGTCGACGATCTCGATCCCGTAGGGTGTGATCAATTGCCGCGGCCCACCCGAGGGTTTGCAGCGCGGATGCGGCTCGTGGCGCAAGACGTTCGCATGCCGGTAATCGACAAGCGCTCGTGCCCAGGGCTGGAGGGGAATGTCATTGATGTGAATGAGCGCGTTCAGCGTCGTGCGCGGTTCATAACTGTTTGGATTGATCGCCAGCCGCCCGTCGCCTTGCCAAAGGCCCTTTTCGCCGGGAGGCGCTCCCAGATTCAACCTGCCGTCCGGCCAATGTGGCGCCGGCCCTGCGGGCGGCCGGGCTGCATTCTGTCCAATGGCCGGCACCGCCGCTAGCGACAGTATCAGGAAGCCAACCATCAACCGGTTTTGCACTTGAACCTCCTTCCGCATTCTACAGACGCGGGTAGGGGTATAAAACACAAAGACACAAAGGCACAAAGAAATTCGGCAACGAGGGTCCGACCCCTCGTTGCCGAATTTCTTTGTGCCTTTGTGTCTTTGTGTTTTATACCCCTACCGCAACGTCAGAGTGAGGGCACTACCCGATTGGCCGAAGAACCGGAGCGTACCGTTTGAGTTGGCCGTTGTACCGCCGAACAGGACGAATTGTGTCTTGTAACCCCCCGAATCCACGATGTCAGGAATCACCAGATCGGCCGGCGACGCGGGCGCAGCCTCATTCATTGCGGGCAGGCTCGACACGATGAAATCCGGGACCGGTGCGCGTTCGTTGTAGCGGCCTCGAATGCCGACAATCGATACTCCCGTCGACGCCGTCGTCGAGGCTCTCAAAACCCCTTCGAAGGAATTGGTCAACGACGAGAAGCCGTCGACCTGGTTGAGAAACGCCACAATCTGACCCTGAGCCGGCACGGAAAGTGATCCTGTAAAAGTGGCCGTGCCATCCAGGCTCGTCAGCTCGAGGCTCAACGTCATTGCGGACGACGAAGGATTCACAGCAGCGAACGCGGTTTGTAGAGAGCCGGCGGCCTGAGTGGAAAAACTGCCGGAGTTTTCCACATACATCCGGAATGCGGAACCCGGCCTCACCGCGGGAATAGAGATTTCGGAGACCGCAACGTTGTTACGGCGTGACGTCAACACTGCAAAAGCAGCGGGCGTCCGGCTTCCCGATGCCGGCGAAACACGGATGGAACCGAGTGTTGTCGCCGTCCCGGAACCTGATGTCTGAAGTGTCCGCGATGCTCGCGCAGGAATTGAATAATCGAAACGCGCGCCGCTCTGGCCGCTTACCGTGAGCGTTAACGGCTGACCACTCGGACTGACGAATTGCACCGAGCCTGTCATGACGTCGTCCGATGTGTTGGTCAGAGCAACCTGCGTGGACCACCCGCCTCCGTCGGCAAAATCCGGTATGTAGGCAATCTCTGTTGTAGAGGCAGACAGATCCGAAACAGGCAGCGGACTGACCAGAAACTCCGATCGTTCGTTCGTGCGCCCGCGAATCGCCAGCACCGATACAGGCACCGACGAAGTGAAAGTCATCGTGCGGGCATCGGTAATAGGCGGGCTGAACGGACCGCGCGTGTAATACGCCGGCTGATCGACAAATGCCGCGATCTGGCCATTGGCGGGAACCACTACGGACCCGCTGTGTATTTGCGTCCCCGACGAACCGCTCAGGAAATAGTTGACGGTCGCCGCCTGCGAGCCGGGATTCGCTATCGCCAATCCCGTATTGACGCTATCGCCGATTTCGACAAAGAAGCGGCCCGATTGGACAGTCGCCACTGCCGAAACGGCGGCCTCGCTGACAAGAATACCGCCGGGGCGGTACGCCAACAGGGCAAGTGCTGCCGGCGGAGCATCCCCGCCGGTGCCCTGCACGCGCGCATGTCCCGCAATTGCGGCAGGGCCGCGGCCATCCGTTCTCACCGATGCCCCTCCGCGACTTGAAATGTTAAAGCTGCGGCTGCTGGTGATTGCAATCGGTATAACGGTTTGAATCGCGTAAATGAAATCTCCAGTGTTTGCGTTGTTGCCATTCGCAGCGTTTCCGGCGAGATTGAAACGAATATTGCCGACGCTTGCGTTGGATGGCGCACGGTAGCTGAACTCAAAACTATTTGTGCGTCCAGTTCCGGTGCCGACACTGGTGTGCGTGATGAACTGAACCTGCCGGCCGTTGACATCCGCAGCCGTCACCGCCTGGCTGCGGTCGTCGCTTCCAGCGATGAATTCACCCGCCTGCTGCCCACTGGCATCCACCGCCGACATCTCGAAGCCCCAACGCATTGATCCTTCCCGGACGATAACGACCCGCAGCGGGTAGACGTTTCCCGGAATCCACGCCGACGGCAAGCCGGTGACGGAGACGCTGCCACCCGGAGCGTTCAAATCGTTTGTGCGATGACAAGCCGTACAATACTGGCCGTTGAGTCCATTACGATCCGTCGGTGCTCCTCGAGAAAAGGAGTAGGCGGCCTGTGTTCCAACCAAAAGCACACAAATACTCAAAAGAGTTTTTCTCATCCTTCACCCCCAAAACTAGTTGTAGTTACGCTCGTACCGCTCTTACGTAGTCGTACCGCTGTTGCGTACCGCTCCTGCGTCCACTGCTAACGCTTCCGCGTTTTTAGAAGTTGAATCGTGAAACTCGATGGATCGAAAACGGCGTGGAAAAAGACACGCGCAGCAACACTACGGTTGCGACATGAAGTTTTTTTGGTGCTTTCCCCCACCGGATAGCGGGGCTATGAAATCACCGAAAAGGCCTGGTGTCAAATTTTGAAATGGAGGGAGGAAAGACAACGCGGGCTTTAGCCCCGCGTTGTCTTTGTGCCCTTTGTGTCTTTGTGTTTAATTACGTGCATTCCTGAACGTTCTTTTCCTCCTTTGGAATAGGGGGAGCAGATCGTATTATTCAGCTCACCAAACGGGAGGACCCATGAAGAGAAAAACCGGAGTCACGCTGCTTGCAACGTGTCTTCTGATGATAGCCATAGTTCCTATTGCCAGGGGCCAGGCCACGGACCGCCCCGCCGGCCTGAGCGAGCAAACTGCGAAAACGGTTCCACCCTTCAAGATCTTCGACAACCTTTATTATGTAGGACTGGATTTCGTCTGCTCGTACGTCATCAGGACCAGTGGCGGCCTGATCCTCGTGGACACATTGTTTGGCCAGTATTCGGATTACCCGGCAAAAGCGATGCAGCAGCTTGGACTGGACCCGAAGGACGTTAAGTACATCGTCATTACGCACGGCCATGATGATCACTACGGCGGCCTGAAGACAATGAAAGGGCTCACCGGCGCGCGCGTCATGATGGCTGAAGCGGACTGGGTTCTGATGGAGAACACGATCAAGAAAGCCGGGGACGCGGAAGTCGCGCAGAAGCTGATTCCGCGCGATATGATCGTCAAGGACGGCGACACTCTGAAACTCGGAGACACGACGATCAACCTGTACGTCACACCCGGGCACACGGCCGGTGTTACCTCTCTGGCGTTCCCGGTCTACGAAAGCGGTAAACAGTATCAGGTTTTCATGTGGTCCGGGCCGACACTTCAAAGCAATGAGATCCCGCTGATCGAGGCGTTCCTTGCAACGACCAAACGTCTTCAGACGCTGGCCAAAGCGGATGTGTGGCTCCACAGCCATCCCTGGTCCGTCAGCTTTTTTCAAAAGTATGAGCGTTTGAAGGCGCGCAAGCCCGGCGATCCCAACCCGTACGTGAATCCGGGTGAGATCCCTGTGTTTCTCCAGCAGCGGCTGGAAGACACGGAGAAGAGGCTCGCAGATGCGAAGGCCAAGGCTGCGAGTTCAAAGTAGCAGGCCTATAGGTGTAGCCTGTTTTCGTGGCGAAGGAAGAAGCGGCGGAGGTGCTGTCGATCGAGGGGCGTGAGGTCCGTGTGACTCACCCCGACAAGCCGTATTTTTCGAAGCAGACGAAGCTTTCGAAACTCGATCTCGTGCGCTACTACCTTTCGGTCGCGCCGGGTGCCCTCGCCGGAATTCGCGATCGTCCGGTCGTTCTCAAACGTTTCGTCGACGGCGCCGAAGGAGAGGCGTTTTATCAGAAGCGCGCGCCCGCCAAAAGGCCGGAGTGGCTGCGAACGGTGACGCTGGCATTTCCTTCAGGCCGCACTGCGGAAGAAGTGGTCGTCGATGATGCGGCAGGTCTCGCCTGGATCGTCAATCTGGGTTGCATCGAGCTGCACCCGCACCCCGTTCGCTCCGGCAATCTCGAGCATCCGGACGAATTGCGCATCGATCTCGATCCGGGTCCCGGCGTCAGCTGGGCCGACGTGCGCCTTGTCACGCTCGAAGTGAAGTTACTCCTCGAAGAAATGGGACTTCGCGGTTGGCCGAAGACCAGCGGTTCACGCGGCATGCACGTGAATGTGCGCATCCAGCCGCGCTGGAGCTTTCTCGAAGTTCGTCGCGCGGCGCTCGCGCTGTCGCGTGCAGTCGAACGGCGGGTTCCGGCGCTGGCCAGTTCGAAATGGTGGAAAGAGGAGCGGCACGGTGTGTTCCTTGACTACAACCAGAACGCGAAGGATCGAACGACGTGCTCTGCGTATTCCGTGCGCCCGGTTCCGGACGCGCGTGTGTCCGCGCCGCTTCACTGGCATGAGGTTCCCGACTGCGATCCGGCCGACTTCACCGTGCTCACGATGCCGAAGCGTTTTGCGGAACTCGGCGATCCGCATACAGGGATCGACGTCTCGCCAGGTTCGCTCGAAAAACTGCTCGAACTCGCAGCAGAAGACGAGGCCGCGGGTTTCGGCGACGCCCCCTGGCCGCCGCACTTTCGCAAGATGGAGGGCGAAGCGCCCCGCGTAGCACCGTCGCGCGCCCGATCCGGAGCGAAGAAATCCATTGCAAAGAAGCCGCGGACGAAAATGCCGCTCCTCGTGATCGCCAACTCTCCCAGCAAGGACGCCGCGCTGGCGGGTTTGGAAAAGTGGAAAAGCAGACATTCCGAAGTGGCCAGGCTTCTTGGCGTGGACGACGTCCTGGTCGACTCCATGCGCGGCAGGTCATCCACCTGGACCCGCATCCGGGTAAACCTGCGCCACGTTCCCGAGGAATTGCGCCCGCCGCAGGAAACTCCCGATCCCGATGACGATCCCACGCGGGAATGGCGTTCGAGAAAGGTTAATTAAACACAAAGACACAAAGGGCACAAAGACACAAAGAAGGCCGCCATCAAAAAGTTATTTAAGGCGGCCTTCTTTGTGTCTTTGTGCCCTTTGTGTCTTTGTGTTTAATTAACCTTTCCTCCGAAGATCGACGCCAGCTCATGCGGCGGAACGACCTCGAGCTGGTCGTAGGTGCAGTCGCCCGGTTTCTTGTCCGTGCGCCATCTTCGGAACTGCGCGGTGTGACGGAACCGGCTGCCCTGCATGTGGTCGTAGGCGACTTCGACGACCAGCTCGGGACGCAGCGGTTCCCAGGACAGATCCTTGCCCTGGCTCCAGCGGCTTTGGGCGCCCGGCACACGACGTCCGGCCTCACCGTTTTCCGTTCCGTAGTCGGCCCAGTGTTTCCAGGGGTGAGCGGCGAGGGCGTCCTTACGGTAGGGGGCGAGGTATTCTGCAAGCTCCAGGCGCCTCTTTTCCGTGAAGCTCGCGCAGACGCCGACGTGCTGTAGCGCACCGGAGCGATCAAAAAGACCAAGCAGGAGCGAGCCGACAGCCGTACGGTCACCCTTCTTGTACCAACGAAAGCCGGCCACGACGCAATCGCAATCGCGCTCGTGCTTGACCTTGAGCATCACGCGCTTGTTCGACTCGTAGGTGCCCGAAACCGGCTTGGCCACGACGCCGTCGAGACCCGCGCCCTCGAACCGGCGAAACCAATCTGCCGCGACGCTCGATTCGTGGGTTGCCGGCGTCAGATGGATCGGCGGCGCCGCCGATGAAAGCAGCGATTCCAGCTCCCGGCGTCGATCTTGAAACGCCACGCCCCGCAGATCCCGGTCCCCTTCGCAAAGCAGATCGAAGAAAACGATCGACGCCGGGATTTCTTTCGAGAGAAGGTTTACCCGCGACGCGGCCGGATGAATGCGCAACTGGAGGGCTTCGAAGTCGAGTCCATCATTCCTGGCAACCACGATTTCGCCGTCGAGCACGCAACGGGCAGGCAACTGAGACCGCAGCGGCTCCAAAAGCTCGGGAAAGTAACGGTTCAGCGATTTCTCGTCGCGGCTTTGAATCAGGATCTCGTCCCCGTCACGGAAAACCAGCGCGCGAAATCCGTCCCATTTCGGTTCGAAGATCCATGTTCCGCCGACCGGCAGTTCGCCAACTCGCTTGGCCAGCATCGGCAGAATCGTCGGTTCTACTGGAAGATGCACGCCTCATCTTATACGGTTGAGTTTGAAAAATCGGGGTCAGACTGGTGAATTCCCTTTTTTCCAGTCAAAGAATTCCTCAATCGGAAAAAAGGGAATTCACCAGTCTGACCCCGATTTTTCCATTAATCACTAATCAATTTTCAGTTCTCATCCAAATTGTTTGCAAACCAGGGGCCGGGTGGTAAGATCCCTGAGTTTTTCCACGCTAACCTACTGAAGTAATCGGTGAAATTGGCTGGGCCTGGATGGCCGCGCGCGGTAAAGGCTGCGGTGAAGGCTAATGAGATCCGTGAACGTGTTGAAGAGAAGAGGAAGAAGCGCGCCTCTCAACGCCAACGTATGCGCCGCTGTCTGCTATTGGTGTGCCCTGGCAGCGCTGGCAGGCCTGATCGTGCTTGGAAGCGCTCCGACGCAGCCTCTTCTCGCCGGGATTTCATCTCAAAACGCCGCTGCACGGCTGACGTTGGACGAAGTGTTGGGCCTCGTGCGTTCCGGCGAGTCGGAAGAACTCATTGTTGCAAGAATCAAGCGAAACGGTCGGCCCTTCGATCTGAGCGCCGAAGAACGGAACGAGCTGAAGCGGGAAGGAATCAGCGACACGATTATGAAATACCTGGTCGAGCCGTCGTTACCTTACTCCGCGCCCGCTCCACCGCCTCCTCCGCCGCCTAAAGTTCCTTCGAAAGACTATCCGAAAGACGATTTTGCATTGAAGATACCGCCGGATGTCGGCTTGTATCTCATGGACAAATCTCCTCCAGTGCGGGTCGACTTGAAAACGCTTGTTGCCTCCAAGCAAGGCGGGTTGTCCAGCAAACTGAGCGCCGGATTGATCAAGAAAAAGGTAATCGGCAGTTTGGTCGGCGCAAATGCGCGCTCGCGTATTTCCGCCACTCCGGCGACCTTCTATCTTCGTATTGCCGAGCCGAACAAAATCGAGGAACTCGTACTGGTATTGATGGAGCGAGGGCAAAAGACGCGCGAATTGGAATTCGCTGCCGACAAGGAAGGCAAAGCCAGTTTGAAAGTGGAGAGCCTGCAGCAATTTGATCCGCAGGAAGTCGGGGCCAGGCTTTATAAAATCACGGTACCAAAGCTGCAGAAGGGTGAGTATCTGTTTTACCTGATTGGCTCAGCAGATCCCGGCAAGGGCATTCAGGGCAAAGGATACGATTTTGGCGTGGACTGATAACGGGAGAACAGTGTCAAGCGAATGGAAAGAGCAGCGACTGCGACTGTAAAGACAACAAATGGGGATGAGCCTCAGGCCGGCCAGGATCGGCTCGCCCTTCTCTACCAGGGGTTTTTGATTGCGGTGCTCCGCGTACAGGCCGCGCGCGAGCGCATTGTGGACACTACCAGTTTTCGCCGCCGGATGAAGGCGGCTCTTCAGGAAGTTGAACGAAGCGCGACGACGCTGAACTACGATTTTCAGGACATACAAGACACTCACCTGGCAGTAGTTGCATTTCTCGATGAGGTTGTACTCGCGTCAGATGATCCGGCACGCCAGGAATGGGTGCGCTTGCCGTTTGCAAGCGAACTCCTGGGCCAGCCGGCTGCAGGTGAAGTTTTCTTCGAGAGGCTGGAAGGACTGCTGCGGACGCGTGTTGACTCGTCGAAGCTATCCGATGTGTTAGAGGTCTATCTGTCTTGCCTCGTTTTGGGCTTCGAAGGGAAATATTCAGGTGAGCTCAAAGCGGAACTCCACGCTGTG
>Ga0137415_10001572_pt1 | contig 22640 bp, 7 predicted proteins | sample CZODoug3_1_1_16f_FD_183082 | JGI IMG/M metagenome (GOLD analysis project Ga0137415, IMG submission 183082) | Vadose zone soil fungal communities from Angelo Coast Range Reserve, California, USA - CZODoug3_1_1_16fungal (Hybrid Assembly) | ecosystem: Environmental > Terrestrial > Soil > Vadose...
TGAGGCCCACGGGCCTGGTAGCCCGAGCCCCGAACCGGCCGCGCCGACCAGCCTGCCCGCGCCGGATCCCCGGCAGCTGCGCGAAGAGGTGACTTCCGGAACGCGGTCGCGGTCCGACGTTCAGGCGGACGCCGTCGCCCTGTTCGTCGATGCCTACAAGCGGGCGCACCCGGAAAGGAACATCGACGGGTACAAGAAGCACCAGACGAAGGCGCTGGACAGGGCAAGGAGGGCGGCCGACTCGTCCCAGATGGGGAAGGGTCACAAGATCCGTGGCCTGATCCTGGAGCTGCGCACCGGGGCCGGTAAGTCCCTGATCCAAGGAGCGATCGGGTACTGGCTGGCGCTGGAAGGCCGTGGCGTTCACCTCGTCTTCCACACCCAGGTCAAGGCAGCCGAGTTCTTCGAGGAAATGGCCCCGGTCTACGAGCTGCTGGGAATGCGGGCTGGGCACGCCGTCCAGGGCATGACAGATGCCGAGCTGCTAGGGGAGTCCGCCAAGGACGTCACTATCGGCGAGCCGACTATCTTCGAGCACACCTATCAGAGGGATGAGAAGGCCCCGGAGGGCCAGCAGGTGCAGCGAGAGCTGCGGCATTACATCTTCGATGAGGCCGACGATGTGCTGAACTGGCAGGCGCTGCACCCGTCGGTGATCGCCGAGCCGATCACCACCAACGTGCGCACGGTGCGCAGCAGCCACCAGATCAAGGCCGCGGTCACGACGGCGATGCGGCTCAACGAGGGCGACTACAAGTTCACCGGCTCCGGCAAGGCGCGGCTGACCAGCTCCGGTAAGCAAGCGTTGAGCGGGTTGAGCCGCAAGCAGCGGGCGCAAGTCCTGGACGTGCTCGAGAAGGGCCGCCTGCACGCCCGCACCCTCGACCGTGACCACATTCTGGACGACGCGGTGGTCCTGCTGTCGGAGGGCACCGGGCGAGCGAATCCGCACCTGCGGTTCAACGGGGACGCCCACCGGATCATGGAGGCCCTCTACGACCTGCCGATCCACGAGCCGCAGCGCATCATCAGCTCGATCACCAGACCGAAGTACGTCAAGAAATATAGCGGCGTGGTCATCGGGTTCACCGCTACCGCCGAGGCCGACGCAAAGCTGTTCCAGGAGCTCTACGGGCTAGACGTCGAGACGGTCCCAGTCGACGAGATGCCGGAGGCGCAACAGGTCGGCTACGACGTCTACGGGACCGATAAGGGCAAGGACGAGGCGCGGGTCGCCGACACGCTGGAGCGGAGCAAGAACGGCCAGCCGGTGATCATCGGGGTCCAGTCCATCCCGCACGCACAGCGGCTGGCCCAAATGATCACCGAAGCGTTCGCCAAGGTGGGCGTGACCGCCGAGGTCAAGCCTGGACCCGACGGCGAGACCGTCAAGGTTCGCATGGTCAACGCGCTGCCCGAGTGGCATGCGAACGAAAACGACACGGTCGCGCGGGCCAAGCTGCCCGGGGAGATCACCATCGTCACCCAGGCCGGCGCCCGGGCCACCGACTACAAGTCCGGTGGCGACCAGAGGATCCTGGGCCAGACCGACGCCGAACACACCGCCGCCAAGAACCAGGTGAACAACGCCGGCGGCACGCACATCGGAATCAGCGCCAAGGGCGAAACCGGCAGCCAAGACCAGCAGTTGATCGGCCGAGGGATACGCGGAAAGGACGAGGAGAAGGCCACCTACGACATGAAGCTGTCGTTGGAAGACGAGCAGCTGACCAAGTACGCGCCCAAGCGCGAGCTGGCCGCGCTGAAGAAGGAAGTCGCGGGCCAGGACGGCAAGCTCACCGACGAGCAGACCAAGCGGGCGGAGCACCTGTTCGAGGAAGCCGAGGTCAACGCCCGCAAGGCTAACCTCAAGAAGCACTGGTTGATCAACATCAGCATCCGGTTCGCGGACGCGATCGCCGTGGCCGACTCGGGGAACCCGGTCGCATCGCGGGGCAAACGCGCCCCCGGCGCCGAAGAGGTGGACCCCCAGGCCAGCCGCGAAAGGAATGCGCTGGATGCCTACGACGAGGCCACTCGGAACGCGCACGGCGCTCGGGAGAAGTACTACCAGGCACTGGCCGATGCCCGGCGCAACCCCGACGACTCCACCGCCGCGGCCGCCCTCGACCAGGCGGCCCGCTCCCTGCACGAGTCGCTGACCAACCAGCGCGAAGCCCTCTCCGCTTACCGAGAGGCATTCGACGAGGGCCACACGACCTGGGAATCGGGCACGAACGATGAGCCCGCCACCCCGCATCAGGGACCTGCGAACGGCGAGGGCTTAAACGACGCGCATCCGCCGCGCCCCTCGGTGCCGGCGCCGTCGAGCGGCGTGAACCCAACGATCGGCGTCGAGCACGCGGGGATCTCCGTCCAGGCCGTCGAGCACGCCCGCCAGCTGGCCCTGCAAGGCGACTACCGGGGCGCCGCGAAGGCCCTCGCCCCGCTCGCCGCCGCGCCCGAGGTACGCGGTCCCGACGGCCAACCGTGGCTGCTCACCGCGCACACCGCGGTCACCGCCGAGCAGACGATGCGGATCCTCAGCGCGATGGCGCGGAGTGACGAGCCCTTCGCCATGAACCGGCGCCACCTGAACCCGACGCTGAACGGGCTGCGCGCCCTGGTGGCCACCGTCCCGGCCGGAGCCACGGTCAACGTGCCGGAGAAAAACGCGCTGGAGTGGATCGCCAAGCTGAACCAGAACGCCGACAAGTTGCGCAAGCAGGCCGAGTTCTTCGAGCAACTGGCCGACTTGGTGCAGGCAGGCAACCCGGACCTGGCCGACCGGTGGCGGGCGGCGGCCGAGCAGGCCCGGTCACGGGCGCAGGACGAGCTGGCCCGGGCCCAGCTGCTCAACTGGCCGACAGCCGCCGCCCCAGAAGACACCGCGAACAGCGAGAACACCGGGAACAAGCAGACCACCGGAGTTACCGAGGACACCGATACTCCACGCGCCACCGAGCCGAGCGAAGCGGGATCCGACAACACCAAGGCGACCGCCACTGACGCAACCGAACGGCGCTCCTTCCCCATCCGAAGCACTAGCAACGAGAAGGGCTTCGAGGGGCGGAGCAGAGACGCCACCAAGGTCTGGCCCGCTGGATATCGGACGTCGGTCGCGATGGCCGTGGGGCTGGCCATCACACTGGTTGGCGGCGGGTTCGCCGTGCTCGGCGCGTCCGGCGGGGCGGTACTGGTGGCGGGCGCCACAGCTGCGGTCGCTGGGGCGGCGTTCTCGGGCGTGCTGAAGTACCTGCGCCGTGCACGTGGGCCACCGCCGGAGATCGTCTCTCTGGCGACGCTGATGCCGGCCGGGCTGTTGCTCGGCGGGTTGGCGTTGGTGGGTGCCACCCCGGCAACCCTGGTAATTGCGGCGGTGGGTATTGCCGCCGGCACGGTGCTAGCAGCGCTGGGCACCACGGTCAGCGCGGATGCCAGCGAGCTAAGGGGCGAGTTCGACCGGTTGCGCTCGGCGGCTCGAAGTTCCGGGGCTGATGGGGCGTCGTCGACCTCACCGCTGAGCCCGCAGAATGAGCGAGCCGTCGCTGTGGCGTTCTCGAGGATGGTTGGCCGCGGCCGGCGGATCAAGAAAAACGAGCTGCCTGGGGTCGCTCGAAACAGCATCCGCATCGCGCGCTCTTCCGCGCTGACCGCAGTGGGTCTGGACAAAGACCTACTCAAGCAGGTGATTGCCTACACCTACCGCGGCCAGATCTACATGACCGAGGAGATGCTCGAGGAGATCCGCTGGTATATCGACCAAGGGTGGCTACACCCTGACTGGGCCGCACAAGTGATCAACCACGAGATCCGGTTCCACTCGAAGCGGTTGAGCTATGTGCCGGACGGACATGACGAACACGCCGCAGCGGTCGGGGCCGGGCTGGTGCTCGCCCGGTTGCTCGCCGAACAGCCGGTTCCCGGTGTGCTCATGATGCGGAACAAGATGCCTCGTGAGGCTCTCGACCAGGAACGGCGCGCGGTCGCCGACCGCAAGGATGCCGCTCCGGTCCGCATCGACGACCCGCGCGCGACGTGGATCCTACAGAACGCGCTTTGGTTGACCGCCGAGAAGGGTTGGACTCCCATCTGGGTGGTGCGCGCGGATGGCACGCTGTGGATCGGGTGGAAGGTTTCACACGCGGTCCTGGCCGGTGACCAGCCGGTTGTGGCGGCGGGAGATTTCGTCACGGTGGTCCACGAGGGGCGTCTGGTCGGGGCGGGCATCAACGGGCGCAGCGGTCACTACACGGATGGCCGAACCAGCGGCCAAGATGACTCAAGGATTCTGGCGCTTGGCCGGGCGGCGTTTGCCCGCCACGGGATCCTGTTCCCAGCTGAGGTCAGCCTTGCCCGGACTCCGGGGGTGTGGGCGTCGGGGAACTTCCGATACCACCCTGACCCGTTGTTTGATCACCACATGATCGTCGCGGAGACGGCTAACCCTCTCGACGAGCTGCGCTCGCGCGCGCAAGACCAGCAGACGGACGATGGGTTCGGGTCGGGGCTGGCGGTGATCGCCCTTGTCGCCGGTGGCGTGCTGTTGGCCTCGCTGTTCGCGGCCACCCCCGCGCGGGCCGCTACGGTTGGCGAACGGGCCAGCCAGATCGGCCACACCGTCAGCCCAGACATCTGGTCGGTGTTCGGCCACTGGTTCACCGCGGTTTTCGGTCACACACCAATGCTTGCCCTCGTACCCGCAGAGCACGGCGCGGTGTGGTTGATAGTTGGAGCCGGTGTGGCGGTGGGCATCGGCATGGCATGCGCGCTATGGCGCGGAATCCAGCGCAGCCGTGCCGCAAACGCCAGACCGGCCGAGTCGCCGGCCGCTCCAACTTCCTCCTTGGAGGAGGGGTTCGTTCAGCTCGACGCGGAGCCCCTGGGCGAGCGCGCGCGGCAGCTGCTCGCGGGAGATGGCCGAGACCACATGGATCTGAGTCCGCTGGCTGCCGCCCTCGAGGTTGACCGCGCCGCAGAGACTGCGGCGGTTGAGGCAGCGCTGGACCAGAAGCTTGCCGGGACCAAGCGCACCGACGGCGGTCAGATCATGCTGCCAGCGGTGACAGTCATGCTCGCCGCCCTGCTGTTCGCTTCTACTCGTCACCTCCTGGAACAGTTCTCGCTGTTCTTGGGCCTCGCCGGTGGTGTTGTCGTTGGCTGGACGGCCTGGGACTTCGGCTTCGCGCGGCCGAACCTGATCGATTGGGCATGGAACTTGCCGCGGTCTCGGGAGGGTCGCTGGCTGGGTGCTGTGGCCGTCTTCGTGGGCACCGTGCTGGCGGTGTTGGAGTTGCTGAGTGCTCCGGCTGGCGCCGCGGTGGTTGGCGCGGCGACGGCGGGGGTGGTGTCTGGGTTTGGGGTGGCGCCGTGGTTGGTGGTGGGTGGGGTTGTTGTGTTGGTGGTGGCGTTGGCTGGGGTGGGGGTGTGGTGGTGGTTGCGAGGTCGGTCTCCACTGGTGGGTGCCGGCCGGCGCCGCCGGGGCGTGATCGGCGACGTGTTCGGTGGTCTTGGCGGGTTGTTCACCGGCGCCCGGGGCGTGTTCGGTGACTGGAGCGCTCCGCTGCTGGCCAGACCGGGGAGTACCGGCGCGCTGGTCGGCGCCGCGGTGGGCGCCGGGGTCGGTGTCGGGCTGATCCTGTTCGACGGTGGGCCGGTGGCCATGGTGGCCGGCGTGGTGATCGTGGCGGCGTCAATCCTGGCGGCGGCGCGGTCGATGTGGTCGCCGATTCAGATCCGGGCGCCGACCTCGGTCAAGGGTCTGTTCCGCGCGAATGTGTTGATTGCGGCTATCGCGGGTGCGGTGTTGACCGTGCTCGCGGTGGGTTTGGCGGTATCGCTCCGTTGGCCGGTGCCCGGCTGGTTCGGCACCGACATGGTGCTGGCGCGGGCGTTGATCATTCTGGTTGGCGGCAGTGCGTTGTTCAAGGCGAGCGACCTGTTTAAACCCAGTGGTAAGGAGGGGTATGGACGGTGGACGTGGGTGCTCAAGACTGCGCTGCCGATCACCCAGCTGATCAACCTCGACCTGCTCATCACCACCGGGCTACCCAGCCACAGTGGTATCGACTTGTGGGTCGACATCACCTATGTGGTCTGGCATCTCAGGTGGGTCATCGGGGATATTCCCGCGGCGATCGCTTCGTGGCTCAACCGCAAAGACCCGATGGGGGCGGTGAGCTGGTGGGGGCATTTCATCCGCTGGTTTGACTATCTCAGCTATGTCGCCCTGCTGGCCTCGGTACCGTTGATGTTCATCCAGCTCTCCGAGCCGAAATACCATCTCGGTTTCCTGCCGCTGGTCATCGTGGTGGCCAGCAATCTGGCCTGGGCCGGCTTGTCGATCCGCTACCTCGTCCAGGCGGAAATGATCCGACCGAAACGGACCGTCCCCGAAGGGCAAGCGACATTCTGGGCTCGGGCCGCCGCGGTAGCCCTACTCGGCTACGGAACCGTCTACCTGATGTCCGACCCGCCCGCGCTCTACCTCTCGATCGCCGTGTTTGGCGCGGTCACCGCCCTGTTGGTGTGGTCCATCCAACGCCACGCCCCACCCGGCCAGCCCAAACCGATACAGGCGTGGGCAAAAGCCATCGGCTGGGACCAGGTCAAGCCGGGCGCCCCGTACGGTGCCCGGGTCCGGGCGATCCTGCTGGTCGCGGGTGCGATGTTGACCGTGTTCGCGCTGATCGCCAGCCCGCAGTTCGGGTGGGTGCTGCCACTGGCCGCGACACTGGCCATGACCCTGCGGGGCAACATCGGCGTGCTGCGGGTCCTGCCCGGGAAACTGTCCGAGCGGATCGCGGGTCGGCGTTGGCTACACATCGCGCTCCTCGCCGCCTACACCCTGACCTTGATCACCAGCGCGCACGCCAACATCCCAACCGGGGACATGCCCGGCTGGTTGTTCTGGGAATCACTCGCATTCGCCGCCGCACATGTTGGGTTCATCTTCGGCAAGGCCCTGCCCAGGACCGCCGCCGGTGACCGCGACACCCTGGATCGCAACGCCAACACCATCCACCGGCGCTGGACCCGGTTCGTGGCATTGGCGATCTTCGACGCCAGCCACTGGTCGTGGTTGACCCGACTGGCATTCTCCGAGGGCTACCTGCACGCGGCGCTGCAAGGGGACCTACTCAAGGGCACGATCCTGGCAACCATCGCGTCGATGGCAACCGCTATCGCCTACCGGGTGTGGCACTCGTTCCTGAAGGAGGTGCGCAACAACCCGGCACACACCAACCCGTTGCCGAGATTGACCGGTTGGTTCGACCACGGAGTGATGATCATCGCTTCGACCGGACTGATGTGGCTGGCCTCACCCACCGCGGTGCTGGTCCTCATCCCGGCGCTGGTGGTGATCGACGCGATCATCCTCACCTACATCCTGCGTCACGGCCCACCGTCCACGAGCGGTGGTTCGAGCAAGTCCACCTGGCATCAGCGTTGGGCGAAGCTGCGTGTCCCGTCGGGTCGGTGGCGGTGGCGGTGGCGGGGCTGGCTGCGTGGGGCCAGGCGCCACCCGCACGGTCATCAGGCGATTGGGCTCGCGTTCGTGCTGGCCAACCCGCTGGCGACCGGGCATTGGTCGCTAGTGGACGCGGGTCCGTCGCTGACCGGAGCCTTGGGCCATCTCGATGCGATCGGATTGGTACCCGCGGTCGCCCCGGGGACGTCACCGTGTGTGGTGCTGGCAGTTGTGGCGGCTGTCGGGGCGGCGGTAGTGGTCGGTTTCGCGCTCCACTGGGTGTGGCGGAATGTCCGCGCTTGGGCGTCGCAGTGGCTCGCCCGGCTGCAGTGGATCCTGCTGGGCGCGGGGGTCGGTTTCGCCGCGGGGGCAGCAAGCAAGTACGGCGTCCCGGTGTTCGTGGTGGGAATGGTCCTAGCGATGGTTCCGATGCTGTTGCGGCGGGTGCCCAATGTGGGGATTTGGAAGGTCGCGCTGGACTGGTTCGAGCGCGGCCCGCCGCGAATGTTGGGTATTGGCATCATCCTCGGCGCATTGTGGTTGTTCGTAGCGCACGTGGGTTCCGAGCTGGCGTTGGCCTCGGCGATCCCGGGTCAGGCGATCGTTGGGACGACTTTGTCGGTGTGGCCTGTGGTCGCCGGGATGGCCTTTACGGCGAGCGTCGTGATCGCCGTGTATCTGGCCCGGCGTTGGATCAGAACCGCTCGGGTTAGCCGACTGTGGGACAGCCTCATCGCCCAGCGCACCTCCTACCGTGTGCGGTCTGAGTTGGAGCGGACTGAGGACAGGTGGATGGACGCCACCGAGCTGCGTCATCGACTGGGTCTCACCGGCCGTGATCTAGACGACGCGCTCGCGGTGGCGCCGCCGCACCTGAGTTGGATCTATGTCGGCGAGCGCCAGGTCGTGCTGCTGCTGCCACAAGAGGCGCTGAATGCTGGTTTCAAGCGCATCCTGGGTGGTGATCACCGCGCGGTCATGCGGTTGAGTTCCAGCAACGGCCATCTCGTCGTCGGGTGGGGCCAGACCCCGGACGACTGGGGGGAGCTAGCCGCGTATTGGCGCACCCGTGCTGATCGACCGAAGGCCAACAGTCAGATTCGGTTGCGTCGGATGCAACCCAGCACCCATGACGTGAGCATTGATGTGGTGACCTACAACATGGGTCGGGGCGACGAGCGGCTCCTCCAGGTGTACCGCGATCGCGGTAAGTCAGCTGTTGAATTCTCCGTGGAAGCCCGTCCTGGCGAGTTGCGGGTCTCGTTGTCTCCGAGTAGGGACGGCACAGCGCCGCCCATGCTTCTAGTGCTGGTCGACGACAGCGGCTCGGTGTGGTCGCGGTCGGTTCGTTGGCTCGGGCGTGTGTTCAGCGCGTTGGGGCTATCCTCGGCGGCTTTGGCCGTCGGGCCGGTGGGGTGGGCGGCCGCGACGCGCTCGGCCAGTGCCCACTGGGCCTGGTGGGTCGCCAGCTATAGCGTCGTGGGACTTGTGCTGGCCACGATCACAGGGGACCCATTGGTCGTCAACGCCGTGGCTGCGGCGGTGGCCGGACTGGCGCTGGCCAATATGACGGCCGGCTGGACCGTACGTGGGCCGCCTTGGTTGCGCGCCGCGCTTGACCGACTGGCCGCTTGGTCCGCGACCGCCTGGGGCAGGTGGGCGTTGCGGCTGGTCAGCGCCGCGATCGTGGTCATGCTCGTACTGCTTGCCGAACCCGTCCCGGCCGTTGCGGGGATCGTCGATCTGGCACGTCGCGGTCTTCCTGCGACCACGCCGGACTGGCTGGCGTTCCACCTGTCGTCGGCCAGCCAGGGGCTTGGCGTGATTGGTGGGTTGGCCCACCCGGTTCTGCTGCTAGCCGCCGCCACGACGATTGTCGCGGTGGTGGTCGGCGTGCTCCTGCGCTACCGACACACTGCCCGCGCGCCGCCCGTGGTGGTTGTGCTGTTGGCCGCTGATGGGTTCGCCGCGGCGGCTGTGGTGTTGATGCCGTCGCTGATTGCGCTCGCGTTCGCGGCCGCCGGGATCCTGCTTGGCACCATGCACCGGCCGGGCGAGGACAACGGCGAGGAGCCATACGGTACGAGTTTTGAGATCCGACCTCCCGGGCGGTGGATCGAGCACAATCTGGCAGGTCTCCGACGGCTAGTTGCCCGGCGGCACCTTGTCCCAGCTGGGGCGGCGTCGAGTGGTGGTGGCCTGGCCGCCTCGGATCAGCCGGACGGGCGCCCGGCCTCGGAAACCACCGCGACACGGCCCGCTGATTCGCGCACCGGACACACCAGATCCCGCGACAAGAGCACCTCCGAGCGCGGCCCACCGGCCCGCCGGCTGCTGATGTGGGTGGGCCGACTGCTGGCCATCGGTGTGCTGGCGATCGGCCTGAGTCCGGTGGCCGCGGCCGCGCACCAGCACCTCGGCGGCGCCGAGGATGGGGCGGCGAAGCCGGTCACACACAGCGCGACCGCTCCCGTGACCAGGTCTCAGCCGGTGCGGGTGCGGGTCATGCACACCACCAACCCGGGGCTGTTCGGCCACCGACCGGCCGAGCTCGTCTACGCCGGCCAGGTGCTGGCCGTCCCACCCGGTGGCTACGGCACCACCACGATCACCGTGCCGCCGCCTCCGACCCCGGCCGCACCGAAGCCGGGGCCGACACCACATGCGCGGCACGTCGCGCCGTCGAGTTCGTCCTTCGAACTGCCCTGGCCCGCGCTCTGGGGCGGGGTGGTCCTCGCCGGCGTGATCGCCATCCTCTGGGTCGGTGCCCGGCATTGGGACCGGATCGTGGCCTGGTTCGGTGGCCTGACCTGGGGTGCCGCCGGCCGGACAATAGGTAGGAGCCTCGGCGTTGCCGGCGGCCTCGGCGCGGCGACCGTCGCCACGTTCGGCGTCGCGACGGCCACCGGCGAACCACCCATCGTCGTTGCCGCCTTCGCCGCCACGGCGACCTGGCTGATCGTCCGAGCGCGTGCTTCGACCCTGTTCGGCACGCGGTGGCACTTCCTCTGGGAGCACCGGATCTATCCGACCGGGCTGCAGTACCTGGTGGCGTGGATCCCGTGGATCGGGCCGTGGCTGGCGCACTCACCATACGGGCCCAACCTCACCCAGCTGCTGCACCTGAAGCTGCTCTTCGAGAACTCCTTCATTGCCGTCGAAAAACTGCGGGAGAAGCAGCAGGCGAAGATCGCCGAGCGCGCCAAGGCCGGTCTCCCGGAGCCCACCGGAGCGCTGGGTCGGTTAAGGCGACTCGCGGCCAGGCTCGCCCTGGCCTGGGCATTCATCTCCGAGATGCGCTACAACCGGGCGTACACCGCGCTGCTGCCATGGATGAGCCCGCCGATGGGCCCGGAAGTCATGATCAATGACTGGCTGGGCTTCGGTGTCAAGGTCAGCTTCGGCAACCTGGGCGCGTTCACCCCGCTCGACGTTGCCACGGTCGGCCAGAAGACAAAGCGGAAGAACCGGAGGGCCGGTCCGTTCCCGGTCCTGCGCGTTGCCCTGCAGATCTACGTGGGCCCGATCCGGCTGGACTTCGGGTTCATCCATTTCGATGTGTTGGGCAAGAAGCTGGACCAGAGGTTCGCCACCCCCCAGCTGGTCGGGTGGCGGCGGTTCAACCTTGCGCTGAGGCTGCGCAACTGGTGGGCGGTGCACGATTGGAGCCCCTGGACCTGGAAGCCGAGTGACTTCTTGTCCCAGACCCAGCTGTATGTCGGGTTGGGACCGCGCGAGACGCTGCTGCCGAACTTCGTCGAGTACCGGTGGTCGTTGCAGAAGATCGTCGGCCATCACGTCGATGGCTGGCCGTCGCGCACCTTCGACATGGTCAATGGTGTCGGGCCGGGGATCGGTTGGCGGGTCGCCGCCTTGAGCCGCCGGCTCTACCTGCTGTTGCCTCGATGGGTGCACGTGCCACCCGAGTGGCTGTGGCGTCTGGTGTGGCGGACCAGCCTCGCCGAGCGCCGGGCGATTGCTCTGGAGCGGGTGCAGCGACGCGGGTTGGCCCGCTTCGACGCGATGATCGCCGCCCAGTTCGCGCTGCGCGACGAGCTCGAAACGTTGCTCTGGACCCTAGAACGCCTGGCATCCGAAGGCCCGGCGCCAGCTCTCTTGGACTACCGCGATCTGGTGCTCCTTCGCCTGGCCGGCCTGGACAAGGCGATCCACTTCAACCAGGGCGCGCGCGAGGCCATCGAGGAGGGCCCCGGCACCAAGCCGGAGACCTCCCCGGCTCAGCCGCAGCCACTGGTGCTGGTCGCGCCCAGCGATGACGGCGAGGTGCTCCAGTCCGGGACGCTGCCGGGTGACCTCGCGGCGCCGGGCTCGGGTCGGGTCGGGTTCGACATGGGCGTTGTGGTCGGGCGCAGCGACCCGGGCCACCAGAATCATTACAACCGCGACGCGATGTCCGGCGCGGTGCGGGCGGGCGATGGCCGGATATTCGGGGTCATCGCCGACCAGCAGGCCGGGCAAACCTCCGAGGTCGACCTGACCTCACAGCTGGCGGCGCAGGTCGCGCTCGCTGCCGCGCTGGACGCCGACCCGGGCATGCCGGTCGGCCAGGTCGCCAGGGTCGCGTTCCAGGCCGCCCGGCAGGCCGCCGCCGCCACCCTCGTCACCAGCACCCTGTTGCTGGTCGTGGTGACTCCGACCGGGCCGACCAGCAGCAAGGTGGCGTTCGTCTGGGTCGGTGACAGCCGCGGCTACCTGGTGCGGCCCAGCGGCACGGTCGAGCAGATCACGGAGGACCAGACCTGGAGCGTCGCCGACACCGCCGAAGGCCCCGCTCCGGAGGACCCGGTCCAGTACCTCACCACCTGGGTGGGTCGCGGCGCCGAGTTCGAGCCCGGCTACCGGGTTGTCGAGGTCGAGGGGCCGGCCACGATCGCGCTGACCGTCGACGAGCTGCACGACTACCTGCCGAACCAGGGTCAGATCGGCGTCGTGGTCCGAGACGCCGCCGACCTCGGCGCGGCCGCTGACCAACTCATCGACGAGGTCGCCGACCGGCCCGGCAACAAGACCATCTTGCTCATCCAGGTCAACGACCCCGATCCCTCGGCCAGTGCCCAGCACGGCGCCGGTGAACAGACCCCGGCACCGGAGAAGCCGGAGCCCGACGGGGCGCCAAAGCGGACGCAGATCGAACCGCCAAACCAGTCGCCGCCAACTACCAGAGCTGGGCCGTCGGGCAAGATCGAACGCGCTAACCCCGCTCACCCAGCCGCGACCACGGGCAAAGCCCGTGCTCGACCTGCTACCCGACCTGGCGCTCGTGCTCGCCGCCTGGAGTGGTCGTAAGTCAGTCGACACGCTGCTGAGGCGGGTGATCTGGCTGTCGATCCTGACCAGTGGGGCGGCCGGCCCTCCTGTTCGGCCTCGGCGGCCACACGCTGGTCACCTCTGGGTGGCTCGTGATCGCTGGTGGAATGCTGGGCGTGGTGGGCAACTCGCTCCTCGCGGCTCCGGCGCAGCGGTAAATCCGCCCGTGGTGCTTTCCTGCCCGCCTTCACCGACGCAATCGGCTCCGCCGTCGTCATGTTTTTCGTCGGGGTTCCGGCCGTGCTCGGCGCGACGGTTTGCTCCCAGGTGCTGGGCGGGGCTGGATAGCCCCGGCGGATCTGTCCCGGGACGCCAGACTCCCATTCCGACACTGTCGCTGACGTCGCGCCGGCCAGCGTCCGGGTTCGCCTGAAGCATGGTGCGGTCGGCGTGGAAGGTCATGACGTGATACTCAAAAGGCGCGCCGAGCATGCCCGACGGTTTCAGCGGCACGCGTCATTCGGCGCTGTCTGGCGTCCCTTCGGCTAGCGCGCCGAAGGGCCAGCGTCGGTTGTGCTCCGCGGTTTTCCCAGCGCACGCGATGCAGTACGCCGAAATAGCTTTCTGGGTGGGTCTCTACGACCGACCACGATCTCCGCCGCGACCAAGTCGATCACATATTCAGAAACACTATGCCGGAGATCCAGATTGGCGCGGGGACCTGAAGAAGGCTTAATGTTTGTTTTCCTTCAGGTTGCTCCCGCGACGATCCACGGATCGCCGGCCGCTGACCTTAAGTACCCGCAAGAATGCTTGGCTTTGCTGGCGCGGGCGGGTGATGCTGGGCTCGGTTGGGCGGAGCGAGCCCAGGTTGGGACCTATGGTGGCGAGCCGGCGGAGTTCCACGGCGCGTGGCGTGGTGAGCGCGGTCGCGGTCACCACGTCGGTGGATGCCCCGGCCTCGCCCCGAGCAGGTAACCCATCGGCGTGCGAAACTGAATCGACCCAGACAAGGGGAAGCTGAGGATGGTTTCAACACTGTTCGTTGAGCCTATTGCAACCAATCTCAATCCTGTGCCCCAAGGTTCCAGGCGAGACGATTCGGGCACTCAAGCCGAGCGCTGCCAGCTCGCCGGATGCGACAAGACAATCGAGCATGGTGACGAACCCGGCGGCGCCAAGCGTTATTGCAGCCCGGAACATCGGGTCGAGGCGCGACGTGATCGGCGCCAGCGCCAGCGGAACGCCACAGACACGAAGGCTTCAGAACAGGCCACGTAGCGGCGCGCCCACCACCCATGATCGCGGCGACGGAAGCCTCGGATACCTCAGACGTGCGCTGGCCTCAGTCGAGGAGCGTGCGGCGGCGCGTGGGTCCGCCGCTGCTAGCGTGTTAGGCATGGCGATTGGAAACTGTGAAATTCGGAACGAACCCGACCGCTGCTGACGGGCTACCGCTCGACGAGCCGTCGGCAGTAGGGATTTCCCCCACGCGCCTTGCCACCCTGGGAACTATCTTGAACGAGGAGGTCTCCCGCGGGCGACTGCCGGGCGCAGTCGTCGCCATTGCCCGCGGCGGCCGTTTTATTCACCACGAGGCATTCGGCTATCGCGATGCCTCGGCAGGTGTACCGATGACCACCGACTCGTTGTTCTGGCTCGCCTCCATGACCAAGCCCATTACCACCGTGGGTGCGCTGCGCCTGTACGAGCAGGGGAAGCTACTGCTCGACGACGAGGTGAGCGCCCACCTGCCCGCGCTCGCCGACCGTCAGGTGGGCGTGGTCGACGACGGTGCGGACCCGCGAACTGTGCGACTCGTGCCGGCGCATCGCCAACCCGCGATCCACGATCTCCTGCAACACACGAGCGGCATCGTCGAAGGGCTCCTGGGCACCACGCCGGTGCACGAGCTCTACGCGAAAGCGGTCGGCGACGGAATGACGGACCTCGCCGCCGATGAATTCGTCGAACGCCTCAGCCGTGTTCCACTTCTTCATCAGCCTGGCAAGGTGTGGCACTACGGCTGGGGCCTCGATCTCGTCGGATTCATCATCGAGTCGCTTAGCGGTCAGACGCTGGGATCGTTTCTCCGCGACCAGATCTTCGATCGACTGGGCATGCGGGATACGAGCTTTGGAGTTCCCGACGACCAGCGCCACCGATATGCGGTGGCGTTGTCCCACGATCCCGACACCGGTCTGCCGCAACAGCTTCCCGATCTATCGCGTGCCCGGTTCGACTCGGGCGGCGCCGGCCTGGTCGGCACCGCGGGCGACTACCTGCGCTTCGCCCAGATGCTCCTGCAGCACGGCCGGCTCGGCCCCGCGCGGATCCTCGGTCGCAAGACGGTGGAACACATGACCTCAGACCGGCTGATGCCCGGCACCGATACACACCACCTCGCCAGGATGAGATTTGCTGGCTATGGCTTCGGGCAGGGTCTCGCCGTGCGACGTCCGTCGGCGGGAGCGACGGCACCGGGGTCGGTCGGGGACATGACCTGGCCCGGCGCCGGGGGAACGTACTGGTGGGCCGATCCGCGGGAAGAACTCGCCGTCGTCTTCGCGGCACACACACCGTCGCGCACCGTCCGGATCCGCAATTTCCAGTTGATCAGGGCGTTAGTGACGCAGGCACTGATCGACTGACCGGGCGGGAGCGGACACAGTTCCCGGCACCTCCGCATCGTGATCCTTGACCGGGCGCCGAGCGCGACATGGGCTAGAACTGGTACCGGCGTAGGCCTCCGTCGACAGGGATTACCGTGCCGGTGATGTAGCGGGCCAGCGGTGAGGCCAGGAAGCACACCAGGTTGGCGATGTCCTCGCCGCGTCCGTACTCGCCGATCGGGATCTCGCTGTCGGACTGCCACTGCCGGTACTCCGGTGTGTAGTTGCGCTCGATCTGTTCGCTCATGATTCGTCCCGGTGGCACCGAGTTCACCGTGATGCCGCTCGGGCCGACCTCTCGGGACAGGCCTTTTGCCCAAGAGTGCAGGGCGGCCTTGGCGGAGAATGCGCCGTTGACGCCGTCCGGCTCGGATTTGCCGGTGATGTTCACGATGCGGCCCCATCCGTCGGCGATCATCGGCTCGAGCAGGTGGCCGGTGAGCTGGCGGTGCCGGGTGAAGTTCAGGGTGAGCGCTTCCTCCCACTGCGCGTCGCCGGTATGCCTGGTGAACGGTCGGCTGCCGCCGGCGTTGTTGATCAGGATCTGCACGGTGCCCAGCTCGGCGAGTGCGACCTCGGCGATCCGGGCGGCCGCATCTTCGGCGAGGTAGTCCGCGACGACAACGGTCGGCGGGGGGCCACCCTCGGCGCGGATCTGTCCGGCTACCTCGTCCAGCTGGTCCTTGCGCCGCGCGGTGATCACCAGCCGCACGCCCTCCCGGCCCAGGGCCAGCGCAATGGCCCGGCCGATCCCGCTGCTCGCGCCGCTGACCAGACCGGTACGCCCGGCAATGTCCAGGTCCACGGGTTCTCCTTCCACTTGACGCATCCGGTGCACTTTTGTATACCATTGTGTTCACCAGATGTCGCCAGGAGGAGTCGTCGGTTGCACAGGAGCCGGTTTTGACGGTGATGAGCGGTAGCGAGGTCGATGTCGTGGTCGTGGGCGGTGGCAACGCGGGTTTCTGCGCCGCGCACGCGAGCCGGGAGGGCGGTGCTCGGGTGCTCGTGCTGGAGAAGGGCGGCCCCGAGGAGGCGGGTGGCAACTCCTTCTACACCGCGGGCGCGTTCCGGGTGGTGCACAAGGGTGTCGCGGGTGCCGGTGCCCAATGGCTGCGTGATCTGGTCGACGATGCGACCACGCTGGAGCGGCTGGATGCGACGGTGCTCGATCCGTACACCGCCGAGCAGTTCACAGCGGACATGCGCCGGCTGACCGAGGGACGCTGCGACGAGGCGATGACCCGGATCCTTGTCGAGGACAGCGCGGAGATCGCCGGCTGGCTCTCGCGGCAGGGCATCCGGTGGCGGCTGATGTACGAGCGGCAGGCCTTCGACACCGACGGCGGGTGGGTCTTCTTCGGCGGGCTGGCACTAGGCACCGTGGACGGTGGCAAGGGGCTGATCGCCCAGCACACCGGCAGCGCAACCGACAGCGGCGTGCGGATCCGCTACCAGGCGGCGGTCGAGCGGATTCTGCGCACACCCGGTGGCTCGATGCGCGGGGTGCGCTACCGCGACGGGGCCGGCGAGCTACATGACGTGGCGGCCGGCGCGGTGGTGCTCGCGGCGGGCGGCTTCGAGGCCGACCCGCGGCGGCGCGCCCGCCGGCTGGGACCGGGCTGGGCGCGGGCACTGGTGCGGGGCAACCCGCTCAACACCGGCGAGGTGCTCGACCTCGCACTGGCCATGGGTGCCGCTGAGCACGGCGACTGGTCGGGCTGCCACAGCGTCGCCTGGGACGCCGGCGCCCCGGCCGGTGGGGGCAACCGGGAGCTGACGAACCAGCTGACCCGGCAGAGCTACCCGGTCGGCATCGTGGTCAACAAGCGCGGCCGGCGGTTCCTCGACGAGGGCGCCGACTTCCGCAACTACACCTACGCCAAGTACGGCCGCCAGATCCTGGGCCAGCCTGACGGTGTGGCGTTCCAGCTGTTCGACGCGAAGACACGGCCGTTGCTGCGCACCGAGGAGTACGACAGCCGCCCGATCACCGCGGCGCGGGCCAACGACCTGCCCACCCTGGCGCGGCGGCTCGGTATCGACGCCGACGGTCTGGTCGCCGAGGTCGCCGCCTTCAACGACTCGATCATCGACGCCCCGTTCGACCCGGCGGTGAAGGACGGCCGCGCGGCCCGGGTCGACCCGCCAAAGTCCAACTGGGCGCAGGCGCTGGACACCCCGCCGTACTACGGCTACGCGGTGGCTTGCGGCATCACCTTTACCTTCGGTGGCCTGCGCGTCGACGAGCGAGCCCAGGTCCTCGACCACACCGGGCAGCCGCTGCCGGGCCTCTACGCCGCCGGGGAGCTGGTCGGTGGGCTGTTCGCCGGCAATTACCCCGGTGGCAGCGGCCTGACCGCCGGCGCGGTTTACGGCCGCCGCGCCGGGCGGTCGGCCGCCGAGCGCGTCGCCAGGCTGGCTGCGTGAGCACCCGGGCGGGCGGGGTCTACGACCGGCTCCGCGAGGACATCCTCAGTGAGGAGCTGGCCGAGGGAGCTCCGCTGGTCGAGCTGGACCTGGCGACCCGGTACGGCACCAGCCGGACCCCGGTGCGGGAAGCGCTGCGCCGCCTCGAGCACGACGGGCTCATCGAACGCCACGACCGCAGCTTCACGGTGCGCGCCACCAGCCCCGAGCAGGTGCTGGAGATCTACGAGATCCGGATCGCGTTGGAGGGCATCGCGGCGCGCAGTGCCGCCGAGCACCGCTCGACCTTCCACCTGGCGCGGCTGCGCGGCGCGATCGAGCACATGCGTGCCACCGACCCCGGCGACCCACGCGCCATGGCGGCGGCCAACTTGACGTTCCACCAGGCGCTCTGGAGCGCCGGGCGCAACGCCACCCTGGTCGATTTGCTCGGCCGGTTGCAGGGCTACATCACCCGCTACCCGGCGACCACGCTGGCCGAACCCGGGCGGTGGGAGCAGGCCATCGCCGAGCACACCGCCATGGTCGACGCGATCGAGGCCCGCGACGAGCCGACCGCGCGCCGGATCGCCGAGGAGCACATGACGACCGCCCGCGCCATCCGGCTGCGGCACGCACTGGCCGGCCTCGGTGGTGACGGAACCGGCTGACCACGCCTGGACAACGACGTCCCTTAGGAGGCCCGCCATGGGCACACCCAGCACCGGTGTCACTGAGATCGCCGCGCGCCTGGACCGGCTGCCGCTGAGCAGCTTCCATCGGCGGGTGCTTTACGCACTCGCGTTCGGCTTCTTCTTCGAGCTCGCGGACCTGAACACGTTCGCCTACGCCGCACCCGGACTGCGCGAGTACCTGCACCTGCGGGTCGTCGAGATCGGCTACATCACCTCGGGCAGCTTCCTCGGCATGTTCGTCGGCGCGGCCGGTGCCGGCTGGCTGGCCGACCGGCTCGGCCGCCGCCGCACCCTGATCGTGTCGGTGCTCTGGTACTCGGTGTGCTCGCTGCTCAACGCCTTCGCGTGGGACACGACGACGCTGCTGGCCGCCCGGCTGCTGACCGGCGCTGGCCTCGGCGCGATGACCGTCGTGGCCATCACCTACCTGTCCGAGACGATGCCGAGGACGCATCGCGGCCGGATGCAGGGCGCGGTGCTGGCGATCGGCCTGATCGGCATCCCGGTGATGGCCTTCGTGGCCAGGGCGGTAGTGCCGACCGGTCCCAACGGCTGGCGCTGGGTGTTCGGCTTCGGTGCGCTCGGCGTGTTCGCGGTCGCGTTGCTGCGACGGCTGCCCGAATCTCCCCGCTGGCTGCTCAGCATCGGGCACCGGGAGCGGGCGGTGGCTACCGTGGCCGCGATCGAACACGAGGTGCGGAAGGCGAGCGGTCCGCTGCCCGAGGTCGAGATCAACGAAGACGTCTCGCCGCCCACCCGGATCAGCGTCCGGATGTTGCTGCAACCTCCGCTGCGGCGGCGGACCGCGATGCTGCTGGCCGCCTGGATCTTCCAGACGCTGGGCTTCTACGGGTTCGTGTCCTGGGTGCCGACGCTGCTCGCCGAACACGGCTTCAGCCTGGCCACCAGCCTCACCTTCTCCGCGCTGACCACCATCGGCGCGGTGCCCGGCGCGCTGCTGGCCTGGCCCATCTCCGACCGGTTCCACCGCAAGGCGCCCGCCGTGATCGTGGCCGTGCTGATCGCCGCGTGCGGCATCAGCTACGGGCTCTCCTTCAACGCGGTGGCCATCGTCGCCTTCGGCTTCGCGGTCTCGTTCCTCATTCAGACCTTCGCCGCGCTGCTCTACGCCTACACCCCCGAGCTGTACCCGACATCGGTCCGCAACACCGGCAGCGGCCTGGCCTACGGCATCGGGCGACTGGCGAACATCTTCGGCCCGCTGCTGGTAGCGGCCATCTACAGCCACGCCGGGTACGTCTGGGTGTTCGTCTACATCGGCGCCTGCTGGCTCGCGGTCGCGGCCGCTATCGCGATCCTCGGCCCACGCAGCGGCCAGGCCGGCCTCGAGGAGTTCGAGATCTGACCGCTGTTTGCCCGTGTCGCACTCGTCGGAGTGCGGCCCGGTTAACTGACCCGGCTGCCGATGTCGGTGGCTGCCTTGTTGACTAGTTCGCCCCATTTCGGGAGCAGGCGCCGCTGGTAGCGGGAGTCCGGCATGCAGATACAGAGCCCGGCGATCGGCTCGCCGTTGCGGTCCAAGATCGGGGCACCGGAGCGTCCGGTCCCACCCGGCCACGTCGAGCCCGGCCAGGTCGAGGGGCGGCTCGATGCCGGCCGCGCAGATCAGCGCGTCGACCCGTCCGTGGTCGGTGCCCACCGCATCTATGAAAGGACGAAGTGAGCTGGCGTCGGCCACGTCGAGGAAGCGGCTCTCGGCGCGGGAGCCGACATCCGCCGCGGCACGGCGTCCGGCGTCGGGATCGATGTCGGCGAGGACCACGGTCCAGCCGTCGGCGCCCAGCCTGCGACCGGTCGCCCAGCCGATGCGGCCGCCACCGCCGGTGATCACGGCGACGCGGGCTGTGGAGTCGATCATCGCGGCGCCGACCAGTCCGTCGGCCGCGGTACGACTCCGGAGTCGAGGGTTTCGCGCAGGTAGCGAGCTGTGCTCATGACATCGTCTCTCCGGTGTCGTCGAGTTGCTCGGCAATGGCGGCGGCGACCGCCAGCAGGTCCCGGTCGGCTCCCCGCCTGCCCACGAGGAGCAGCCCGACAGGCAACCCCGCCGCGGTGCCGCAGGGGATCGACACGGCCGGGTTGCCGGCCAGGCAGATCGGATAGGTGAAGCGGACGAGATCGGCGGCGACCTCCTCGCCGGGCAGCCGGGGCGCGACGATCGGGGTGGTCGGGGCGAGGAGGACGTCGAGTTCCTCGAGCACGACGTCGACCTCTGCCTGCCAGCCCGGCTGGAAATCCCTCGCCTGCCCGGCCGCGGCGGGATCGCCCGCGCCGCGACGGGCCTCGACGGTGGGTGCGTAGGTGCGGGTGGGATCGAGCAGCGCCGCATACGTCCGCGCCACCTCCTCGAGGTAGATCGCGCGGCCGTGCCGAGCCGCATCGCGCGCCGCTGGCAACGTCACCCGGCTCGACCGGGTACCGCCCGCCCGCAGCGTCCGGACGGCGGCCCGCACCGATTCGAGGACGGCCTTGTCCGCCTCGTCGAACAGGCCGCCGAGCACACCGATCCGCACGTCGGCGGGCGCGGTCGCGGCAGTGCCGCCGGTCAGGGCCGCGAGCACCACCGCGAGATCGCCCGGCTGCTCACCGAAGATGCCGACGGTGTCCAGGCTCGGGCTCAGCGGAGCAACCCCGGTCGTGTCGAGCAGCCCGAACGTCGGTCGCAGCCCGCAGCAGCCGGTCAGCGCGGCCGGCATCAGCACCGAGCCGGCGGTGTCGGTGCCGATCGCCAGGGGCACCAACCCGGCCGCGACCGCGGCGGCCGAGCCGCCGCTGGACCCGCCCGCCGTGCGCGTCAGGTCCGCGGGGTTGCGAGCGGCGCCGTAGTGGGCGTTGCCGCTGACGGCCGATGACGCGAACTCCGGCAGGTTCGTCTTGCCGACGACCAGCGCTCCGGCCCCGCGCAGCGCGGCCACGACCGCCGCGTCTCGCCCGGCGGGAGGATGTTCGTCCAGTGGCCGGCCCAGGCCGGTGACCGCGCCGGCGACGTCGATGTTGTCCTTGACCGCGACCGGTGTGCCGGCCAGCGGCCCGTCGCCGCCCGGACCCGGGTCGAGGACCTGGGTGAAGGCATGGATCCGGCCGTCCGCCGCGGCGATCCGGCGCCGCGACTTCGTCACCAGCGAGGTGTCGCCCGCGCGGCCGCGCAGGCCGCTGCACGCGTTCGGCCCGCTCACGCTCCGACCTCCTCGCCATCCGGATCCATCGCCGCATAGCCGATCCGGTCCCGCGCCGTGAGCGCCCCGTAGCGCGGCCACTCCAGCTCGATGCCGACCGTGTCGGCGAGCAGGTCCTGGAACTCGGCGAGCAGCTCGGAATGTGCCCTGACCTGCCGCGGGACCACCCGCCGCCCGACGCTGAAGGCGGCGAGCGCGCCGGCGGCCTCGCCGATGGACCACTCCGCGGGATGCACCCGGTAGGCCCCGCTGGTGATGTGGGTGCCGCCGATGGTCTTGCCCGCGGGCAGCACGTTGTGGACCCGGACGGGCAGCAGCGCGCCCAGCGGCAGCTGAAACGGCCAGGTGTCGATGTCGATCGTGGGGCGGCCCGCCGTCGAGGGGTGCACGTCGATCCGGTAGGCGGCGATCCCGACGCTGTCGTCGAAGGGTTGGGCACCGGATGCGCCGGGTCGGGCCTGCACGCCGATGTGCTGCTCGAGCACGGTGAACTCGGCCCTGATCCGGCGGCCCTCGCGGATGTAGGGGAGCTTCGCGAGACCGGTGGCGGTGCCGGTGATATCGGGCCGGGGGTACAGCTCGGGATAGCCGAGTCCGCCGTCGTGGCGCGGTGCCTCGGTTTGCATCCAGTACAGGAACGACACCGAGAGCTCCTGCGCCTCGCGCAGCGCTTGCGCCCTGGTCCGATCCGGGACGCCGAGCAGTGGCAACCGGGTGTAGTCCATCATCGGCCAGGCCGCGGCCGTCACGTCGGCCCAGTCGCCGTCGAACTGGCCGGCGGCCAGAATGCGCCGAGCGTGCCATAGGTCGTAGGTGATGCCGCCGGTCGGACGGTCGGCGAACAGCGGCCGGTGCCGCGTCCGATGGGTGACGTGGTCGCTGAGCTCCCAGCTCAGTAGCGGCCCCGGCCACTGAGGGGGGCGGAACT
>Ga0137415_10001575_pt1 | contig 22622 bp, 17 predicted proteins | sample CZODoug3_1_1_16f_FD_183082 | JGI IMG/M metagenome (GOLD analysis project Ga0137415, IMG submission 183082) | Vadose zone soil fungal communities from Angelo Coast Range Reserve, California, USA - CZODoug3_1_1_16fungal (Hybrid Assembly) | ecosystem: Environmental > Terrestrial > Soil > Vadose...
CGGCGGATTCAGCCGTGGGAAGGCGACCGCTGAGCTGCGGCATCTGGACGACTTGCGTCAGAATCGACCGAGTCAAATCGGTTCTAGGTGTGCGGTCGTTGCGAGGCTGGTGTCGTATTTGCTGGTGGTAGATGTGTTACCGCGGTCGGATTGATTGGTGACGGCCTCCGATCGGATGGTCGACGTGTGGCGGATTCGACAAGTTTCTCTGATTGAGGTTTATTCTCTGCGCTGATCGGCGTGTGGCAGCTGCGGAATCGCGGACTGTCTGGCGCTTGGGCCTGTGTGGAGGATGAGAATGGCGCAGAAGGTTACGGTTTCGCTGGTTGACGACCTGAGTGGTTCGCAGGCGGATGAGACCGTTAGCTTCGGCTTGGACGGCAAGAGCTACCAGATCGACCTGTCCAGCAAGAACGCTGAGAAGTTGCGCGGGGCTTTGGCTGACTATGTCGCGGCGGCGCGCAGGCCAGGTGGCGGCCGGAAAGCAGCGGCTGCTTCGGCCGCGCGTCGTCCGGCGGTGGATCGGGAGCAGAACCAGGCGATCCGCGAATGGGCCCGCAGCAAGGGCATGAAGGTCAACGACCGGGGCCGGATCCCGACCGAAGTTGTGGACGCCTACCACCAGGAGAACTGACGACGCTGATCGTCATACGTACTCGTGTCGGCGGGATGAGGGGGCGGTGTGGGTGGTCAGGCTCCCGTTGGTCGCTTCGCGATCGCGAATGGGGCTACAGGTTGTCCGTCCTCCGCTGTTTGCTGTGCGGGTGGTGCGCCCTCGCTCGCGCTCGAGGGCTGCACGCGATGGAACCGCCGCCATATCCGGCGATGCTAGGGCCAGCGGCGGGGAGGGCACGGGCCTAGGTGGGGGTGGTGGCTACAGTCTGTAGGTCGCGGACCGTCCAGAGGGCACTGACTCTGATAATCAGTGGCGGGGCGAAGAATCCGACGGCGACAACCCATAGGGCTGCACGGATGCTGGTTACGGTAGCCAGAGCGCCCACGGCCAGGGCACCCACCGGGATTACCCCCCAGGTGATGACGCGGCTGCTGGCGGAGAGCCGGCCGAGAACCGAAGCCGGGCAGAGAGCTTGCCGGGCGCAAGCGGAATTGCCAAAACCTGAAGCTTTGCCTCGTGCCACCATTACCGGAAGGCGGACAGATAATTGCGATCGGACGCGAGCGCACGCAGCTCCCTCGTCGAAACTGGTGACCTAGTCATTTCACTTCTCTTGCTTGCCCGTGGGTGGATGTTCCAGTGAGGTCAGTCTTACGCCGGCTAGGTTAATATTCAGCGTACTGAACTCCGGACCCCAGAATCAACAATGCACGACGCTGATACGGTTGCCCGCAGGGCGGCTCAGCAGGCCGCTAATCCTCGAGATGGCATCTGGCCTACCTGAGGACCCCAAGCCGCGAGGTACACACGGACGCGACGGCTCTCTCCAGCGAGTCGGCGGACGTGGGCCAACCACTACTGGGTGCGCGGCCGCCGCATCGTGGCCTAGGCCGCCTGAGGCGATCGATGTGTGGAGCGGACCCTCGCTCGCTCCAGGACCTCCTGAATCTGTAACCGCACGCCCGCGTCACCTGCCATCTCCCGGCCACCGGACGAGGCCACGCTCACCGCGTAGGGGGGTTGGCTCCCCGCCGGTTCGCCATCGCCAGAGTCGTCGTGACACGGACGATGTCGAGCAACTCGACGTCGTCGTAACCGACAACGACCACCCGTCGCTCGGCTGATCTATCTGATCGTTTGGCAGGTTGCCTAGCGGGCGACGGATCGGTCTGCTCGTCACACCCGCGACGATTCTGCGCTGGCACCGGCGACTCGTTGCACGCCGCTGGACGACCAACGGCCGGCCGGGCCGACCAAGGGGCGCGATGGCCGCCCCGGCTGGTCGGCCGCGACCTTAGGTCGTCACCCTTTCAGCCCAGTTACGGCGGTCGCTGTGCCGACGGAGTGACCCCCATTTGCCACTGCTGCCCGACCGAGGCTGAAATGTTTCCGGCAGGTCACAGGTAGAGTCCTCAGCTGAACACGAACAGCCGACAGCGGTCACTCGTTCGTGATTTCGGCGTCACACCTGGTGTCGAGAATCCCCGGGAGGACCCCCGATAGCTCAGCGAGCACCCCGTGGAGCCAAGATGACCGAAGTAATCATGCCGCCCGGCGGTACCCCCGCCGCTCCGGCGACCACCCCCGCACCCGGCCAGTTGGCGGGTGGGGCGTTGGGCCTGCCGTCGGTGTTGTTCTGCATCGTGACCGGGGCGGCGCCGCTGACCGCGATGCTGTTCAACGTGCCGGTGGCCGTGCAGGGCGGCGGTTATGCGGCGCCGGCGGCGTTCCTGTTGGCCACGGTGGCGTTGACGATCTTCTCGGTCGGCTACATCGCGATGAGTCGGCGGGTGACCTCGGCGGGTGGTTTTTACACGTTCATCAGCCGGGGCCTTGGCCGGGTCGTGGGCGTGGGTTCCGGGCTGTTGATCGGGCTCTGCTACATCATCTTCTCCGCGTCGGTGATCGGCGTGATGGGCTACTTCGGCGCGACCAGTGTGGAGACCTGGACCGGGGTGACGCTGCCGGCCTGGCTGTACATGGCGGCCGGGCTGGCGATCATGAGCGCGTTGGCCTGGTTCCACGTCGAGCTGACCGCGAAGGTGCTCGGGGTGAGCCTGGTCGCCGAGGTGCTGGCGCTGCTGGTGCTCGGCGTCGGGGTGTTCGTGCACGGCGGCGCGGAGGGTTTCTCGGCGGCCCCGTTCAACCCCGCTGAGGTGTTTGGCAACGGGGCGGCGATCAAGGTGTTCGGGGCGGCGGCGTCCGGGGTGGCGCTGTTCGCGGCGTTCTGGTCCTGGGTCGGGTTCGAGATGGCCCCGAACTACGCCGAGGAGTCGCGCGACCCGAACCGCATCGCGAAGATCGCCACCTACGGCTCGGTGATCGGGCTGGGGCTGTTCTACATGTTCTCCTCATACGCCTACGTCACCGGTTGGGGCCTGGAGGGCTCGGTCAAGGCGGTGTCCGACCAGTTCAACGGGGCCTTCGCCTCGGCGTTCTACCCGCTGGCCGACCGGTTCGTCGGCCACCCGCTGACCGTGGTCATCCAGCTGCTGGCCATCACCAGCTCGTTCGCCTGCGCGATGGCGTTCTACAACACCAGCGCCCGCTACCTGTTCGCGCTGGGCCGGGAGGGGGTGCTGCCCGGCCGGCTGGCGACTACGTCCAAGCACCACAGCCCGGCGACCGCGTCGATGACGGTGACCCTGCTGGTGGCGTTGTTCGTGCTGGGCTTCGAGATCTACGACCCGAGCACCGAGGGCGCGCTGCTCAAGCTGGGCACCTGGTCACCGCTGCTCGGAGTGCTGGGCATCCTTGCCGTGCAGGCCCTGGTCTGCGTGGCGATCATTCGCTACTTCCGGACCACCGCGCGCGACGATTTCCGCTGGTGGAGCACGCTGATCGCGCCGATACTCGGCGGTGTGGCCATGGTCGGTGCGTGCTACCTGCTGGTGAGCAACCGGACGACGCTGGCCGGGGCCACCGACATCCCGTTCATCACATTGCTGCCTTGGAGCGTGCTGGCGATGTTCGCGGCCGGCGTGGTGATCGCCCTGGTGATGCGCGTCCGGCAGCCCGCGCGGTACGCCGACCTCGGGCACTTCACCCTCGCCGACGCCTCGCTCGATGCCGTCGAGGTGGACGCCGTCGAGGTGCACGCCCCGAAGCACGCCGCCCGCTGACCCAGCCGACCCCGAGGAGCAACCGAGCATGACCGCCGTCTCCGACAGCTCGACCAGCACCGGCACGAGCACCATCGGGACCAGCACCATCGGGACCAGCACGAACGGGACCAGCACGAACGGGACCGCCACCTCGATCGGTCACCCGCTCGAGCCCCTCACCGCCGAGGAGGTCGCCACCGCCGGGGCGTTGCTGCGGGAACTGGCCGAGCTGGGTCCGAAGGCGCGGTTTGTGTTCATCACGCTGCACGAGCCGCCGAAGGCCGACGTGCTGGGCTGGACTCCGGGGGCGCCGCCGCTGCCCCGGGAGGCCGAGCTGATGGTCTACGACAAGGGCGCGCGCACCACCTACGAGGGCGTCGTGTCGCTGACCGACCGCGACCTGGTGGGCTGGCGGCCGGTGCCCGGGGTGCAGCCGCCGATCATGTTCGAGGAGTTCATGTCGTGCGAGGAGATCGTCCGGGCCGATCCGCGCTGGCAGGCCGCCATGCGCAAGCGCGGGGTCGAGGACTTCTCGCTCGCCATGATCGACCCGTGGGCGGCCAGCTGGACGGGGCCGGAGGACGACCCGGCGGCCCGGCGCATCTCCCGCCCGCTGACCTGGATGCGCTCGGCGCCCGGTGAGCACGGCTACGCCCGGCCGGTGGAGGGGCTGGTCGTACTCGTCGACCTGGACGCCGGCGAGGTGATCGAGGTGACCGACCACGGTGTGGTGCCGCTGCCGCCCAAGGCCGGCAACTACGAGGCCGCCTGGCAGTTCGACGAGGGCAATGTGCCGGCCTTCGAGGGCTACCGGGACGGCCTCAAGCCGATCGAGATCAGCCAGCCGGAGGGGCCCAGCTTCACCGTGGACGGGCACGCGGTGAGCTGGCAGAAGTGGGAGCTGCGGGTCGGTTTCACCCCGCGCGAGGGCCTGGTCCTGCACCAGGTCGGCTACCGGGACCGGGGCACCCTGCGGCCGCTGATCTACCGGGCGTCGCTGGCCGAGATGTACGTGCCCTACGGCGACCCGAAGCCGACCCACCGGTTCAAGAACGTGTTCGACCAGGGCGAGTACGGCGTCGGCTGGCTGGCCAACCCGCTGACGCTCGGCTGCGACTGCGTCGGGCACATCCACTACTTCGACGGCGTGGTGAACGACCAGGACGCGGCGGCGGTGACCATCCCGAACGCGGTGTGCCTGCACGAGGAGGACGCCGGCATCGCGTGGAAGCACACCGACTTCCGCTCCGGCGCGGTCGAGGTGCGGCGCCGGCGCCGGTTGGTGATCTCCACGATCGTCACCGTCGGCAACTACGAGTACGGGTACTTCTGGTACCTCTACAACGACGGCACCATCGAGTACGAGGTCAAGCTGACCGGGGTGATCTCGACGGCCGCCGTGCCGGTCGGCGAGGTACCGACGCACGGCACCCTGGTCGCGCCCGGGCTGTACGGGCCGAACCACCAGCACTTCTTCTGCGTCCGGCTGGACATGACGGTGGACGGCCCGGTGAACCGGGTGGTCGAGGTCGACTCCCGTCCCAGCCCGGCCGGCCCGGACAACCCGCACGGCAACGCGTGGGAGACCGTGCAGACCACGCTGACCAGTGAGGCGCTCGCGCAGCGGGACACCGACGCGAACCGGGCGCGGTACTGGCGGATCGAGAGCGCCACCGAGACCTCCGCGCTGGGCGCGCCGACCGGGTACGCGCTGATGCCGGGCGCGAACGTGCCGCCGATGTACTCGCCGGACGCGGTGTTCGCGCCGCGCGCCGGGTTCACCGGGCACCAGCTGTGGGTCACCGCGCACGACCCGGCGCAGCGGTTCGCGGCCGGCGACTACCCGAACCAGAGCCCCGGTGGGGACGGCCTGCCGGCGTACGCGGCGGGTGACCGCGACCTGGACGGCGCCGACGTGGTCGTCTGGTACACCTTCGGCGCGCACCACGTGGTGCGACCGGAAGACTGGCCGGTGATGCCGGTGAGCACCGTCGGCTTCATGCTCAAGCCCAGCGGCTTCTTCGACGGCAACCCCGCGCTGGACCTGCCGCCGAGCGAGCCGGCCGGCGGCCACTGCCACTCCGGCTGACGGCAGCGGGGTGGCCACGAACTAGGCTGCGGCCGTGAGCTTCGTACTGCTTCCGGCCGTGGACGTGGCCGACGGACAGGCCGTCCGCCTGGTACAGGGCGCGGCCGGCACCGAGACCGGCTACGGCGACCCGCTGGAGGCCGCGCTCGCCTGGCAGCGGGCCGGCGCCGAGTGGATCCACCTGGTCGACCTGGACGCCGCGTTCGGCCGGGGCTCGAACGCCGAGCTGCTGGCCGACGTGGTCGGCCGCCTCGACGTGGCGGTGGAGCTGTCCGGCGGCATCCGCGACGACGAGTCACTGGCCAGGGCGCTGGGTACCGGCTGCGCCCGGGTCAACCTGGGCACCGCCGCGCTGGAGCACCCGCAGTGGTGCGCCCGCGCCATCGCCGAGCACGGCGAGCGGGTCGCGGTCGGGCTGGACGTGCGGATCACCGCCGAGGGGCACCGGCTGGCCGCCCGGGGCTGGACCACCGACGGCGGGGACCTGTGGGAGGTGCTGGCCCGGCTCGACGCCGACGGCTGCGCCCGGTACGTGGTCACTGACGTGAGCAAGGACGGCACGCTGCGCGGCCCGAACCTGGACCTGTTGCGGGACGTGTGCAAGGCGACCGACGCGCCGGTGATCGCCTCGGGCGGTGTGTCCGAGGTGGCCGACCTGGTCGCGCTGGCCGGCCTGGCCGCCGACGGGGTGGAGGGCTCGATCATCGGCAAGGCCCTGTACGCCGGCCGGTTCACCCTGCCCGAGGCCCTCGCCGCGGTGGCGGAGGCGTAGCTCGCCGGGCCGGCTCAGAAACACGGGCAACATAAAGGTGAAATTTGGAATTTCGGCAGCTACTATTCAATGAGGCTGTACACGCAATAAAGAAATACCGAAATCGGACCTCATTATAGCAGATGCGGGGAATTCTTGTCCAACAAGAACCATGAACAGGAATTGCGCGCCGAACAGGCCTATATGGCCCAGTTGTACGCGCGGTTGGACGCCGAGCGGGTCTGGGTGTCGAAGGCGCTGGACGCGGCGATGTCGGACAGCTCGGCGACCGGGCCGGAGTCCCGCTGGCTGCGTGACGCGACCGTCGATACCTGGGCGGACCGCCGCAGGCGGCTGCGGGTGGCGGACAACGGGCTGTGCTTCGGCCGGATCGACACCGAGCGGGACGGGCCGCTGCACGTCGGCCGGATCGGGCTCACCCACGCCGACGACGAGTCCCGCGCGCTGCTCACCGACTGGCGCGCGCCAATAGCCCGGCCGTTCTATACCGCAACCGGCGCGAACCCCGAGGGCATCTCGCTGCGCCGGCATTTCCGCAACCGCGGCCGGACCCTGCTGGATTACCACGACGAGTCGTTCTCGGGCGAGGCCCGGGGCGGTGCGGACGGGTCGGACGAGGCGCTGCTGGCCGCCGTGAACGCGGCCCGCACCGACGGCATGCGCGACATCGTGGCCACCATCCAGGCCGCGCAGGACGAGGTCATCCGGCTCGGTGACACCGGGGTCGTGGTCATCGAGGGCGGCCCCGGCACCGGCAAGACCGCCGTGGCCCTGCATCGGGTGGCCTACCTGCTCTACAGCCACCGGGAGCGGATGGCCCGCAGCGGCGTGCTGCTGGTCGGCCCCAACCCGGGCTTCCTGGACTACGTCAGCGGCGTGCTGCCGGCGCTCGGCGAGACCGACGTCGTGTTCACCACGCCGGGGGAGCTGCTGCCCGGGGTGCGCACGTCGGCGCGGGACAGCACCGAGACGGCCCGGATCAAGGGCAGCGAGGCGATGGTCGCGGTGCTCGAGGCGGCCGTGCTGGACCGCCAGGTGCTGCCCGACGAGCCGAGGGAGATCCCGCTGGACGACGTCACGGTCTGGCTGGACACCGTGGTGGCGAGCGCGGCCCGGGACGCCGCGAGGGCCAGCCGGCTGGTGCACAACCAGGCCAGGGCGGTATTCGACCACCACGTGATCGAGGCGCTGACCCTGCGCGCCGTGGCCGCGATCGGCGCCGGCTGGCTCGGTTCGGACCAGCCGGACTCGATGGACGCGCAGATCAGCGCGGAGTTCGGCGAGCCGGCCGAGGACGACGGGCTGGCCGAGACGCTCACCGCGAACGTGCGCGCCGAGCTGTCCGGCAGCTCCGCGCTGGAGTGGGAGCTCGACCAGCTGTGGCCGATGCTGACGCCGCAGCGGCTGCTGGCCGACCTGCTCAGCTCGCCGGACCGGCTGGAGACCGCGGCGGCGTCACTGACCGAGGCCGACCGGGCGGCGCTGTACCGGCCCAAGGGACACGCCTGGACGATCTCCGATGTGCCGCTGCTGGACGAGGCCGTCGACATGGTCGGCTCGGACGGCACCGACCTGCCCCCGATCGTCGACGAGGACGACGAGGTCGAGGAACCCGATGAGCACCTCGACTACGCCGAGGGCGTGCTGGAGATCCTGGACACCGAGGAGGACCCGGACGAGGAGGTGCTCCGCGCGGTCGACCTGATGGCGGCCGACCAGCTCGCCGAACGGCAGGTCGAGCTGGACCTGCGTGGCCTGGCCGAGCGGGCCGCCGCCGACCGGAACTGGACCTACGGGCACGTCGTGGTCGACGAGGCCCAGGAGCTGTCCGAGATGGACTGGCGGGCGCTGATGCGGCGCTGCCCGACCAAGTCGATGACCATCGTCGGTGACCTCGCCCAGCGCGAGTCGCCGGCCGGCGTGCGGTCCTGGGCCGCGGTGCTGGACCAGCACGTGCCGGGGCGCTGGGCGTACCGCGAGCTGACCGTGAACTACCGCACCCCGGCCGACATCATGGACGTGGCGGCCAGCGTGCTCGCCGAGGTCGACCCGGCGCTGCGCCCGCCCACCTCGGTCCGCCGCACCGGCGTGCCGCCGTGGGCCAAGGCGGTCCCGGAGGGCAGGTTGGCCGAGGCGCTACTGGCGGCCGCCAGCGAGCTGGTCGGCCAGGTCGGGGAGGGCACCATGGCGGTGATTGCGCCATCCGGCACCCCGCTGCCGGCCCGGTTGCGCACCGCGCTGACCGACGGCCTCGGCCGCCCGGTCTCGGTGCTGACCCCGCACGGCGCCAAGGGGCTGGAGTTCGACGCGGTGCTGCTCTGCGAGCCGGGGCGGCTGCTGGACGGCTCCCGGTCGGGGGCCGCCGACCTGTACGTCGCGCTGACCAGGGCCACCCAGCGGCTCGGCGTGCTGCACAGCACCCCACTGCCGGCCGGGCTGGCCGGGCTGGTCGAGCTGGTCGACACCGATGCGCCGGCCGGTGGTTCCGGTGCGAACGGCAACGGGGCGCACCGCGAGTCGGCGGCGGTCCCGGTCGGCGGTCGCTGACCGGGGTTAGCGCGGGTCCCTCGGTTCGCCCACCTCGCCGGCCTCGGCCTCGGCTTCGGTGCTGTCGACGGTGCTGTCGACGGTGCTGGCGGCGGTGCTGTCGGTGGCGGTGCTGTCGGTGGCCGCGTCCTCTTCGGGGACGGTGAGCCGGATGCCGATCGTGCCGCTGGGTCCCCGGCGCAGCCGGCTGCCGAACATCGCGACCCGGCCGAGCAGCCCGTACCGGGTGGCGATCAGCCGGCGGGCCCGCTCGGAACCGGCGGTGTCGAGCAGCTCGGCGTAGCCGGCTACCTCCGGCCCGGTGGGGGCGCCGCGCACCGTGCACGGGGCCAGCGTGACCGCGCCGTCGCGTCGGATGCGCTTGACCTTGCCGGCGTCGGCGGCCGACCAGACCAGCAGGCAGTCGCCGTCCTGGGCCGCCCACACCGGGGTGGGCACCGCCCGGCCGTCCCGTCGGAAGGTGGTCACCAGCAGGTATGCGCCGGCCGCCAGCCGGGCAATCTCGTCCACCGGCGCACCATAACCCCCTGGTGATCGACGCGGGTGGCGCCGAGCGGGGCGGACCGGGATCAGGCCACTATCAGCGGACGCTTAGGCTGGCCGGGTGGCGGTTGCGGTGCGAGTGATTCCGTGCTTGGACGTGGACAACGGCCGGGTGGTGAAGGGCGTCAACTTCGCCGACCTGGTCGACGCTGGCGATCCGGTCGAGATGGCGCGGCTGTACGACGCCGAGGGCGCCGACGAGCTCACCTTCCTGGACGTGACGGCGTCGTCGGGGGAGCGGGCCACCATGATGGACGTGGTCCGGCGCACGGCCGAGCAGGTGTTCATCCCGCTCACCGTCGGCGGCGGCATCCGCGCCACCGAGGACGTGGACCGACTGCTGCGGGCCGGCGCCGACAAGGTCAGCATCAACACCGCCGCGATCGCCCGCCCGGAGCTGTTGGGCGAGGCCAGCCGCCGGTTCGGCGCGCAGTGCATCGTGCTCTCGGTGGACGCCCGGCGCGTACCGGCTGGCGGCGCGCCGACCCGGTCCGGCTGGGAGGTCACCACACACGGTGGTCGCCGGGGCACCGGCATCGACGCGGTCGAGTGGGCCGAACGCGGCCAGCAGCTCGGCGTCGGTGAGATCCTGCTCAACTCGATGGACGCCGACGGCACCCGCGCCGGCTTCGACCTGGAGATGATCATCGCGGTGCGCGCCGTTGTGGATGTGCCGGTGATCGCCAGCGGCGGCGCGGGGGAGCTGGCGCACTTCGCCCCCGCCGTGCGGGCCGGCGCGGACGCGGTGCTGGCGGCGAGCGTGTTCCACTTCGGCCAGCTGCGGATCAGCGAGGTCAAGGAGGCGCTGCGCGCCGAGCGGGTGGAAGTCCGGTGAACCGGCTGGCGACGCTCGGCCGGGAGCGCCTGGCCGCCGCGGTGCTGGTCATCGGGGCGGTGGTGTTCACGGCGACCGGGGTGGTGCGGCTGCTCCGGCAGGGCGGCGTCGAGGTGCTGACGCTGCCGCTGGCGCTGCTGGCCGCCGACCTGATCATCGCAGGAGCGCTGGTCACCCGCTGGTACGCCATCCGGCCGGTCGCCCAGGGACTGGCCATCTTCGGCGCCCTGGTGCACGTGCTGGTGCTGTTACGCAGCGGACCGTGGCTGATCCGGGGCTGGTCCGCGCTGCTGGCCGCCGCCCACATCTGCGCGCTGGTGCTGTTCTTCGCGCTCAGCGCCCACGAGCAGTACGACGACGACGATGAGAACGACGACGAGAACGACGACGAGAACGAGAACACGGACTCGGCCGCGGCGGAGCTGAACGAGCACGTCGGCGTCGGCGTCGGGTACGGGCCGTTCGCCGCGCTGCCGCTGCCGAGGTCCAACGCGGATCTGCTCCACCGGGTCGCCGACCGTCCCGCCCGACCCCGCGCCGAGGCCGCCGAACACCCCGTCGAGCCGGCCCAGCTCGCCGAGCCAACGGTGGCCGAGCAGCCGGTCGCTGAGCAGCCGCTGGCCGAGCCGGAGCCGGTCGCCGCGCAGCCCGTCGCCGAGCCGGTCGCCGAGCCGGTCGCCGAGCCGGAGCCGGCGACCGAGCCGGCTGACGAGCCGAGTACCGAGCAACCCGCAAGGAGTGACTGACGTGAGTTTGGACCCGGAGATCGCGGCGCGGCTCAAGCGCAACCCGGACGGGTTGGTCTGCGCGGTGGCCCAGCAGCGCGGCACCGGCGAGGTGCTGATGGTGGCCTGGATGAACGACGAGGCGCTGCACCGCACGCTGACCACCCGCCAGGGCACCTACTTCTCCCGCAGCCGGCAGCGGCTCTGGGTGAAAGGGGAGACGTCGGGGCACCTGCAGCGGGTGCACGAGGTGCGGCTGGACTGCGACGGCGACACCGTGCTGCTGGTCGTGGACCAGCAGGGCGCGGCCTGTCACACCGGGGACCACACCTGCTTCGACGCCGACCTGCTGCTGGCCCCGGGTGACCAGGACGGCAGGAACGGCACCGAGCCGGCGGCTCAGGGCAGCGGTTCGGTCAGGTAGCGCTGCAGGTTGGGCCCGATGATCGCGGCCAGGGTGGCGGCGTCGGTGGAGGCCAGCGGCTCGAGCTTGATCACGTATCGAGCCATGCCGAGGCCGACCATCTGCGAGCCGCACAGCGTGGCACGCAGTTGCGGCCGGTCCGGGCCGACGACATCGGCCAGCCGGCCGAACACCACCTCGGTGACGAACTCCCGGATCATCGTGGCGGCTTGCTCATGGCTGGCCACGCTGCGCAGCAGCGCCGCGAACGCGCCGCCGCCGGTGCCGTCCCAGACGGACAGGAAGGTGCGCACGATCCGTTCCCCGAGTTGGTCGAGCGCGCCGTCCAGGATGCGGGCGAGCACCGCCTCCGGATTGATCGGCAGGTCCATGGCCGCGGCAAACAGCCCCTCCTTGCCGCCGAACCAGTGGTTGACCATGGCGGCGTCCACCCCGGCCGCGGCGGCGATCGACCGGACCCTGGCGCCCTGGTAGCCCTGCGCGGAGAACTCGGTGCGTGCGGCGGCCAACAGCGCGTCCTTGGTGTCCTGGCCGGCAGGGCGGCGTCCCCGACGGCGTCCCGGGGGCGCGACGGGACCGGCCGTCGGCTGCTCCGGGGCGGATGGGCTCACGCTCTCATCCTGACATCAGAGGCGGCCGGCCGCTCGAATGGGCGGACGGCACAATGTCAGACATGACAGGCATCACGACCGCTGCCGCCTCGGCGGGCGCGGGGGCGGAATGACCGTGAGTTCGGTGTACGCGGGCACGGCCGCGCTCGGCGCGGTGTCGCCGTCGCGGGAGGAGTTCCGGGAGCTGGCGCAGGGGCACCGGGTGATCCCGGTGGCGCGCCGGCTGCTGGCCGACGACGAGACCCCGATCGGGCTGTACCGCAAGCTGGCGGCGGACCGGGCGGGCACGTTCCTGCTGGAGTCGGCGGAGAACGGCCGGTCCTGGTCGCGCTGGTCGTTCGTCGGGGCGCACTGCGCGGCGACGCTGACCGAGGTGGCCGGCGAGGCCACCTGGCTGGGCACGCCGCCGGTGGGCCTGGTATCCGGGGGTGACCCGCTGGTCGCGCTGCGGCACGCCATCGAGGAGCTGCGCACCGAGCCGCTGGCCGGGTTGCCGCCGCTGACCGGGGGCATGGTCGGCTACCTCGGCTATGACGTGGTGCGCCGGCTGGAGCGGCTGCCCAGCCTGGCCGAGGACGACCTGTTGCTGCCCGAGCTGGTCATGCTGCTGGCCACCGACCTGGCCGCGCTGGACCACCACGAGGGCGCGGTGACGCTCATCGCGAACGCGGTCAACTGGGACAACAGCCCGGACCGGGTGGACGCGGCCTACGACGACGCGGTGGCCCGACTGGACCGGATGACCCGGCAGCTCGGCGCCCCGGCGCCGTCTACGGTGGCGGTCTACCGGCCGGTCCAGCCGAACTTCGTGCGCCGCCGCAGCCTGGCAGAGCACAGCGCGGCGGTGCTCGCGGCGAAGGAGGAGATCCTCGCCGGCGAGGCGTTCCAGGTGGTGGTGTCGCAGCGGTTCGAGACGGAGATCTCGGTGGACTCGCTGGAGGTCTACCGGGTGCTGCGGGCGACGAACCCGAGCCCGTACATGTACCTGCTGCGCCTCGCCGACGCCGAGGGTCAGCGGTTCGACATCGTCGGGTCCAGCCCGGAGGCGCTGGTCACGGTGCGGGACGGGCACGCCACCACGCACCCGATCGCGGGCACCCGGTGGCGCGGGGCCACCGAGGAGGAGGACCTGCTGCTGGAGAAGGACCTGCGCTCGGACGAGAAGGAGCGCGCCGAGCACGTGATGCTGGTCGATCTGGGCCGCAACGACCTGGGTCGGGTCTGCGAGCCCGGCACGGTCAAGGTGCACAACTTCTTCGAGGTCGAGCGCTACTCGCACGTGATGCACCTGGTGTCCACGGTGACGGGCCGGCTGGCCGAGGGCCGCAACGCGTTCGACGCGGTCACCGCATGCTTCCCGGCCGGCACGCTGTCCGGGGCGCCGAAGCCGCGCGCGATGGAGATCATCGAGCGGCTGGAGCCGACCCGGCGCGGCCTCTACGGCGGCATCGTCGGCTACCTGGACTTCGCGGGCGACGCCGACACCGCGATCGCGATCCGCACGGCCCTGGTCCGCGACGGTGTCGCGTACGTGCAGGCCGGCGGCGGCATCGTCGCCGACTCCGACCCGGTCGCCGAGGACACCGAGTGCCTGAACAAGGCCCGCGCGGTGCTGTCCGCGATCGCCACCGCGGCGACGCTCGAACGCCCTGACGGGTCGGAGTCGTCCTGGTCGTCCGGGCCGGGGTCGTCCGGGGCGGGCGGCGGGTGACCGCGGCGCGCCGCCTCGCCGCCACGCTGTTGGCGCTGGGGGTGGCGGCCTTCGCGCTGTGGCTGGCGACCCGCCTGGTGTGGCTGCGAGCGGCCTATCACAGCCCGCTGCGGGGTCCGGTGTCGGTCGAGGTCACCGGCGCTGTGCTGCGTCCTGAGCTGGCCGCGATCGCGTTGCTCGCGGTGGCCGCCGCTGCCGCGGTAGTGGCCACCTCGGGGTGGCCGCGCCGGCTGGTCGGGGTGCTGGTCGCGGCGGCCGGGCTGTGGGCGGTCCGGCTGAGCTGGGTGTGGGGCGGTGCCGGGCCGGGTGCCGGGCCGGTCGCCGAGCTGGCCGAGGGGAGCCGGGTGAACGGTGCGGGTGCGACGGTGCCGGCCGACGCGGTCGCCGTCGGCGAGCCGGTGACGACGGCGGCCGCGGCGCTCGGGTTGGCCGCCGGGCTGCTGCTGGTGCTGGCCGGCATCGGGATGGTGTGCTGGGCGGATGCGATGCCGAGGCTGGGGGCGCGGTACGCGGCGCCGGGTACCGTGCGGCGGGTGCCGGACCGCGACAGCCAGTGGTGGGATGCCCTGGATGCGGGCGAGGACCCCACCCTGAAGGGGCCGCCGGGCGACCCTGGAGCCTCGCGCTGATTGCGCGCAGTTAGCATTCTCTGGAACGCCATGTTGAAGGCCCGCCTCGCCAGCCACATTCACGACTGCCGACCGGTGAGGTCGGTCCCGAGAGGGGGGATCGCCTCCGTGATTGAGCGGAGTACGCGAGCCATCCGCGACGGCAAGATGGACGGCACGGTGAACTACCAGTGAGTGTTCTGGAGTCGATTCTGGAGGGCGTCCGGGTCGACCTGGCGCAGCGTGAGTCGGTGGTGAGCTTCGAGCAGGTGAAGCGAGCCTCGCTGGCCGCGCCGCCGCCACGGGATGTGATGGCCGTGCTGAACGAGCCGGGCATCGGGGTGATCGCGGAGGTCAAGCGCGCCAGCCCGGCGCGCGGTGAGCTCGCGCCCATCACCGACCCGGCCGAGCTGGCCAGCCAGTATGCGGCGGGCGGCGCGCGGATCATCAGCGTGCTGACCGAGGGCCGCCAGTTCCACGGCTCGATGGCCGACCTGGTCGCGGTCCGCGCCGCGGTGGACGTGCCGGTGCTGCGCAAGGACTTCGTGGTCGGCACCTACCAGGTGCACGAGGCGCGCGCGGCCGGCGCCGACTTGGTGCTGTTGATCGTCGCGGCGCTGGAGCAGAACGTGCTGGCTTCGTTGTTGGACCGGGTGGAGTCGCTGGGCATGACCGCGCTGATCGAGGTGCACAACGAGGAGGAGGCGGACCGTGCCCTGGAGGCCGGCGCCTCGCTGATCGGGGTGAACGCGCGCAACCTGCACACCCTGGAGGTCGACCGGTCGCTGTTCGGCCGGCTGGCCCCCGGGCTGCCCGCCGACGTGCTGCGGGTCGCCGAGTCGGGCGTGCGCGGCCCTGGTGACCTGCTCACCTACGCTGGCTACGGCGCCGACGCGGTGCTGGTCGGCGAGGGCCTGGTGACCAGCGGTGACCCTCGGGCCGCGGTGAACAAGCTCGTCGCGGCGGGGTTCCACCCGTCCTGCTCGCGGGCGGTCCGGTGAGCCGCGCCGAGGTGGTCACGGCGACCGCGAGCAGCGGCATCTCCACCCGCAGCGGGCACGAGCCGGACGAGGGCGGGCACTTCGGCCGCTTCGGCGGGCGGTTCGTGCCGGAGGCGTTGATCGCGGCGCTGGACGAGCTGACCGCGTTCTACGAGAAGGCCAGGGTCGATCCGGAGTTTCTCGACGAGCTGGACCGGTTGCAGCGGGACTACGCGGGCCGGCCGTCGCCGCTGACCGACGCCGCGAAGCTGGGCGCGCACGCGGGCGGCGCCCGGCTGTTGCTCAAGCGCGAGGACCTGAACCACACCGGGTCACACAAGATCAACAATGTGCTGGGTCAGGCGCTGCTGGCCAAGCGGATGGGCAAGACCCGGGTGATCGCCGAGACCGGGGCCGGCCAGCACGGCGTGGCCACCGCGACGGCGGCCGCGCTGCTGGACCTGGAGTGCGTCGTCTACATGGGCGAGGTGGACACTAAGCGGCAGGCGCTGAACGTGGCGCGGATGCGGCTGCTGGGCGCCCGCGTGGTGTCGGTGACGATCGGCTCGCGCACGCTGAAGGACGCGATCAACGAGGCGCTGCGGGACTGGGTGGCGAACCTCGGCACGACCCACTACCTGCTCGGCACCGCCGCCGGGCCGCACCCGTTCCCGATGATGGTGCGCGACTTCCACCGGGTGATCGGGCTGGAGGCGCGCGAGCAGGTGCTGGCCCGGTGCGGCCGGTTGCCCACCGTGGTGGCGGCGTGTGTCGGTGGCGGGTCGAACGCGATCGGGGTGTTCCATGCCTTCCTGGACGACCCGGGCGTGCGGCTGGTCGGCTTCGAGCCGGGCGGGGACGGGGTGGAGACCGGGCGGCACGGCGCGACGCTGACCGAGGGCTCCCCGGGCGCGCTGCACGGGGCGATGTCGTACCTGCTGCAGGACGACGACGGCCAGACGCTGGAGTCGCACTCGATCTCGGCGGGCCTGGACTACCCGGGGGTCGGGCCGGAGCACGCGCTGCTCAAGGACATCGGGCGGGCGGAGTACCGGCCGATCACCGACGCCGAGGCGATGGACGCGTTCGCGCTGCTGGCCCGCACCGAGGGCATCATCCCGGCGATCGAGTCGGCGCACGCGGTGGCCGGCGCGCTGAAGCTGGGCCGCGAGCTGGGCCCGGACGCGGTGATCCTGATCAACCTGTCCGGCCGGGGCGACAAGGACATGGGCACCGCCGCCGAGTGGTTCAACCTGGGCGAAGAAGGCGCTGTAGGCGCAGTCGGCGCTGAAGGCGCTGCGGGCACCGGCGAACCCAGCGGCGGCGCCACGAGCAACATGGACACGGACCCGGGCGCGAGCAACGGCCACCAGAGCAACGGCCACCAGAGCAACGGGAGCGCCCAGTGAGCGGGCTGGACGAGCTGTTCACCGCGTGCCGGGCCGAGCACCGGGCGGCGCTGGTGGGCTACCTGCCGGCCGGCTATCCGACGGTGGACGGCTCGGCGCGGCTGCTGACCGCGTTGATCGAGTCCGGGGTGGACCTGGTCGAGGTCGGCCTGCCGTACTCCGACCCGGTGCTGGACGGGCCGACGATCCAGGCCGCTGCGGAGGTCGCGCTGCGCGGTGGCACCCGGATCAAGGACGTGTTCAGCGTCGTCGAGCGGGTGGCCTCGGCGGGCGGCCGGGCGGTCGTGATGACGTACTACAACCCGGTGTTCCGCTACGGGGTGGACCGCTTCGCCCGTGACCTGGCGGCGGCCGGCGGGCTCGGGTTGATCACTCCGGACCTGATCCCGGAGGAGGCGGGCGCGTGGTTGGCCGCGTCGGCGGAGCACGGGCTGGACCGGATCTTCCTGGTCGCCCCGTCGTCCACCGAGGAGCGGATCGCGAGCACCGCGGCGGCCGGCAGCGGCTTCCTCTACGCGGCGTCGGTGATGGGAGTGACGGGGGCGCGGGCCGCGCTCGGCCCGGCCGCCGCCGAGCTGGTGGCCCGCACGAGGCCGCACACCACGCTGCCGATCGGGGTCGGGCTGGGCGTGCGCTCCGGCGCGCAGGCCGCCGAGGTGGCGGGCTTCGCGGACGCCGTGATCGTGGGGTCCGCGCTGGTCACCGCGTCGAACAGCGGCGAGGCGGCGATGCGCGAGCTGGCCGTCGAGCTCGCCGATGGTGTCCGGCACCCCTCGAGCCAGCCGGCCTGATCCGGTACCGAGGCCGACAAGTACGGTGGTCGCGTGCCGACCGTCCTGACCCCCTGGTTCCTGGCCAACATCCCGAGTCCAGACCGGGGTGTCTGGCATGTCGGCCTGATCCCGATCCGGGCCTACGCGCTGTGCATCATCGCCGGCATCGTGGTCGCGGTGACCTGGGGCGAGCGCCGGCTGGTCGCCCGGGGTGGGCAGCCCGGCACGGTGGTCGACGTGGCGGTCTTCGCGGTGCCGTTCGGCCTGCTCGGCGGCCGGCTCTACCACGTGGCCACGGACTACGAGACGTACTTCGGCCCCGGCGGCCACCCGATCGACGCGCTGAAGATCTGGCAGGGCGGCCTCGGCATCTGGGGCGCGGTCGCGCTGGGCGCGGTGGGCGCCTGGATCGGCTGCCGCCGGCGTGGCGCGCCGCTGCCGTTCTTCGCCGACGCGGTCGCCCCGGCCATCGTCGCCGCGCAGGCCATCGGGCGGCTGGGCAACTACTTCAACCAGGAGCTCTACGGCGGCCCGACCACGCTGCCCTGGGGCCTGGAGATCTACGCCAGGGTGGTGCCGGGTACGTCGATCCCGGACCCGCTCGGCGGTGTCGCGGTGGACCCGACGCCGATCGCGGTGGTGCACCCGACGTTCCTGTACGAGCTGATCTGGGACCTGCTGGTGGCGGCCTTCGTGGTCTGGGTGGACCGGAAGTTCCTGCTCGACCACGGCCGCGCGTTCGCCGTCTACGTGGCCGGCTACACGCTCGGCCGGTTCTTCATCGAGCAGATGCGGTCCGACCCGGCGACCAGGGTGTTCGGCGACATCCGGATCAACACGGTGGTGTCCGCCGTGGTCTTCCTCGCCGCGGTCGGCTACCTGCTGCTGGTGCGCCGGCCCCGCGAGGACGTGAACGCCCTCGCGGCGGCAGAGGCCGCGGTCGGGAGACCGGCGGACCCGCCGGCGGCCGAGTCGGTGACTGGACCGGCGGCCGAGTCGGTGGCGGAGTCGGTGGCGGAGAACGCGCCGGAGCACACCGGGGAGTCGGCGGCGAATCCCACCGCGGAATCCGACGGGAAAGCGGCCGAAACAGTCACCGAAAAGGTGACCGGCGAGCCGGTGGCCGCGGCGGCGGTCGACCCGGCCGCCGATCCGGGCTGGTCCAAGCCGGAATCCAGCCAGAGCTGACCCTGCTGGGGACGGACAAATCAGCCCCGCTGTCGTATCGTTGGCGCGGGTCGCATCTCGCCGTGGCGATGGGTCCATGGCAGGTACTTGCCGGATCGCGGGGTGGCGCGAGGCGAGTGCGGAGGTTCGGCTCAGCGGTCGCCGGCGATTGATTTTCCTCACCGGCGAAGCCTGGGCCTGCCTGTTTCCAGCCTGTTACAGTCTCGGAAATCCGCGGGCCACCGACGTCCCGACATGTAGCCACAAGTGTCGAGGGAGGTACTCGCGGTGATTTTTTCTCGCCTGCCGCGCGCGCATGGGCTTTATGACCCGGCTGCCGAACACGATGCGTGCGGCGTCGCGATGGTGGCCGACTCGCACGGGCGACGGAGCCATTCCATTGTCGCCGATGGACTCACCGCACTGGCCAACCTCGAGCACCGGGGGGCCGCCGGTGCCGAGCCGACCAGCGGGGACGGCGCCGGCATCCTCGTCCAGGTACCCGATGCGCTGCTGCGCGCCGAGGTCGACTTCACGCTGCCCGAGCCAGGCCAGGACGGCGCCGGGGCATACGCGGTCGGGCTCGCGTTCCTGCCGGTCGAGGACGACCAGCGGACCAAGGCCATCGCGCTGGTCGAGCGGATCGCCGCCGAGGAGCACCTGCGGGTGCTGGGCTGGCGGGAGCTGACGGTGCGCCCGGACGAGGCCGAGGTCGGCCCGTCCGCACAGTCCTGCATGCCCCGCTTCGCGCACCTGTTCGTGGCCGCCGAGCCGGTCGACGGGCAGGCCCCGGCGACCGGCGTCGCGCTGGACCGGCTGGCCTTCTGCCTGCGCAAACGCGCCGAGCGGGACAGCGCCGCGATGGGCTGCGGTACCTACTTCGCCTCGCTGTCGAGCCGCACCCTCGTCTACAAGGGCATGCTCACCACCCACCAGCTGCCGGCGTTCTTCGCCGACCTCACCGACGAGCGGCTGGAGAGCGCGATCGCGCTGGTGCACAGCCGGTTCTCCACGAACACGTTCCCGTCCTGGCCGCTGGCCCACCCGTTCCGCTACGTGGCGCACAACGGCGAGATCAACACGATCCGGGGCAACCGGAACCGGATGCGGGCCCGCGAGGCGCTGCTGGCCAGCAACCTCATCCAGGGCGACCTGGACCGGCTCTACCCCATATGTACCGAGGGCGCGTCCGACTCGGCCTCCTTCGACGAGGTTCTCGAGCTGCTGCACCTGGGTGGACGCGCCCTGCCGCACGCGGTTCTGATGATGATCCCGGAGGCGTGGGAGAACCACGCCGAGATGGACGCCGCCCGCCGATCGTTCTACCGGTTCCACGCCAGCCTGATGGAGCCGTGGGACGGTCCGGCCTGTGTCACGTTCACCGACGGCACGGTGGTCGGCGCGGTGCTGGACCGCAACGGGCTGCGGCCGGCCCGCTGGTGGCAGCTGACCGACGGCCGGGTGGTGCTGGCCAGCGAGTCCGGCGTGCTGGACGTGCCGCCGGGCGACGTCGTGGCCAAGGGGCGGCTGCAGCCCGGCCGGATGTTCCTGGTGGACACCAAGGCCGGCCGGATCGTGGCCGACGAGGAGATCAAGGCCGAGCTGGCCGCGTCGCTGCCCTACGACGAGTGGCTGCACGCCGGCCTGCTCGAGGTGGGCAGCCTGCCTCCCCGCGAGCACGTGGTGCAGACCCACGAGTCGGTGCTGCGCCGCCAGCTCACCTTCGGCTACACCGAGGAGGAGCTGCGGATCCTGCTCGCGCCGATGGCCACCTCGGCGGCCGAACCGATCGGCTCGATGGGTACCGACACCCCGGTCGCCGCGCTGTCCAAGCGACCCCGGCTGCTCTACGACTACTTCGCCCAGCTGTTCGCGCAGGTGACCAACCCGCCGCTGGACGCGATCCGCGAGGAGATCATCACCTGCGTGGCCCGGGTGATGGGCCCGGAGCAGAACCTGCTGGAGCCGACCCCGGCGTCCTGCCGGCACCTGCGGCTGCCCTACCCGGTGATCGACAACGATGACCTGGCCAAGATCTTGCACGTCAACGACGACGGCAACCTGCCGGGCTTCGCGGCGGCCGTGATCAGCGGCCTCTACGAGGTCGACGGCGGCGAGCCGGCCCTGTCCGCCGCGCTGGACCGGGTCCGCCGGGAGGCCTCCGAGGCGATCGCCGAGGGCGCCAGGATCCTGGTGCTGTCCGACCGGGACTCCGACCACCGGATGGCCCCGATCCCGTCGCTGATGCTCACCTCGGCGGTGCACCACCACCTGGTCCGCCAGCGCGAGCGGGTCCGGGTGGCGCTGGTGGTGGAGAGCGGCGACTGCCGCGAGGTGCACCACGTGGCGCTGCTGCTCGGCTTCGGGGCCGCCGCGGTCAACCCGTACCTGGCGTTCGAGACGATCGAAGACCTGATCGCCAGCGGCGACATCACCGGCATCAGCGCCGCAACGGCGCTCAAGAACTACGTGAAGGCCCTGGTCAAGGGCGTGCTCAAGGTGATGTCCAAGATGGGCATCTCGACCGTCGGGGCGTACACCGCCGCGCAGGCCTTCGAGGCCATCGGGCTGTCCCACGAGCTGGTCGACGAGTACTTCAGCGGCACGGCGTCGCAGCTGGGCGGGGTCGGGCTGGACGTGCTGGCCGAGGAGGTCGCCGCCCGGCACCGCCGCGCCTACCCGGAGAACCCGACCGATCGGGTGCACCGCCGCCTCGACGTGGGTGGCGAGTACGCCTACCGCCGGGAGGGCGAGCTGCACCTGTTCACCCCGGAGACGGTGTTCCTGCTGCAGCACGCCACCAAGACCGGGCAGCGGGACGTGTTCCGCCAGTACACGGCCGAGTGCGACCGGCTGGCCGCCGAGGGTGGCGCGCTGCGCGGGCTGTTCGCGCTGCGCACCGGGGTCCAGCCGGCGGTGCCGCTGGACGAGGTCGAGTCGGTGGAGTCGATCCTGACCCGGTTCAACACCGGCGCGATGTCCTACGGCTCGATCTCCGCCGAGGCGCACGAGACGTTGGCCATCGCGATGAACAACCTGGGCGCCCGGTCCAACACCGGGGAGGGCGGCGAGGACACCGACCGGCTCTACGATCCGCGCCGGCGCAGCGCGATCAAGCAGGTGGCGTCCGGCCGGTTCGGCGTGACCAGCGAGTACCTGGTGCAGGCCGCCGACATCCAGATCAAGATGGCGCAGGGCGCGAAGCCGGGGGAGGGCGGCCAGCTGCCGCCGAACAAGGTCTGGCCGTGGATCGCGCGGACCAGGCACTCCACCCCGGGCGTCGGGTTGATCTCGCCGCCACCGCACCACGACATCTACTCGATCGAGGACCTGGCGCAGCTGATCCACGATCTGAAGAACGCCAACGACCGGGCCCGGATCCACGTGAAGCTGGTGTCCTCGGTCGGGGTCGGCACGGTGGCGGCCGGCGTGGCCAAGGCGCACGCCGACGTGGTGCTGATCTCCGGGCATGACGGCGGCACCGGCGCGGCCGCGCTGACCGCGCTCAAGCACGCCGGCGCGCCCTGGGAGATCGGCCTGGCCGACACCCAGCAGACCCTGATGCTGAACGGCCTGCGGGACCGGATCGTGGTGCAGACCGACGGTCAGATGAAGACCGGCCGAGACGTCATCGTGGCCGCGCTGCTGGGCGCCGAGGAGTACGGCTTCGCCACCGCGCCGCTGATCGTGGCCGGCTGCGTGATGATG
>Ga0137415_10001576_pt1 | contig 22619 bp, 19 predicted proteins | sample CZODoug3_1_1_16f_FD_183082 | JGI IMG/M metagenome (GOLD analysis project Ga0137415, IMG submission 183082) | Vadose zone soil fungal communities from Angelo Coast Range Reserve, California, USA - CZODoug3_1_1_16fungal (Hybrid Assembly) | ecosystem: Environmental > Terrestrial > Soil > Vadose...
GCCTCGTACGCGTCCAGACAGGCAATCGCCGAGAAAGCATAGTCATCCAGTAGCCCGCGCACCTCTCGCCGCGCCACCTTCGGATCCGAGTACGCGATCACGTGCAGCAACCCCTGCCCGGGACGCCAGGCCTCGCCCAGGATCCGGTCGAGCGATCGCAACCCAAAGTGCCGGGCATACTGGAGTCGAAGCACCTTCGCCGCCTCGAGATAAGCAGACACGCACAGGCTGTTCCAGCCCACGTACACCGTCTTATCCACATAGGGCGTCGGCCGCTCGAGGCGTGCGGCGTACATTTTCTTCTTCGCCGATTCCAGCCGTTCGCGCACCGTCTCGGGTGAAGCCTTCAGACGGCCCGCGATCTCCTCGACCGACGCTCTCACAGAAAGCACATTCTTCGCCGGATTGTGGTGCATGTGCCCGATTTCGTTGATGTCGTAATACAGACGCGCAACTGCGCCTTCCTCCTTTGTGAGTACCGCAGTCGTTTCCGAGAGCGTCCAGGTGAAGAAATCGCCGTCGTCTTCCATGGAGTAGTCGGCATCCTGCGAAGCGTAGAAACCGCCGCGCTCCCGGTCGCTGAGCCACTCATCCATCCACCGAATGATGTCCCGCGCCACGTCCGCAAAAAACTCCGTCCCCGTAACCTGGTACGCGTGCACGTAGTTCTTGAGCAGTTCCGAGTTGTCGTAGCACATCTTCTCGAAGTGTGGGACCACCCAGCGCTCGTCGACCGAGTAGCGGTGAAACCCGCCCGCCAGCTGGTCGTACACGCCGCCCTTCGCCATGCGCTCGAGGGTGGTCACGAACGCGGTCTTCACCTGCCCGTCCCCCGTGCGCGCGTAGTGTTCCATCAAGAGATCGAGCACGGCCGGATGGGGAAATTTCGGCGCCTGTCCGAAGCCACCGTTCTTGGCATCAAACATCCCCACCGCCGACTTCACGATGGCCTCAATCACCCGCGGCGAGAACCGCCCGCTGCGCCCCGTGAACGACTCCGCATGGGAGATGGTCTGCTCCACCATCTTCGCCTGCTCGGTGACGTCCGCGTGCTTCTCGCGGTAAGCATTGGCAATCGACGTCAACACCCGTTTGAAGCTTGGCCGCCCCCCCTGGTCCTCCCGCGGAAAATACGTTCCGCCATAAAACGGCTTCCCGTCGGGGGTGAGAAACGCCGTCAGAGGCCACCCACCCTGCCCGCTGATGGCGCTCACCGCGGCCTGGTACCGGCTGTCGATATCCGGCCGCTCGTCGCGATCCACTTTCAGCGCGATGAAATTCTCATTCACGATCTGCGCCACTTCCGGATCGTCATACGACTCGCGGTCCATGACGTGACACCAGTGGCACCACACCGCGCCAATGTCGAGCAGCATCGGTTTGTTATCGCGCTTGGCCGCCGCAAAGGCCTCCTCGCCCCATTCGTGCCAGCGGATCGGCTGATGCATGGCGGAACGCAGATAGGCAGAGGAAGCTTGAACGAGGGAATTGGGCGAGTCAGAAGACATGGCGCCTACCAGTGTAATTCGTTTGGGCAGGGAGGGTCCGCGCCGGATGGTGGTACCCTGCTATCTTTGATTGTCCCACCTGTTTTGCGGGGGATCAGCCCTGAGAACGGATTGGGAAATGGCTTGGGGTCGGCCTTACCGCGCTGGCAGTTCTACTGGCGATTGCGTCACTGTGACCATCGGCTGGCGTCCATTCCTCGGCCCGAAGACGCGAGCGCTCTCCCACCGAACATTTGGGCGCACGCCCCAACGCCTGGAGGGCGGGCGTGCTGGTGGATTCGCATTCTCCGGCCCTGGGGCAATGTCGGCCGCGCGAATCTCGCGCCCGATGCCTCCGGAATCTCCTACTACGACCAAGCCCTCTTCCTCGAGATCATGCATGCCAGCCAGGTCACATCCCGCAAGCTGAATCCCATCATGCCCATCAAGGTCTACAAGGACCTCACCGACGATGACCTGAAGGCGATGTTCGCCTACCTGCGCGCCCTCAAGAGCGTGAAGCATCACGTGGATAATTCCGAACCAGCGACGCCGTGTAAGCGATGCAAGCAGAAACACGGAGCCGGAGCGGAAGACTAGGGGCAAGCCCTGCGGCTGACCAGCGGCATGGCCAGTCGGAAATCAGTGTGATCATCGGCCCTGCAACCAAATGCGAAAGGCCAACCACCAACCACCAACCACCAACGATTAACGACTAACGACCAACTTCCTCGCAATCCCGCAATACACCTCCACCGCCTCCGCCAGCTGCTTCTTCTCCACGCATTCCCCGTCGGTATGCGCGACGTGAATCGAACCCGGCCCAATCAGCAGCGGCTCGCCCCACTTCGTCAGGGCAGGAATGTCGGTGGTGAAGGCCGCCACCATGGTCGGCAGTCCCTCGAGGGCAAGAAACCGCATGAACGGAATCTCGAGCGCGAACTCCACGTTCGCGAGATCCCCCACCGTCTCCACGATCTGCCGCCGCAACTCCTCCGTCGGGCCTACCAGCCGGTAGAGCAAGTGCGCCTTGGCGTGATCCGGAATCACGTTGGGGGCGCGCCCGCCCTCGATCAGCCCGATGTTGAACGTGCACCCCCCGATGCCCTCCGCGGCAGGCAGCGGCATCGCCCGCAACCGCGTCAACGCCACGATCAGCTTGTCGATGGCCGAATCGCCCAGTTCCGGATACGCCGAATGCGCCATCCGCCCCGAAGCGGTTAACTCCACCCGTAGCGTCCCTTTCGAAGCCAGCGCCAGATGATTCTCGGTCGGCTCGCCGTTGATCAGGAAGCGCGCCCCAATCGGTTGTTCGTTGGCCGCCTTTGCGCCCTGGCTGTCGCGTTCCTCCCCGACCAGAAACAGCAGTCCGACGCGAATTCCTTCCTGCCGAAGTTTTTCCGCCGCCGCAATCTGGGTTGCGATGATCCCCTTCGCATCGCACGACCCGCGCCCGTACACGCGCTGCTCGTCTTCTGACGACGGAATAAACGGCGGCACCGTATCCATGTGCGTCGAGAACGCAACCGCCGGATGCGGTTCCTCGGGCGCGGTAGCCAGCACGTTAAAGCGATTGCCCTCCACCGCCATTTTTTTGGCCTGATACCCCAGCCGGCGCAATTCGCGGTAGAGAGCCTCCCCCACCGCCGCTTCATTCCCAGTGGTCGACTCGATATCCACCAGCAGGCGCGTAAGCGCGACGACATCCATGGACAGAGGATACCTGAACCAGTTGGGGACGGCCGATCTCGGCCGGCTGGGCGCGAAGCGCCAGAGCTCACATCCAATCCCGGCCGCGCTCGTTGTACCCTGTACGCGTGCACGCGCCCTCCTCCGCCATCCGCTCCTTTTTCCTGAACGGCCCTGCCGGCCCCCTCGAAGCTCTGCTCAACACCGGCGCCCCTGACGCCACCCACGCCGCCGTGGTCTGCCATCCCCACCCCGTCTACGGCGGAACCCTGCACAACAAAGTCGTTTTCCACGCCATGAAGGCCCTGAACGCGCTGGGTCTGCCCGTGCTCCGCTTCAACTTCCGAGGCACCGGTCTCAGCGAAGGCCAGCACGACCACGGTACCGGAGAAGTCGACGACGTCCGGGTCGCGCTCGACTGGCTCGACCAGGAATTCCATCTCCCCCTGATCTTCGCCGGCTTCTCGTTCGGCGCGGCAGTAGGACTGCGCGCCGCCTGTCCCGACCCGAGAGTGCAAGCGGTGATCGGCTTGGGAACGCCCATCACGCCGGTCGACGAGCGCACCTACGACTACGATGTCCTGAAGACCTGCACCAAGCCAAAGCTGTTGGTCAGCGGATCCCGCGACCAGTTCGCGCCCAAGGCGAAGCTGGAAGCGCTCGTGGATTCGTTACCAGAGCCCAAAAAGTTGGTGATGATCGAAGCCGCCGACCATTTTTTTGAAGGGCGGCTACGCGAAATGCGTGAGGCTATCGAAGCCTGGGGTTGGATCCTGCTCCACCCGGAACAGCGATCAGGGCAAAACGAGTGAAATCGATTCTAATTCCGGGGCTCGCTTACACACCTTGGAGCGAAGCTATGGTTTACACAGGAAGATCGGGGCACGGTACCACCCCGGGTGGGCCAAAACCTCGCCTGGTCCGCAAGCGTGGCAAGATCAGGTGCCACGTTCTGTTCTTTAGTTCTGGCGGTTCTGGCGCAGTCGTCTCGCCGCATCGCCCAGACACTCAGCGTTCTGGGCAAGATCCGACCGTGGCATCCGGGAACAGCGTCGCCAGGAAGCGTGGGTGTATCCCGGGCATCGGGCTCTACCTCCATAAGGACGAACGAAGGTCGTGGAGTCAATCGGACAAATTGGGTGGGGCATTTTCACGCGGGTGAGAAGCGCCGCCCGAACGTGGTCAGGAGACGGGGCAGGAGAGAAACGACTCGCCGCATCCCCTGCCGCGGACTATTCTCATCGGGCGACGGGAGCCGCGCTCCGGGATTTCGCCGGTACGCAGGAGCCGGTCTCCCACTCCTGATACCTTCGTACCAGCATGCCCGCGCCAGAATCCACCTACCGCCCCCTGCGCGACGCCGCCCGCGCCATCTTCCAGCACGCGCTCGCCGAATCCAGCATCCCCAAGGCCTTCGCCCGCAAGATCCACTGCGAGCGCGGAATCCTCCGCGTCTGCGACGACCTCTACGACCTGAACGCCTACTCCCGCGTGTTCGTAGTCTCGATCGGCAAAGCCGGACACACCATGGTAGAAGCGCTCGAAGCCCAGGTCGGGAGCCGCCTCGAAGGCATCGTCGCCAGTTCCGTCGACCCGGCGTCCCAGGTGCACGGCTTCCGCTATTTTCGTGGAGGCCATCCCACGCCGAACGCCGACTCGCTGCGCGCCGCCGAAGCCATCCTGAAATCGCTCAACGCGCAAAATGCTTCTTCGCTAGTACTCTTCATGCTCAGCGGTGGCGGCTCGGCCATTGCGGAGAAGCCCGTCGACGATGAAATCTCCCTCGATGACCTCATCGTCACCTACCGCGCTCTCGTGCTCTCAGGCGCGCCCATCGCCGAGATCAACGCCATCCGCAAGCACCTTTCCGCCGTCAAGGGAGGACGTCTGGCTCAAGCGGCCTATCCCGCTCAGCAGGTTTCGCTGATGGTGTCCGACGTTCCCGACCACCTGCCCGACGCGCTCGCCTCCGGCCCCACCATGCCCGATTCCACCCGCGTCAGCGACTGCTACGCGATCCTCGAAAAATACGCGCTGCTCGACCAGTTCCCGCAGTCCGTGCGTGAACTCTTTCAGCGCCATGCTCTGGAGGAAACTCCGAAGCCGGACGACCCGGCCTTCGTGCGCGCCCGCTGGTGGCCGGTGCTCTCGAACAAGACCGCGATCGACCAAGCGGGAGTCGAAGCGACCGTCCAGGGCTTTGCCGTTGACGTCGACAACAGCTGCGACGACTACGACTACCAGCGAGCCGCCGACTACCTGCTGGACCGTGTCCGGAAACTGCGCGAGGGCGTCTCCCGCGTCTGCCTGATCTCCGGCGGAGAAGTGACGGTAAAAGTGACCAACGGCGGCGCCGGCGGACGCAACCAGCAGTTCGCCCTGACCTGCGCGCAAAAGATCGTCGGCGAGAACATCACGGTGCTCAGCGCCGGCACGGATGGCATCGATGGCAACAGCCCCGCAGCCGGGGCAATCGCAGACGGCAGTACCGCAGAAAGAGCAAGGGCCGCCGGTTTTGATCCCGCAGCGGCCCTTCAAGGTTTCAATGCCTATCCGTTATTTGACGCGTTGGGCGACGCCATCGTCACGGGCCCCACCGGCAACAACCTGCGCGATCTGCGGATATTGCTGGCGTACTAAAGCATTTTCAATACTTGTCATTCCGACCGGGCGACAGCCGGCGGAGGAATCTGCTCTCGGCCGTGCGGAGCAGAGATGCCTCCGCCCTCCGCGCGGGGTCGGAATGACAAAAAAGGGTGGAATCTAAGCCGTCTTCTTCTGGGCCATCTGCTTGGCCATCTCGTCGTGCGCTTTCTGCACTTCTTCCGGCGACATGTCCTTGATGTGGGTCGCCAGCGACCACTTGAACCCGTACGGGTCAGCGATGGTGCCGTAGCGATCTCCCCAGAACTGGTCCATCAAAGGCATCTTGATGGCTGCGCCCGCGTCCACGGCCCGGCCAAATAGCGCGTCCACGTTGTCGACGTACACATGGATTGTAAAGCCTCCCACTTCCGAGCGCGGCGCGAGATGGCCGCCCCACTCCGGGAATTCGTCGTTCAACATGATGACCGAGTCGCCGATCCGCAGCGAGGCGTGCATGACCTTGCCGTCGGGTGTGTGGCTGACGTGGAGCACCTCAGCGCCCAGTGCTTTCTTGTAGAACTCGATGGCGCCCGCCGCGTCGCGCACGGTGAGGTGGGGTGTGAGGGTATGAAAACCATCCGGAATTGCTTTTACCTTGTTGGGCACAGAACCTCCTTGAGGAAGGAAATACGGGCTGTTCGAGGCGGGAACAGGTCAGAAAATTCTACTCCCGGCCCACCAGCGGGGTCCAGGACGCGAGGTTCAAGAAGACGGCGATTCCTGATCCCCTTCTGTTTTTGTTTTGTTAGGACCAGTGATTCAGAGAGGGAGTTCGTGTCAACCTACGTCTCCGGTTCCGCCAGGAACCGGTACCCGATCCCGCGCACGGTCAGCAGATGCCGCGGTTTCGCGGGATCGTCCTCGAGGTAGCGCCGGAGCCGCACCACGAAGTTGTCGATGGCCCGCGTGTCAGTATCTTCTTTCAGACCCCAGACTTCCTCGAGGATCGACTTGCGCGACACGACCCGTCCAGCGCTGCGGACCAGGTGCCGCAGCAAATCCGCCTCCATCAAAGTCAGCTGAATCTTTCCGCTGGATGTGTGCAACTCGAGCGTGCTGAAGTCGATGGTCTTGCCGCGGAACGTGAAGACATCGCCAACATCGGGGCGTTCCAGGGAAGCAGCCGCGGCGCCCGCGCTCGCGCTCCGTCCCGCCCGATGCCAGGCACTCCGTCGCAGCAACCCCTGCAGACGCGCCAGCAGGATCGCCAGCTCAAAGGGTTTCGGCAGATAGTCATCCGCCCCCGAGGCAAATCCTTTCAGCACATCTTCCGGACGTCCCCGGGCGGTCAGCATCAGCACCGGCACGAAGTTCTTGGCTTCACGCAACTCGGACGCCACCTCGAACCCGTCCTTGCCGGGCAGCATGACATCCAGCACCACGGCGTCGAAGCTTTCTTTCTTCGCAAGCAACCGGTCGAGCGCTGACTCGCCGTCGCCCACGACCTCCACCGAATGCCCCTCGGCCACCAGGTTGAACGACAACCCGTTGGCCAGATGTGTTTCGTCCTCGACCACCAGCACTCGGCTCATGCCGGGCTCCGCGGCAGCTGGAGAGTCACGGTGGTGCCCAGTCCTTCGCCCGCGCTCTCCGCGAAAACTTTGCCCCCGTGCTTGTGGGCGATGGCGCGCACGATAAACAGGCCAAGTCCGGTTCCCTTCACGTGAGCCATCGACCGGTTGGGCACGCGATAGAAGCGTTTGAAAATGCGCTTCAGCTCTCCCTGGGAAATCCCCACTCCGGTGTCCCGCACCTGCAGGACGACATGCTTGTCGTCGGTTTCCACCTTCACGGAAATGTCCACTTGGTTGCCGGAGTACTTGATGGCATTGTCCAGCAGGTTCGCGACCGCCGAGCGCAATTCCTCGGCATCCCCAAACACGCGCGCCTCGCTCCCGTTGCTTCTGGCTCCTTCGTAGCGCAACGCCTCCGGTTGCAGGTGATGCCGGGTGCGAACCAGGTCCATGCACTCGCTGACCAGCCCGCTGAACTCGACCTCGACCCGCTGATGCTTCGCGCTCCTCTGGCCCGCCTGGCCTGCCTTGAGGACTTGCTCCACCGTCCCCAGCAGCCGGTCGGTGTCGGTCAACATGAGCCGGTAGAACCCCTGCCGTCGGATGTCGTCCACCTCCCGGCTCTGCAGCGTCTCGAGATAAAGGCGGATCGATGCGATGGGCGTCTTCAATTCGTGGGTTACGGCATTGATAAAGCTGTCATGCTGCTCATTGCGCCGGATCTCGCGCACCAGGAAGCTGGTATTGACGATCATTCCCGCGATGAGCACGGCGAAGAAGATCACCCCCAGGAATAGCAGGACGCCTTCGCGCCAGTTGAGGATGATCCATCCGACGTTAAGCGCCACCGCCAGCGTAACCAGGCACACGCCCAGCACGATGAAAAACGCAATCGTCTTGCGGCGGGAGGTGATGCGCACGGGGATGCTCTCTCCGGGATGATTGTATCTCGCATGCACCGCTGCCGGACGAATCCGGTCGGTACGCCTCCGCCAGCCAGCGCCGTGGTAGCATCCGCTCATGCGTGCGTCCAACCGACCGCTGTGGTTAGCGCTCCTGTTGGTGTGCGTGCTCCCGGGGTGCAAGCAGCCTCATACTCCGCTTGTTCGCTCGATGAAGCGAGTGTCGATCGGCGGGGTCGATGTTCAGGAGGTCACTTTTCCGAGCAAATCCCTCGGCCGGCCCATGCGCTATCTGGTACTGCTACCGGCGAATTACTCCGATGAGCCGACCGTTCGTTATCCCACGCTAATCCTCCTGCACGGCGGATTTGGTTCTCCCGAAGACTGGCTTCGATCTTCGCACCTGGGCGCCTATGCTCAGGGTCTAGCTCTCGTGGTCGTCATGCCGCAAGGCGACAACTCCTACTATGTGAATGCTGCGCTCCGACCCGCGGATCGCTACCAGGACTACATGGTCGATGACCTTCCCTCCGATCTCGAAGCGCATTACCGCACCGCGCCAACGAATACGGCAATTGCCGGAGTATCGATGGGTGGGTTTGGAGCCCTGAACCTTGGCCTCAAGCATCCTGACCAATACTGGTTTGTGGGATCGATCAGCAATGCGGCGGACGTTCCCAATCGGAGATTCGTCTTCCGGAGATTCAGGCAGTCGTGGCGCTTGCGTAAGACATTCGGGCCGGAGGGCAGCGCGCTTCGCCGGGAGAAGGACCCTTTCGTCGTGATTCGATCCGTAACGGATCCGAAGCGCGCTCCCTTCGTGTATCAGGCGTGTGGTGAGGCGGATTCGTTGCTGGGGGTAAATCGTCAACTGAACCAGGCTCTCGATAGCGCGCACATTCGGCACGTCTACCGAGAATCGCCCGGCGGACACGACTGGAACTACTGGGATCGCGCACTCTCGGATATGTTCAGCTTGCTAAAACAACGCGGCGGTCCTGGATGAGGGGCGGCCAAAACAAAAAAGGCGGCCTCCGCGAGGCCGCTTCGATTCAAACCTCCGGGAACTAATCCGTAAACTGCACCGAAGCCAACCCACCATTCGGCGCAGCCACCAGCCCCTGCTCGATCTCGGTCAGATTCACCTTCTGGATCTGCCGGGCCAGCCCCAGCTTCTGGAGGGCCCAGATCCCGTACCAATTCACATCCACTTCGTACCAGGTCAGACCATGGCGCGCCGAGGTCGGATGCGCGTGGTGATTGTTGTGCCAGCCTTCGCCGAAGGTCAAAATCGCCACCAGGAAGTTGTTGGTCGAAAGATCGCGCGTCGTGAACCGGCGCGAGCCCCACATGTGGGTGATCGAATTGACCGCCCAGGTCGCGTGCAGTCCCACCACCGTGCGCAGGAAAATACCCCACATCAGAAACGGCAGCCCGCCGACGGCCAGCAGGATCACACCCAGCACGATCATCGGTACGTAGTGATATTTCGTAATCCAGACGTGGAACTTGTCTTTGGCAAGATCAGGAACATAGCGGGCCAGCGTCGTGGTGTCGTGGTGCATCGACTTGCCCATGAGGATCCAGCCCATGTGCGCCCACCAGGTGCCGTCAATCGGCGAATGCGGATCGCCTTCCTGGTCGGAGTACTGGTGATGAATGCGATGGGTCGCGACCCAGAAAATCGGCCCGCCTTCCAAAGCGAGCGTGGCGCAGACCGTCAGGACGTATTCTACCCACTTGGGAGTCTTGTAGCCGCGATGCGTCAGCAGTCGGTGATAACTCATCCCGATACCCAGCGAGCCCGACACCCACCACAGAAAGCACGCTACGAAAAATGCTTTCCAAGTAAAGAAAAAGAGCGCCGCAACGGCGCCCACGTGAAACAGACCCATGAAGATGGCAGTGACCCAGTTAACCTGATCGTCGCCGGAGTGATCGCGCGCGATGGCTTCCAGTTCCATTTGAAAAGTTCCCCGTTTGGAAATTACAAAGTTAAGGTATCAGGGACTCTGGGGCGGGCTCTGTAATACTTGTGTAATAGCAACTACTTAGGGCATTACCAGGGTAACGGCGCCCATGCGAATTGCCATTGCGATTCCGAGGTCGCGCATCTCCCCGGTTCGAGATCTCCACTTTTTATTCTTGTCATTGGGACCGCTAAGGGTAGCGGAAGGGAAGGAATCTGCTTTTCCAGCAGGGACCGACAGAAACCGCGCGATGATCTGCCATCGTGCCGACCAGGAAACCTAGTTCAGGGCATACAGATTCCCATCCGTACTTCCAAAATAGATCACGCCATCCACCACCACCGGCGATGACAGGATCGCGCCCACCGACATCATCTTCTGGACCCCGATCACCATGTCTTCATAGAAATCGTCGGTGAATGCCGCTTCGTATTTCGGAGTTCCATCCGGCTTGGTGTAGGTCGGACCGTTGCCCTGCGAACCATCCGTCTGAAACGACCAGGCTTGCTTCTGACTGGCCAGATCAATTGCGAACAGCTTGCCCTCGTGCGATCCGATATACAGCGTGCCACCCGCGATGGCCGGGGAAGAAAACATCGGCCAGTGTTTCGAATTCCACGAAAACAGCTGAACGCCTGATTGCGCATCGAGCGCATAAAACAATCCCGTGTCGGAAGTCGCGAAGTACACCTTGCCGTCCTTCACAGCGGCCGAGCCGATCACCCACGATCCCTTATTGGGGAAGGCCCATTGCTTCTGCCCGGTCTTCGCATTGACCGCGTAGAAATTCGAGTCGCGGCAGCCAAAGTAGACCACGCCATGGGCGACTGCGGGCGAGGCCTGCAGGCCCACCTGGTTGTGGATCTCTTGGTCTTCGCCAGTCTTGAAACGCCACTTCTCTTGTCCCGTGGCGGCATCGAGTGCGTAGAGGTAGCTGTCCCAGCTGCCTACGAACAAAGTGCCGTCTGCGATGGCAGGCGAAGCGTGGACCACGTCGCCGGTAGGGAATTTCCACCTCAATTTGCCCGAGGCCGCGTCGAGTGCATAGACGTTTCCGTCGCCACTGCCGAAATACAGCGCGCCCTCCGACGCCAGCGCGGAAGAGAGATAGAAATCAAACGGATCGGGCATGGTCTCGCCCGCAGGCTGCGTGCCGTGCAGGTGTTTGCCCGCGAAGCGCCGCTCGCCTCCCGTCTGGAATTTCCATTTCAATTTCCCGCTGGGGGCGTCGACGGCGTAGAAAATGCCGTCGTAGCTTTCGAAGTACACAACGCCTGCAGCAACCGCCGGGGACGATGTCACACGGCTGCCGGTTTCAAACTTCCACTTCAGCGTGCCCGCCCCGCGATCGACGGCGTAAAGGTTATGATCGGTACTTCCAACGTAAACCGTGTCGCCCACGACGGCCGGCGAGGAAAGCACCTGCCCATGAGTGTGAAACTTCCACTTCACTCCATGGAACTCGGTAACGCCCGGGCCCTGGTATACGCCAGTGCGCTGCCCGTCGCCGCGGAACATGGTTGCGTCATCGCAAACCGCCGGAAGGCAGAACAGGATCAATACAAAGCCGAGATGTTTCATGAGATTGTCTTGTCATGCGCCGATGAGAGGATGGTCGGCCGACGCGTTAGACGCAGGCCTGGGGAGAAAGTCACGAAGCAGTGGCGCCGGAATCCTGCCGGCGGTCGAGCGGGCGTCTCGCCGCTCCCGCGGAGGGCCCGAGCGGCAGCGCGGTATTTCGAACTCCATGGGCACGGACTCTATCCCTGATACAGAAAACGCGCGCCCACCAGAATCAGTACAGTTCCCAGCAGTCTGCGCAACACCGGCATGGGAAGATGCTGCGCCCAACTGGCCCCGAAATAACTTCCGACGCAGATGCCCAGCGCAATCAGCAGCGCGAGCCGAAGATCGAAATGCTGCGACCGGGCATACGGAATGAACGCGATGAACCAGATCGGCAGCGAGGAGATCAGCAGCGCGGTCCCTTGCGCACGCAACTGGTCCATGCGGAACAGATAAATCAGGGCGGGAATGATGAAAGCACCTCCCGTCCCCGTGATCCCAACCAGAACACCCACTAGGGCACCGACGAGGAGTTGCAGCAGCACGCTCATGCTTGATCCGCTCGGAGGGAATTGCCGGAACGTTTCCGGCCGTCGCATTGTAAATGGGGAGACTCGCGATCGCGAGCGGATCGATGGAGTCTGCGAGCTATACCCAAACGGGAAAGAATCCAACGCCCAAGGAAGCGATGCGGCGGGAGAGACCGTCGCCTGGAACGCCCATAAAGAGCGATTGCGGCCCCGTAGGCGGGCCCCTGGCCCCGGGGGATTCAGGGTTTTGTTCGTGGACCAGCGCTGCGAGCCCCTATCAACGATCCTGGCGCGATCCGATAGCTAGTGGCTAATATCGAGACGAGCCCTCCGGGGCGCAGAAACACGCAACCGTCCCGCAATCAAATTTCGTCAGGCCGCGCCCTTCACTTCCACTCCAGCCCATTTCTCGAGCAGGGTCAGCGTGGCCGCATAGTCCAGATCCTGGTGTCCCTCTTCGGCGGCCATTTCGTACACTTCCTCGACGGTTTCGAGCGCCGGCAGTTTGACGCGCGCCTCCTTCGCGGCCGCGAGCGCGAGGTGAATATCTTTCAGCATGAGGCGCAAGGGGAAGTTGGGTGTGAAGTCACGCTTCAGGATGAACGGGGCCTTGTACTCCACGACGCCCGATCTCACCATCGACGCCTGGATGAGGGGCAGCAGCGCATCGATGCTCACCCCGAGCTTGGTGGCGAGCGTGAGCGCCTCGGCGAAGCCTTCAAAGATCAACGCGATCTGCAGATTCATGACGAGCTTGGCAGCCTGGCCCTTGCTGGTTTCGCCCATGCGGAACACCTGCTTGCCCATGGCCTTAAAGAGCGGATCGAGTTTGGCGAGAACGGCTTCGTCGCCGCCCACCATGAAGATCAAGCTGCCCGCTTCGGCGGCCACCTTGGAACCGGTGACGGGCGCGTCGACGTAGTCCACGCCTTTGGCGCGAAGTCGTTCGGCGAACTGGTGCTCGGCGGAGGGCGAGATGGTGCTGGAATCGACCACGATGGCACCCGCGGCGATCGACGACTCCACGCCCTGTGGACCAAACAGAACGGTTTCGACCGCCTGGGTGTCAGAGACGCACATCCAGACCACTTCAGCGCCATTCGCGGCGTCGGCCGGAGATTCGGCGGCGCGAGCGCCCTCAACCTGCTTTCCGGGCGTGCGGTTCCACGCTGCGACTTCATGACCCGCCTTCACCAGATTCGCCGCCATCGGCCGTCCCATGATTCCCAATCCCAAGAAAGCAACACGCATTGCCGGATTCTCCAGTTTTCGGTTCGTGGTAAAGACGCGGCCACCGCGTCTCCTGGCTGGACATCGTCTCGGTGCGAGAAAAAAGCAAGACGGGGCAAGCCCCGTCTCTACCGGTAGCTGGATTAGATATGACCGTCGTAACTATGGTCAAGCAATCTGACGCAGATTTGCTCTAAAATAGCGGTACTGTTTCCCGCTTGAACAGTTTTTGCAGACCGCTGAGGATGAACGGGATCCTGCGCGTCTGTCGGGATTGACGACCGGGCATGGGATCGAAGCCGGATCCCCGGTTTTACTGGGATCGATGATTAAAGCGACTCTTAGAAACCCGGCTCTGCGCAAGCGGGCACAGCAATTCGGACGGCTGGTTCGGCACTCGGCGGTCACTCCCCGAACCGGCTATACCCACAAACCACAACTGGTGACCAACGGGGAACTGGGTGTCACATTCATCGGCCATGCCAGTTTCTTTGTGCAGATGGGTGGACAGAACGTCGTCCTCGACCCCAACTTCGCGCGCTGGCTGTTTGTGCTGAAGCGGTTACGTAAACCGGGCCTGCGGGTTGACGACCTGCCGCCCATTGACCTGGTGTTGGTCACGCACGCGCACTTCGACCACTTGCACCGGCCTTCGTTGCGGGCGATTGTGAACCACACGCGCCGGCGCACGGGCAAGGCTCCGACGATTGTCGTGCCGCATCACGTGTTTGACCTGGTCTCCGATCTGGGCTTTGAAGAAATCATCGAGCTGGACTGGTGGAATCAGTACCGCCACGGCGGGTTGACCGTGACGCATGTGCCTTCGCGGCACTGGGGGGCGCGCATTTTGAAGGATTCGCATCGCGGATACGGCGGCTATGTGCTTCGTTCCGAGAAGCATTCGCTCTATCATGCTGGGGATACGGCGTACTTTTCCGGCTTCCGCGAGATCGGGCAGCGATTGTCGCCCGAGGTCGCTCTGTTGCCGATTGGCGCCTACAATCCCGAACAGTTCCGCAACGTGCACACCAGCCCGGGAGACGCCACGCGCGCTTTCATGGATCTCAATGCCCGCTGGATGGTGCCGATGCACTACGGAAGCTTCCGGCTTTCGCACGAACCGATTGACGAACCGCTGCAACTTCTTGAAAAAGAAGCGAAGAGTGCGGGGGTCGCGGATCGGGTGGTCGTGCTGGAAGAGGGTGTGACGAGGTTTTTTTGAAGGACCCCGGTCGGTTTTCGGCGGTCAGCTTTCAGGTGGCTCCTGGGGCGTGGTTGGGTTAGTCCACGACTGGCAGTTCGCGCCTTACCAGGCGTAAGGCCAACAATCCGCCGACCACCACATCAAAGATCAGACAGAAACCGGGCCACCACTGCGGCACACCCGGGTTTTCGATGAACCAGGGACGAACGAAGTCAAACACTCCGTGCCCCACAAGAGCAGCGACGACCAACCAAAGATTTCTTTTGACGCCCAGGATGCCAAGTAACAGGAATCCGCTGGCAACAACGATTTCCATTGCGAGTGTCCGCCGAGAAGCTCCCATTACAGCAAACAAGACATAGTAGGAGGCGATTGCGATGAGCACGGTCGGATAGAACACGCGCTCGCGGTCGAAGCCGGTAATGATGGCGAGGCCGGCCACAGCCAAAGAGAGGATCAAGCCAATCCAGTATTCCATTTGGTTGCCGCACCTCCACAGCATCTGCAAACTCTAACGTGGGCGTATTCAAAAACTAGAGTTTCTTTGGAAGAACGCCCCTGCGCGTAAAGGGCGGGATGGGGCTTCTCTCTCCGGAGAGAAGCACAGCGGGAACGGTCCGACGATTTCTGGCGACCCTCGGGGCAATCCGTTCGAAGGAGTGCCCGAAGGAGTGCCGAGTTCGAGGCGAGGTCAATCGGCGCGCTCGGTCTGGACTTTTCGAAACGGCAGTCCCCGAGTCTTCTGGGCGGTTTCGAGGTACGCTCTCAGCTTTGCCTTGTCTTCTTCCGCCATGCGCACGAACCGAATCCCATTGCCCAAGTGGGGGTCCCGGCTGACCACCTCGGCGCGCGCCCGTATCTTTTTATCGTCCAGCCAGAGCACCACATCCACGCCCGTCGGAGCCTCCAGGGTCTGCAGCAGTTCGATGTAGCAGCCCCCTTCGCTGACGTTAGTGACCTGGCCGCGGCGGGGATAATCCTCCATCAGATGCTGCGCCTCTGCCGGCACCGACACCCTCACGCGCGGATATTTCCTCTCCACTGGCCACGTCATGGCTGACCCAGCATTTGTTGCTCTGGTTAGGCCATATTGTACATCTGGTTAGTGTGTAGCACAGCGATCAGGGGAATCGCAGAAAGCACCTAGGAGGGGCGCTGCGAGCGGCGAAACCGTTTTGTCATCAAGCAGATCGGGGGGGCCGCAGCGCCGGGAACGAGGAGGTTCGCCCGGGTCTTCGCTCTGAGGTTCGGTGCACCAATGTGTACCGGGATCCGGCTCACAGTTGGGCTATAATGGGCCTAGTTTTTCCCCTGCCGGCGTGTATCCATGGACCAAACCTCGGGGCTCTTGACAACGAACGCCACTGTTCATGTTACGGCTGAGCCCCGCCTGTTGGCCGAACTGGAACCCGCCTACCGTGTTTTCCTCAGCAACCTGGCCGACATAGTTTTCTTTCGGACGGTCGCGCAGGTCCCTAGCACGTCCCCACCCGGAATTTTCTGGTGTGATGTCTTCGTGCATTCACGGATCTCGTGGTGGTCGTTCGTGGAATCCATGCTCTGGCACACGGTGGCGGCGGTGGCGGTGTGGGCGCTTTCCGCGGGAGGTACGCTGCCCAGACCGGCCCAGCAGAGACCGTCGTATTCCAAATCGAGCCTCTATTATTATCCGCCTTCACACTCGTTCTCGGCACGAACCAGCAGCAGCCCGCGAGCTGCGCCGTCGAGAGCACGACAGGAATCAGCCCACCAGGCGGCGATGCGGGTGGCGCGGGAGCAGCGGCGGGACCAGAACACCGTCGCGCCACCCGACGCCAAGCTGACGGGTCACGCGCGAGCACCCAACCTGGGAGCGCCGAATCCGGCCATGCCCACAGCGCCTCTCTCGGCGACCGGGCGCGCGAGGCTGACGCTGCCTTCGGACTGGGCTTCGGTAGTCGCCCCACCGCCCGATCTGAACCGGGTTAGAAGTCGCCGCGACGGTTTGTCGCAAGCTTCCGTGGTGGCGCCTCCGCCGGACGTGGGGGGCATTTCCGGACGACGTGCAGTGAATGGCCCGAATGGGCACGTGATCGAGCCGCCCCCGAGCGCGCAAGGCTCGATGCGCGGGAGCGGGGGCTTGCTTGGCGACGGGCGCGCGCGCGCATTGTCGGGCGGAGGATTGCAGGTGGTCCCGCCACCACCCTCGGTGCAGGGCGCGGGAAGTGGTGGCCGGGGACTGATGAGTTCCTTGTCGGGAGCGGGTGGGCCGGTGGTGCCGCCGCCTCCGTCGGTACAGGGCACAGGAAATGGTGGCGCCGGGAGGTTGGCTTCGTTATCGGGCGGTGGCTCACCGGTACCTCCGCCGCCTTCGGTGCAAGGCACAGGCAGTATCGGAGCCGGACGGCTGGGTTCGTGGGCGGGCGGTGGCTCAAAAATTGTACCGCCTCCGCCATCACTTCAGGGTGCGGGCCATGGTGCGGGCGGACGGGGCGCGGGTTCGCTGGCTGACGGTGGCTCGCAGGTCATTCCGCCGCCTCCGTCGGTGCAGGGTGCTGGCAATGGTAGAGGCGGACGCCTGGGATCGTTAGGGGGCGGAGGTTCGCTAGTCGTGCCGCCGCCTCCGTCGGTGCAGGGTGCTGGCAATGGCGGAGGCGGACGCCTGGGATCGTTTGGGGGAGGTGGGTCGCAGGTGATCCCGCCGCCTCCCTCGGTGCAGGGCGCGGGGAATGGCGGAGGCGGACGGGGCATAGGTTCTGTGGGGGGTGGCGGTTCGCCCGTCATCCCACCGCCTCCGTCGGTGGGGGGCGGCAATGGTAACGGAGGCGGACGTCTAACTGCACTGGCGGGTGGCGGCCCGGAAATGGCCCCGCCGCCTTCGGGCGGGGGCGGACTTTACGCTGGTTCCACCGGACCTTTGGCTCCGATGGACTCGCTTTCGACAGATGCGCCCATGACAGCGCCACCGGCAGCTGAAATCCCGCAAGGACCACCTCCGGAGGACCTGCCTCTCCAGCTGGTCAGTCTGGCGATGCCCACGTCGGGTTCGTCATTTTTCTCGAACTACGAGGTTTTCATCGCAAAGAGGCGAGTTCGGAAAGGCACGACCGAACTCATCAAACTGGTGTACGTGTTTCTGCCGTATCAGAAGCGGTTGTCGGAGTACGTGCAGAGTAATGCGAAGGTGTACACGCTGCGGGTCACGCGAGATCCCTCCTGCGACGAATCTCTGATGCAGATGACCTGGTCGGAAGTCGACCAGCCCACCCCGGGAGCGCAGGACTCGGCCAAGCACGACCTGCTGAGCGCGGGCGACAAGAACAGCCGGCTGCCGTGCTATCGCACCACCGCGGATGACTACCAGCGGGCGCTGGTAAAAGGGCGGTAGGAGCGGGGGCCGACGCAGGGAGGGTGGGGAGCTTGCGGTTGTTGGTCATGTTTTTTCGCCTATTGCTCGAGGGGGGAGCAGATATCTCGGGCCATCCTGGCTCGGGATCGAAGAAGCATTGGGACAAACTGCAGACAGTTGAAGGTCCTCCATGCCGGATTTTGCCCACTGGAGCGTATTTCTCACCGCAACGATTGTTCTGCTCGTGATTCCTGGACCGTCTGTTTTGTTTGTGGTTGCGCGTGGAATTGACCAGGGTTTTCGAGCAGCCTTGTTCTCTTCTGCAGGGCTCGCGGTTGGGGATCTCTTCCAGGTTCTGTGCGCGGCGATGGGGCTCTCAACGTTGCTCGCCTCGTCGATCGTAGTTTTCACCGCCGTGAAGTATGCGGGTGCCGCCTATCTCATATTTCTTGGCCTGCGACGGATCCTCGAAAAAAACACTCCGTGGCTCCCAGGCTCGACCAGTGGCCAGCCTCCCCTTCGAGAAAAACCGGTACGTTCTTTGGTTCTTCAAGCATTCTGAGGGCCGGTGTGGATGCAGATTCTTGTTCTTGGCAGTGTATTTGTTGTTCTCGGTTTTGTGACGAACGCCATCTATGGACGATTGGGTGGCAAACTGAGCTCATTGGCGAAGCGAAGCGTGCGCTTCCAGACGGCGGCGCGATATGTCGGGCGCGGCACTCGGGTCGCTTTTGGGTTTGCCGCGGCCTTGGCTCGCGTGTCCCACCGACCGGCCCACGCCACACGATGATATGTGTTTTCTTCCAGACGCAGTCTTCCCATCGGAATCATGGCGAACCCGGCATGGTCCGAGTGCGTAGCTCACCGTGGTGGCCGCTGGCAACGATGATTGCGTGCGTCGCACAGAAAGCGAGAGCGGTTACCGGGCACTCATGAGGCCAGGGTGCGATTTCGCGCCCGGTGGATGCGTCCCAGAGGCAAACGAAACAGTGCCTGTATCGTGCTCCCGGTTCGTCCTGGCCCCACTGCCCGTTGCAACGTAGCGGCCGTCAGGAGACAGGTCTCCGCAATTCGCGTAGTCATAGTCGTCGGTCCGGAATCGCCGCACGACTCGACCTGACCCAATTTCCCAGAGAAAGCACCCATGTCCTGCGGTGAAGAGATGTCTGCCATCCGGGCAGAGCCGTCCGGAGTTCACCCATGCGGTGTGCTCGACGGCCTCGGCGAATCTCTCCGTAGCTCGAATCCCCCAAAATCAGAACGGTCCAGACACCCGACAAGCTCAACGTTCGCTTGGGATGAGAGCAATGGTTGCAAAGAGGACGTCGACGCTCAGATCCCACAACTCCCTCGTCAGGGAGAGTCATAAAATAGAATATCTGAGTCCTAACTGGGCACCACCGCGCGTCAGGCTATTATCGTGGCTCTCCCTTAGCCGTCTCCGTTCCGGAACGATCCCAGGGTGGCAAATCCCATGTCCGTGCGTTTTTCCGCGAGGTCAGCCATGAAGCAGATGAACCTGACGAGGTCTACAGCTGTTTGGCGGAGGCGCCTGCAGCCAGTTCGCGCAGCACGGTGAGAAATCCGGAGGCCGCTTCGGGATCGGCGAGCGATTCCAGATCGACCGTGGCGGAGAAGTTCGGGGAGTCGGGGCGGAAGCGGACTTTGAGGAAATTGTGTTCGCGGGAGGTCATCAGGGCGTTTACGACGGGGGTGAGTTCCTGGGTCCATTTGGCGCGGGTCGTGAGCACGACCGGGCCGGGACGAGAGATTTCCCATTGGCCGTCGCGGTGGGAAGACTTGCCATTGCTGTGGCCGCACCAGCGATGATTCAGCACCTCGAGGCGGAAGGCGGGCGGACAATCCAGATCGGCTTCGAAGGTGAGGGTCTCTTTCTGCTTGCGGCAGTGGCTGACCAGCCATTGCACGGGCAGGGGACGCGGCAGGAGGTTCAGGGTCAGGTGGGCGTTTTCAAACCAGCGGGAAGGGAATTGAAAGCGCGCCTGCAGGCGTGAGCTTCCTGACCAACGCGACTCGACGACTTTGCCCCGGCCGCGGCAGGCAATCTGCACCCAGCGAAGAGCCGCCGCGCCCTTACGCCGGTTATAGCGTGCGAAGGCGAAATACCAGATGCCCAAGGAAACGGCGGCACCCAAAGCGTCGATCAGTAGTAGGCGCCCCACAGACGGAGACCTCTTTCCCGCAATGGTACGTCCGATGACTGAAAGAGAGCAAGGGCCCAAACGTGCGAAATTTTTGGGAAAGAAATGACGGGGCATCCGCCCGTCGGCTGCGGGCGGGGAGCGGGTTGGTTCCCTGGTATGAGCTCGGGATTTCGGCAGGCCGGCTCAGACGCCGGCTAAACGCCTCAACTCCGACCCTCGCTCGAGGCTGCCGCTCGATTATTGAGGAAAGGCTTGCCCGAGCGTGCGGTGGAAAGCCCGGCCTTTCCCCTAGAATGAGCTTCGGATGGGAACACTTGACTTCAAGATCCGGGAATTCCGGCGCAGCGACTTCGATAGGCTCTGGGAAATCGATCAGCAATGCTTTTCGCCGGGAATCTCCTATTCTCAGCTGGAACTGCTGACGTACATCCGGCGCCCGCAGTCGTTTACGCTGGTGGCGGAGCGGGTCGCGGGTGGAGATCAGAAGCAGGGCGTCGACGGCGCGGAAGCCGTGGGGTTCATCGTGGCCGAAGCGGGGCGGAATCGGGGGCACGTCATCACCATTGACGTTCTGGAGCCAGCCCGGCGGAGCGGGCTGGGATCGAAGCTGCTGGCGGCGGCGGAGAATCGGCTCCTGGAACTGGGTTGTGGCGCGGTCTTTCTGGAGACCGCGGTGGACAACGCGCCTGCGCTGGCCTTTTACAAGCGGCACGAATACTTCCTGGTGAAAACCGTACCCTGCTACTACTCGACGGGGGTGGACGCTTTTGTACTGAAAAAAGATTTGCTCTCGCCTGCTCCCGCCAGCTAACTTGCCTGCATGAAAATTGCGATCCAAGGGGAACCTGGGGCTTTCAGTCATGAAGCGGCGCTCCAGATGGTGCCGCGCTCGACGATTGTGCCTTGCGCACGCTCGGCGGAGGTCTTCGACCGCGTTGGTCGCGGATCGGTGGGGGGCGCAGTGATCCCGATCGAGAATTCGCTGGCCGGGTCGGTCGCCGAGCACTTCGATCTTTTACTCAGCCGGGACGTGTTCATTCAGAGCGAGTTTCCGCTTCGCATCGTGCACAACGTGATTGCCGCTCCGGGGGTGAAGTTCCGGGATCTTCGGCGGGTCTTCTCGCATCCGGTGGCACTCGATCAGTGTCGTGATTTCTTCAGCCGCTATCCGCAGATTGAGCCGGTGGCTTTTTACGATACAGCGGGCAGCGTGAAGCACGTGATCGAGAATCGATTGGGGGATTCGGCGGGCATCGCGGGGCGGCAGGCAGCCAGCGTCTATGCGGGAACGATTCTGAAAGCCGGCATTGAAGACGATAAACAGAACTTCACGCGGTTTTTTCTGATTCGCAAAGGCCGGCGGGTGCGGCCCGGGGCCAACAAGACTTCGCTCGCCTTCAGCGTGAAGAATGTTCCGGGGGCGCTGTTCAAGGCGCTGAGCGTGTTTGCGCTGCGCGATATCAGCTTGAGCAAGATCGAGTCGCGCCCGGTGCGGGGGCGGCCGTGGGAGTATGTCTTCTATGTGGACATTCTGCGCGGGGACGATGAGCCGGCGCGCAACGCGCTGCGGCATCTGGGCGAGGTGGCGGACCTGGTCAAGGTGCTGGGGGTTTATCGAGCGGCCTAAGGAAATACAACCTCGGGCAGAGCGCCTGAGTCAGATAGGCAGGGGCTTTGAACGCTGAAGAGCACACCAGCCGCAGGAATTTTGTCGTGCGATCGGCCGAGGTTGGCGCGCGGTTGGCGATTCCCGGCCTTGCTCATTCGGCGACGCCGCAGGAAAAAGGGGAAGGAGCCGGAGGGACTTTCACCCGTCGAGGACCTGATGCGTGCGCGACAGCGTGCTCAACCGGATCCTGCTGATCTACGACGAGCATCTTCCGGCACCTCGACGCCCGACAGGAGTTCGACCCGTCCATTCTTGCCAGCTCCGCGGGAATCATCCGGCACTTGGCGCAGGGTAGCGCGAGAAGCTGGAGGGGGATTCTCTGTTCCCCCACTTCCCCAAGGCCCACAAGGTGGTCGAGCTGGTGGATACTTTGCTCGAGCAGCGCCGGGCGGGGCGGCGAGTCACGGCGCAGGATCGAGCGACTGGCGAACGTTGGCGCCCTGAAAGAGGAGGGCAAGGGGCCAGAAGCGGGGATTTCTCGGCCTCATAACGGGAGGGGTAACCGGTACTATTGACAGGGTGAAAAACTGCCGGAAGGGTATTACAATCCAACGCTCTACGGGGAAGAACCCGTCCGGCCTGCATCTTTTTGAGCGTCGGCGACATCAAAACTTGAGCGAGATACACTCAAGGAGAAACATGGCACAGCAGCCGCGCACCGAGCGCCCTACAAAAGCCAAAGAAGAGCCAGAGAAGAAGGATGAACGGTCCATGACGGT
>Ga0137415_10001577_pt1 | contig 22619 bp, 25 predicted proteins | sample CZODoug3_1_1_16f_FD_183082 | JGI IMG/M metagenome (GOLD analysis project Ga0137415, IMG submission 183082) | Vadose zone soil fungal communities from Angelo Coast Range Reserve, California, USA - CZODoug3_1_1_16fungal (Hybrid Assembly) | ecosystem: Environmental > Terrestrial > Soil > Vadose...
AACATGTTCAAACGAATTCTGATCGCAAATCGCGGCGAGATCGCCTGCCGGGTCATCAAGACTGCGCGCCGCATGGGGATAGAGACGGTCGCGGTTTACTCGGAGGCCGACCGTGACGCGCTGCATGTCGAGATGGCCGATGATGCCGTCCTGATCGGTCCGCCGGCTGCGGCCGAAAGCTACCTCGTGATCGACAAGATCGTCGATGCCTGCCGCAAGACCGGCGCAGAGGCGGTGCACCCCGGCTACGGCTTCCTGTCCGAGCGCGAGGCCTTTCCGCGTGCGCTTGAGGCGGCCGGGATCGTCTTCATCGGCCCCAATCCCGGCGCCATCGCCGCCATGGGCGACAAGATCGAATCCAAGAAGGCCGCCGCAAAGGCCAACGTTTCGACGGTGCCCGGCCATCTCGGCGTGATCGAGGACGACAAGCACGCGGTGAAGATCTCCGACGAGATCGGCTATCCCGTCATGATCAAGGCGTCCGCCGGCGGTGGCGGCAAGGGCATGCGGATTGCCCATTCCAGGGCGGAGGTCGCCGAAGGGTTCAGTCTCGCCAAGGCCGAAGCCAAATCGTCGTTCGGCGACGACCGCCTCTTCGTCGAAAAATTCATCGTCGATCCCCGCCATATCGAAATCCAGGTGCTGGGCGACAAGCATGGCAACGTGATCCATCTCGGCGAGCGCGAATGTTCGATCCAGCGCCGCAACCAGAAGGTCATCGAGGAGGCGCCGTCGCCGCTGCTCGACGAGACCACGCGTCGCAAGATGGGCGAGCAGGCGGTAGCACTTGCCAAAGCCGTGAACTACGACTCCGCCGGCACGGTCGAATTCGTCGCCGGCCAGGACAAGAGTTTTTACTTCCTGGAGATGAACACGCGGCTGCAGGTCGAGCATCCCGTCACCGAATTGATCACCGGCATCGACCTGGTCGAGCAGATGATTCGCGTCGCCGCCGGCGAAAGGCTCGCGCTGGCGCAGAAGGACGTCACGCTGACCGGATGGGCGGTGGAATCCCGCGTCTACGCCGAAGACCCGTTCCGCAATTTCCTGCCCTCGATCGGGCGCCTGGTGAAATACCGTCCGCCGGCGGAAGCGAGCCATGACGGCATCACCATCCGCAACGACACCGGTGTGCAGGAAGGCGGCGAGATCTCGATCCATTACGACCCGATGATCGCAAAGCTCGTGACGCATGCGCCGTCGCGGGCGGCGGCGATCGAGGCGCAGTCGACCGCGCTCGATTCGTTCTATATCGACGGCATCAGGCACAACATTCCGTTCCTCTCGGCGCTGATGAGCCATCCGCGCTGGCGTGAGGGAAATCTTTCCACCGGCTTCATTGCCGAGGAGTTTCCGAAGGGGTTTTCGGCGCGTGCGCCGGAGGGCGAGATCGCGCGCCGGTTGGCGGCGGTGGCGGCGGCGATCGATCATGTGCTGGGCGAGCGCAAGCGGCAGATTTCCGGCCAGATGAATGGTCGGCTGGTGCAGCGCGAGCGCCGCCGTGCGGTGTGGCTCGATCGCGAAGAGATCGCGCTCGATGTCGCGCGCGAGGCCACAGGCATCGCGGTGCGCTTCATCGGCGCCGACGGTTTGCCCGGCAATCCGCATAATCTGGTTTCGAACTGGACGCCGGGCGAGCCGGTCTGGCACGGCACGGTCGATGGGCAACTCGTGGCGATGCAGGTGCGCCCGATCAACAACGGGTTTCGCCTCGCGCATCAGGGCTATGAAGTCCCGATTTACGTTTTCACCGAAACCGAGGCGACGTCGGCGCGGCTGATGCCGGTGACGTCGGCCGCCGACACCGGCAAGAAGTTGTTGTGCCCGATGCCCGGGCTCGTGGTGTCGATTGCGGTGGCCGAAGGGCAGGAGGTCAAGGCCGGCGAGACGCTGGCCGTGGTCGAGGCAATGAAGATGCAGAACGTGCTGCGCGCCGAGCGCGACGGCACCGTGAAGAAGATCCACGCCGCCGCCGGAGCTACACTGGCGGTCGACGCGCTCATTCTTGAGTTTGCCTGATCATGGCGTTCCGGAAACGCCGCGAAGCGTTGCGCGCGATCCTCAACGGATCGGTCTGCATCCGCCCGGGCTCGGTCTATGACGCGACCTCGATCCGCATCGCTGAAGATCTCGGCTTCGAACTCGGCATGTTTGGCGGCTCGGTGGCCTCGCTCGCGGTGCTCGGCGACCCCGATATCGCGCTGATCACGCTGACGGAGCTTGCCGAGCAGATGCGGCGGATGTCGCGGGCCGCCCAACTGCCGGTGCTGGTCGATGCCGACCATGGCTATGGCAATGCGCTCAACGTCCGCCGCACGGTGCAGGAGCTGGAAGCCGCCGGCGCCGCCGGCCTCACCATCGAAGATACGCTGCTGCCGCAGGCTTTTGGGCAGGCGAAGGCGCAGTTGATCCCGCTCGAGGAAGGCGTCGGCAAGATGAAGGCCGCGCTCGACGGCCGCGGCGATTCCTCGCTGGTGATCATGGGCCGCACCGGGGCGGTGTCGATGACGGGCCTCGAAGATGCGATCGTTCGCGCCAAGGCCTATGAGGCCACCGGCGCCGATGCGCTGTTCTTCACCGGCATCAAGAACCGCGCCGAGCTGGAGGCGATTTCCGCCGCGACGAAATTGCCGATCGTGCTCGGCGGCGCGCCCGAGGAAATGACCGCGCCCGATTATCTCGCGGGCCAGCGCGTCCGGATCGCGCTGCAGGGCCACGCGCCGTTCGCTGCGGCAACGCAGGCGGTCTATGAGACGCTGAAGGCGCTCCGCGAGGGCGCCTCGCCGAAGAGCCTCAAGGGGCTCGCATCCCCCGAATTGACCGGCCGCACGCTGCGCGAGGCCGACGTGAAGGCGCGCAGCAGCGAATTTCTCGGGCTCAAGAAGCCGGAATGAGCGGCGCGATCCGCCATACGATCTTCCACGTCTCGATCCGCGGCCGGGTACAGGGCGTCGGCTACCGCGCCTGGGTCGAGGATCAGGCCGCCGCGCGCGATCTTGAAGGCTGGGTGCGCAACCGCCGCGATGGCAGCGTCGAGGCGGTGTTTTCGGGACCGGAAGATGTCGTGTCGGACATGATCGTGGCGTGCCGACGAGGACCATCGTCGGCCAAGGTCGATGCGGTGCAGGATGAGGCCGCCAATCCCGATGCCATGAACCTGCGGCGAGCAGGGGAGCGGTTCTCGGTGTTGCCGACGCTCTAGGGTCGAGGCGCTAGTTCGCGGCTTCCGACATCAATCTCTGGCAATGAATCGCTCGGCGCGTTGCCACGATTCATCCGTGTGCAGCGCGTCTGCGGACAAGACAGCGTGATCAGCCGGTAACGGCCGTCGTGCCTGAGGTCGGTCCTGATCGCGCCGGCGTGCGCAGTTGCGTCAGCCGTGGGCCGAGACCACCAGGGCCCGAATGCGTCCCTCGACGGCACCGTTGCCAAAGCGGCGCGCCACCGCTTCCGCGGCGTGGGCGGTCGCCGCTTCGAGCCCGGGGGCGCCGCGGGCCTCGATCTCGGCCCGCAACGGCGAGCCCTGACAGAAGCCGGTCGCCGGGTCCTTCGGCGAACTGGCGCGGCTTACATGCGCGACCGGCTCGATCGCGATGTCCGTAAAGCCAGCCTGGGTCAGGTCGGTGCGGATACGGTCGGCGTCGTGATAGCCGTGTGGGGTGCGCGCCAAGAATAGTGGGGGATCGTTGGGGAAGACCTCCTTCAGCGCTTCGTTCACAGTGTTGGCGAAATCGTTTTCCTCGATGCGATCCCAGACGTTGAAGAAAAATCCTCCACCCGGCTTTAACACGCGGCGGGCCTCGGAGTATCCCTTGGTCCGGTCGGGGAAGAACATCACGCCGAACTGACAGGCGACCGCATCGAAGCGCGCATCCTCGAAGGGCAATGCAACCGCGTCGGCCTGCTGCCAGTTGATGCGATGCTTGTCGGCGAGATGGTTTTTCGCCTGGGCCAGCATCGGCTCGTTCAGATCGGTCGCCGTGATGCGCGTGCCGGCAGGCAATGCCGAGGCCAGCGCGCCGGTGACGACCCCGGTACCGGCTGCCGTCTCCAGCACGTCGCGCGGACGATGATGCGCGATGCGCTGTGCAAGATCGCGCGCGTAGGGCTCAAAGATCATCGGGACCAGCAGCCGATCGTAGATTTGCGGGATCGACCCGGTGAATGCCTTGTCGTTGGCTACCATGGTGTCTCTCCTCGGTGTGGGCGAGGCCGGCTTCAGATCGTGCGACGTGTGGGCCGCCGGCGAGGAGAATATGCAACCCCGGACCTTCGGCCAAGGCTGCACGATGACGCGGGGGAGGCGGTTGCGGGTCCCCATCGGCGGGGCCCCAAACCAATCGCACGGACGCTCTTGACATCCGCTCCGTTCCGTCAGATATTTCTGTTATGACAGAAATAACAGCCAAGAAGAAACTCCCCGCCGCGGTCGAACGGTTCATTCTGCATTGGGGCGACATGGGGGATGAATGGGGCGTCAACCGCTCGGTCAGCCAGATTCACGGGCTGCTCTATCTCGCCGAGGAGCCGATGACCGCGGAGGACATCGCCGACACGCTCGGCATGGCGCGCTCCAACGTCTCCAATTCGATCAAGGAGCTGTTGTCCTGGGACCTGATCCGGCGGGTCCCGATCCTCGGCGACCGCCGCGATCACTTCGAGGCCGAGACCGACATCTGGGAAGTGGCGGCGCGGATCGCTGCCGGCCGCAAGGAGCGCGAGATCGACCCCGCCGTCGATGCGCTGCGCGCCTGCGTCTCCGATGCCGCCGACGACCCGACCATCAGCCCGCTCGCGAGCAAGCGGCTGAAGGAGATGCTGGCTTTCACCGAGCTGGTCGACCGCTGGTACATGCAGATGCTCAACGTGCCGCGGCCGAGATTGGTCGCCCTGATCAAGCTGGGCGAGAAGATCGTCAGTTTCCTGCCGATCGGAAAAACCAGATAGGGCGGAGAGTGTTGGGAGCGTGCGATGGCCTCAGCGAGGATTTCAAGACTTCCGGCCCAGCCTGCTTCCGACACCAAACTGCTCGACGATCACCGCTTCCGCGCGCTTTTGTCCGATGAGGATTGGGGGCGTCTGCCGGTCGCGATCTGGCGGCGATTTTCAAAACGCCTCGGCGAAGGCAAGACCGTCGTCTATGTCGGCGAGGTCGACGAAGCCTGCTTCAGCCCGATCGGCTGGTGGGTGGCGCAGATCGCGCGCGTGATCGGCGGGCCGCTGCCGACCGGCAGCGTTACCCGCGTCCCGATGATCGTCACCGTAACCGAAGATGCCGCAAGCGGCGGCCAGATCTGGACCCGCATCTGCGCGCGCCAGGACGGCTTTCCGCAGGTCATTCACTCCGCGAAACGCTTTGCCGGACCGACCGGCCTTGAGGAATATGTCGGCTTCGGCGTCAGCATGGCGCTGCGCATATCGGTCGCGGACGAGGCGCTGCACTTTCGCAGCGTGGGCTACGCGCTGCAGCTTGGAAGTCTGAGGCTGCCGCTGCCGGAGTGGCTGACGCCCGGCGACCTCACCGTAACTCATTCCGATCTCGGCGGCGGCGCGTTCCGCTTCACGCTCGAGATCATCCATCCCCGTTTCGGCATGCTTGTCCGTCAGTCCGCCGTGTTTAGGGAGGCCGCGTCATGACACCGTTGCTCTGGACCCTGATCGCCATTCAGATCGCGATGGGCGTGTTCGACACCTTCTATCATCATGAACTGACGGAGCGGCTGGCGTGGCGACCCTCGCAGCGCTACGAGCTGCAGCTGCATGCCTTGCGCAACATGCTCTACGCCCTGCTGTTCCTGGTGCTCGGCTGGCTCGAAGTCCACGGCGTCTTTGCCATGCTCATCATCGCAGTACTGGCAGCCGAAATCGTCATCACGCTGATGGATTTCGTCGAGGAGGATATGAGCCGGAAACTGCCGGCCAGCGAACGCATCAACCACACGCTGCTCGCGATCAACTACGGCGCCATTCTTGTGCTGCTGTTGCCGGTGTTGATCGGCTGGGCGATGCAGCCGACCGGAATCACGACAGCCTATACCGGCCTGCTCAGCTTCGTCGCGGCGGCATCGGCCGTCGGCGCCGCGCTGTGTGGATTGCGGGATTATGCGGCGTCGAAGCGTCTTGCGCGCATGACCTTCGCATCCGCGCGCGATCTCGTGGAGATACTGCCGGCGCGGCAGACGGTGCTCGTCACCGGCGCCACCGGTTTCATCGGCAGCCGGCTGGTGGCTGGTCTCACCGGCGCCGGCCATCAGGTCATCGCGCTGGTCCGCAACCCTGCAAAGGCAGAGCTGTCACCGCCGATCACAGTGATCACCAGCCTCGATCAGTTGCCGGCGGACACCAAAATCGATGCCATCGTCAATCTGGCCGGCGAGCCGATCGGCAACGGGCTGTGGACGGAAGCAAAACGCCGCGCGATTCTGGATTCCCGGATTGAGATGACCGCCGATATCGTCAAACTGATCGCGCGGCTCGAACCCAAGCCGGCGGTGCTGGTCTCCGGCTCCGCGATCGGCTGGTATGGGCTGTGGCAGGATCAGGTGCTGACGGAATCGGCCAAGTCGCATGCCTGTTTCAGCCACGAGCTCTGTGAGGCCTGGGAGAGCGCCGCGCGCCCGGCGGCCGAGCACGGCGTCCGGGTCGTTTACTTGCGCACCGGCCTGGTGATCGGGACCGATGGTGGCTTCATCACGCGGATGCTGACGCCGTTCGAGTTCGGCCTCGGCGGCCCGCTGGGATCGGGCAAGCAGTGGATGTCCTGGATCGAGCGCGACGATCTGGTCCGCCTGATCGCGCATGTCTTGGCAAAACCGGATCTCGCCGGGCCGATCAATGCGACCGCGCCGATCCCCGTCACCAACACGATTTTCACCGAGGAACTCGGCCGGCGGCTGCATCGTCCCGCGGTGTTTCGTGTTCCCGCGGCCCTGCTGCGCCGCCTCGGCGGCGATTTCGCCAACGAGCTGCTGCTCGGCGGCCAGCGCGTGCTGCCGAACAAGGCGCTGAGTAACGGATTCGTGTTTCGGCACGAAACCTTGCGCAGCGCGTTCGAGGCGATCCTGTGAGCGGGGCGCGCGGGGGCTGTCGGCGGGCTGTGTTTCGGGTAACTTGCGGTCGTACAATGGACGTTCAGCGCTTCGATCGGAGGCGACAATGACCGCTACGCTCGGAATGGTGTTGGCCAATTTCTTTGACCTGCGGATCAATCCACCAATAAGCCATCGGTTCGCGCGCCTGGGCGCGGCGATGCTCTTTGCCGTTCTCTCCGGATTGGCGTCCGCGCGTGCCCAAACCCCTGGCGTTGCAGGCGTCGATGCCACCGTGATCGAAGACATCGTCATTGGCAGCCGCATCCTCGCCGATTTTGGCGTCGTCGACGGCTTCGGCCATCTCAGCGCGCGTGATCCCGCCAATCCGAACCATTTTTTGATGTCGCGGTCGCTGGCGCCGGCGCTCGTCACCGCCAACGACATCATGGAATTCGATCTCGACGGCAACGCCGTTGACCCGCGCGGCCGATCGGTGTTTCTGGAACGCTTCATTCATAGCGAAATCTACAAGGCGCGGCCGGAAGTGATGGCGGTGGTTCACAGCCATTCTCCCGGTGTCATTCCATTCAGCGTGAGCCAGGTAACGTTGCGGCCGATGTTTCACAACGCGGCGTTTCTCGGCGCCGGCGCGCCGGTATGGGATATCCGAAAGGATTTTGGCGAGACCGACATGCTGGTGCGCGATCCCGCGCGCGGCAAATCGCTGGCGCTGCTGCTCGGCGACAAACCGGTGGTGTTGATGCGCGGCCACGGCGACGTGACGGTCGGACCTTCCGTCAGGGTGGCGGTTTTCCGGGCCTATTATACCGACGTTGATGCGAGGCTGCAGTCGCAGGCGATCGCGCTGGGCGGTGAGATCAACTATCTGACGCCGGGGGAGGGCGCCAAGGCCGACGCGGTCAATCTGGCGGTGCTCGACCGTATCTGGAACCTGTGGAAGATGCGCATCGCTCGCTAATTCATCCCGCCGCGACCACGCTCCGGAACGTCGCCGCCAGCGTCCGCAACGCCGCGAGTTTTGTGGAATCGCTGACCTTCGAGTGCAGCATCACCTTTGAGGCGCCGAGCCGCGGCAATCCCTGGGCAGCTCCGATGTCGATCAGCCCGGCCGGCGCGATCCGCCGGGCCAGCGGGGCCACCGCCAGGCCCGCTAACGCGGCCGCGGCCACCGCGGTGACGCCGCCGCCGACAAAACCTTCGCTCCAGGCGACGCCGGCTTTATCGAGGGCGCGCACCGCGATCGCGCGCACGCCGCAGGGCGGCGCCAGCGTCGCAAGCGGCAAGGCATCGCCGCGCGGCCATACGAAGCGTTTCGCGGCGAACCAGCCGAATTCGTCTTCCGTCAGCTTTTCGCCGCCGCGACGGCTGCCCTCCTGCCGCACGATCACGGCGTCGAGCCGGCCTGTGTCGTAGGCCTCCAGCATCTCGCGCGAAAACCCGATCGTGACGGCCAGCACCAGCTGCGAGGACATCGCCTGCCACCGCTCCAGTAGCGGCACCAGTTCGGGGCCGGCGGCATGATCGCTGATCCCGAGCGACAGTCGCTGCCGCGCCGGCTTTTCGCCCGACAGTGCGCGGTCATGCGCCTCCATCAGCGCGTGGGCGTGATGCAGAAAGGCGGAGCCGTCGGCGGTCAGCCGCACCGCGCGCGGCGAGCGCTCGACCAGCCGTTTGCCGACCACTGTCTCCAGCCGCTGCAGCTTCATGCTGATCGCGGCCTGGGTCGTGCCCAGCGCCTCGGCGGCGCGGGTAAAGCTCTGCAGCTCGGCGACCAGCAGGAAGGCCTGTACGGTATCGATATCAAGCGTGGTCATGATCAATATATCTTATCATTGTTATGAGCAGAGATAAGATACCAAAATGATGGCTGCGGGTCTAGTTAGGAAAGGCGCGATTCACCGCGCACCCATTTACGGAGAACGATCATGCCCCTCATATCAGTCACCTATTCCAGCGTTCGCAAAGCGCCGTCGCTGAAGGCCGAAATTGCCAGCGCCGTGAGCGATCTCACCGCGAGGATTTTGCACAAGGATCCCAAGGTCACCGCCGTCATCGTCAAGGCGGTCGACGCCGCCGACTGGTTCGCCGGCGGTCGGTCGCTGGCGGAACAGAGTCTCGCCAGTTTCTGGCTCGACGTCCATGTCAGCGAGGGCACCAACACCAAGGACGAGAAGGCCGCCTATCTCGCCGCCGTCTTCAAGCGCATGGGCGAATTACTCGGGCCGCTGCACAACGAGAGCTACGCGCATGTCGATGAGGTCAAGGGCGATGCTTACGGCTTCGGCGGTCTCACGCAGGAGCGCCGCTATATCGCCGGCCAACTCGAGGTCGCGCCACAGCGCGCGGCGGCATGAGCGCTTAGCTAGATTGTCGCCTCCGGCAGGCGCGCGCTGGTCGCGCCGAACACCTCGACAAACGCCCGCCGGAGCGCGACGTCGACATCTTCCATGGTGACGGGCAGGCCGAGATCGACCAGCGAGGTGACGCCATAACGGTGATCGGCGACGCCGCAGGGCACGATCGCCGAAAAGTGCGACAGATCTGGCTCGACATTGATGGCGATGCCGTGGAACGAGATCCAGTGCTTCAGCCGCACCCCGATCGCGGCGATCTTGTCCTCATGTCCCAGTCCCTTGTCGGGCCTCCTGACCCAGACCCCGACGCGATCCTCGCGGCGTTCGCCGCGCACGTTGAACGCGTCAAGCGTCCGGATGATCCATTCCTCGAGGCTCGCCACATAGGCGCGAACGTCGGGCCGCCGCCGCTTCAGATCGAGCATCGCATAGGCGACCCGCTGGCCGGGGCCGTGATAGGTCACTTGCCCGCCGCGCCCGGTCTGGAACATCGGAAAACGCGCCTCGATCAGGTCGGCGGGCTTGCCGCTGGTGCCGGACGTATAGAGCGGGGGGTGCTCGAGCAGCCACACCAGTTCGCTCGCCCGCCCGGCTGCGATGTCGGCGACGCGGGCTTCCATCCCGGCCACGGAATCGGGGTAGGGCACCGGCGCCTGCGAAATCCGCCACTCGACGCCGCCGGGAGGGCGCGCGAAAGGCGTCAAATCAAGGCTTTGGCGGTCATTAACCATTGGCTAACCCTAACGTGGTCAGGTGAAACCATAAATCTAGTTCTAGTTCGGCGGTTCAGAAGTGCCCACCCTCGATAAAGTCAGCGTCGATCTCATGGTGGTGCTCGGCACCACCACCATGCCTATCCACCAGGTTATGCGGCTTTCCCGCGGCGCCATCATCGAACTGGACGCCACCGAGGCCGACGAGGTCAAGATCCTCGCCAACAGCCTGCCCGTCGCCAGCGGCGTGGTGCTGGTCGATCGCAACCGGATTGCGGTCGAGGTCAAGCAAATGCTGCCGAAATCCCCGGATGTTAGGTAGTTAATTCGGTCACCAACCGCCTTGTCCCTGCATCTGTGATTTGTTACATCGGCGCCGTCGATCCGGCGGGCCTTTTGGTTCCAGCTCGTATCCCAAGCGCTCGTGGCGGAATTGGTAGACGCGCTGCCTTGAGGTGGCAGTGAGTAAAATCGTGGGGGTTCGAGTCCCTCCGAGCGCACCAAAGGCAATAAGCCATTGATACGAAAACTATTTTCGTGATCTCTCTACTCCCACATTGTTACTCACTGCGAATGTTATTACTTCCCCGCGAAGTGCTGCCCGCGCCGTGGATCAACGGCTCCAGTTCGACGCCGCTCCGTACATAGAGTGCGCCGACGCCCTTGGGGGCGTAGAGCTTGTGACCGGTGATCGAGAGCAGATCAACGCCGAGCTTATCGACCTTGGTCAAGATTTTTCCAACCGACTGCGCCGCGTCGGTGTGAAGCGAATCCCGTGCTCCCGTGCGAGCGCGTGGCCTGATCGTTTGGATGCGGGCAGATCAGTTTCCGTCCAAAGCACGCTGTCTCTCCGCTATCAGGAGGACCGGTTCGTTCGTGCTATCGCTCGCATGGACATCTAGGCCCGCTCGTTCCAGAGCTGCCGTCACTTCGGCGAGCTCCGGAAAGCGGTAAATCTCGGGCGGGAACGATGCGACGGCCGCCTGGTCCGCCTTGGTCCGGAACAATAATGCCAATCGGCCTCCCGGCTTTAGTACGCGGACGATCTCGCGCAGGGACACGTCGAGATCTTTCCAGAAATAGAGCACGTGTACACACAGCACCTTGTCGAAGAAGTCATCAGCAAAAGGCAGCGATTCCACGCCTGCGAGGACCACATCGACGCGAGCGGCCTCGATGAGCCGTCGGTTGCGTCGTGCCGCGATCTCGACCATCATCTCAGAGGGGTCCGCGCCGACAACGCGTCCGCTGCAGGCCCGCGCTGCTAGTTCTGTCAGGCTGCGCCCATGGCCGCATCCCATGTCGAGGATCCGATCGCTCTGGTCGATGCCGAGCGCATCGATCACGCGAAGATTATGGCTCCAAGTTTCGCGAGCCATGATGAACGCAATCACGCGGCCCACCAACCCATGAGCATTCCGGGCGTGTTCGGCGATAAAGCGGGGACGGCGCATGATCAGGCTCCAGCGACCACCACACAGGTGGACAGTAGCAACACCGGGGTCGGCGCATGACCTTGAGCGCAGCCGCCGACAAGACCGTAAGACCAGTATTCCTCGGCAAGCTACAGTTTCATAGCTTATGAAACCGACCATGACCGGCGGCTCTCTAATGTGATGACATCTACCTTCGGCTCGCAGCGTGCCCTAAAGCCAAGCCGTAGGCTCGCTGAAAATGAAATGCCGTGGCCGTTTCCGAAAATGTTGCGGCCAATCAGTGCGTTGGTCCGCTCTCTGCTGCAGACCAGTGCTGGGTAAGATCATCTCCGCCTACTTCTTGCGGCCCTCAGTGCCGATTTAGGCGCTGCTCAAAGATCTGGGCGCTGCTCAAAGGTAGGTGCCGCCAACTGAGACTCTAGCTGTCCTCGCGAGCCGAAACTATCGCAGGGCTCAAAAGCACCGATTGGGTGCGAAATGCACCTAAACTCTTTACCCATCTCCGCAAGCTATTGAAATCGCAGCAAATGCGACCGCCCTCCGAGCGCACCACAAACCGTTCAGGTTTGGCTCACCCGGCCGGTTCCGCGGCGAAGTGGACGTCGTCCGCAACGGTGCGGGAGCGTTTTCCTGGCGCCGGAGCCGGTGGATGCCTTTTTGTAGCAGCGTTCGCGTAGTTTGGCAGGTAGAAGGCTGCGTCAGCCCCGAGATTCCGGCCTGACGCGCGCAGTTTTACCGATCGCGCCCTGTTGGCTTCACCCGGAGCAATGCATGACGTTCCTGAGCTACGCCTATCGCTTCATCTCCAACTTCGTGTTCCTGGCGCTGGTCTATTTCAGTCTGAACTTCATGGAGAAATACGCGCACCGCGCGATCGTCGCGATCCTGATGCTGGTCTATGCCGGGATGCATGCGGCTTCCGCGTTGCGTTCGTTCTATTTCTTCCAGCGCATCGAGCGGCTGGAGGGAGAAGCACGCCGCCTGGCGACGGTCGCCGCGGAAGGACCTAGCGCCGCGGCGTCGCGCAAGCAGATCGTGAGCGATGTCGTGCAGCTTCGCCATGCCGGCGAGATCAAATCCTATATCGACTTGCTGTTTCTCGCCCTCGTCATCCTGCTCTGCGTCGCCAAGATCGTGACCGATTAGCGCTTTCGCAGGCTGGCGAGGCGAACCGAGCGCCCGTGCTTCTTGACCTGCTCCGCATGTTTGGACACGCCCCGGCCGGCGCGGCCAGCGTGCGGGTTCTGATGCGCGGCGTGCCTTAAGCGCGTCAGCTGGTGCGCTGAGGCGCCGCGCGATTTGGCCGAAACGATGTGGGCTTGGGTTTCCGGCTCAATCGGCACGGCCTGTTCCGGGCGATTCACCTGCGAGTTGGTCTCCAGCAGCGTGACGCGCGTCGTCTCCGGGATTTTGAACACGCTCGCGGCCGGGATCGGCAGCGCGGGCGCGGCGCTTGTCTGCGCGAGCTCGGGTTGCGGCCACGGCGCCTGCCGCGGCAACGGAACGCCGCGCGTGTGCCGCGCGTGGTCGAGCAGCTCGGCATCGCGCCAGTCGAGATCCGACAGCACGGGGGCCGCCAGCGTCGCGGCATCGGCAAAAACAAAATTCGGAATTTTCGGCCAGCGCGATATCGCGATCGTCTCCGACGGCGGATGCAGCAGCCATTGCTGCGGCACGGTCGGCGTCGCCATCCGTTCGGGCGTCGCCGCCACCACCTGAACGATGCGATAGCCGCGCACCTTCAGCTCTTGCAGGATTCTCGGCAAGGCCGCGACGGTCCGCGGCTGAATGTCATGCAGCAGCAGGATGCCTTTGCCCTTGGCCTCCAGCCGTTTGATCGCGAGGTCGTAGACCCGCGCCGGCGGGACGTGCCGCCAATCGTCCGCCGGAAAATCGGCGCTCCAGACCTGGATGCCCTGCGAGGCCAGATATTCCTCGACGCCGTTGGCGCGCAAGAGCCCGGGGATGCGGAAGAAGGGCGCGAGTTTGCTCGGGTCGCCAAGCGCCGCGAGCGTCGAGGCGATGCCGTCGTCGATCTCCTGCCTGGCCTTTTCGATCGGTATCTTTTGAAAAGTCAGCGGATGGTTCTGGCTGTGGGTGCCGACGGTATGACCGGCGGCCACGAGCTTGCGAACGCCTTCCGGATTGGCATTGGCCTGACGGCCGATGGTGAAGAAGGTCGCCTTCACGCATTGCGCGGCGAGAATGGCCAGGATCTGATTGCTGTACTTCGGCAGCGGGCCGTCATCGAAGGTCAGCACCACCTCGTGATCGGCGAGCGGCAGCGTTTCCGGATATTGCATGGTGCCGATCCGGGGATGTTCCCTGGGATCGACCACGAGGGTGCGCGACGTGCCAAGCGCATCGGGATGGCCGGGACAGTCGGCAGCCGATGCCGCCTGCGCGGCGATGCAGGTCAAAAGACCCAGACTGAGGACGGTCCATGACCACCTCCGGACCCCCATCAATACGCTAGCGATCATCGAACACATTCCAACCGATTAGGCCGCGAAATCATTACATACGGCGCGATGAATGCAGCCTTAATAGTCGGAATTCCAGCTATTTTTCGGATTATTGTGCCTTGTCGGACACGGTCTTCGGACGAGCCGGGACCACATGGACCACGTGATAGTTGTTCTCGCGCAGATAGCGCAGGAAATCCGGCAGCATCGCCGCCGTCTGCAGCTTCGGATCGTGCAGCAGGATGATCCCTTTGCGGGCGATATTGAGCCGCGCGATGAGCAGCTTGAGCTCCTGCTGCGGCGTCATCTTGTTCCAGTCGCTGGCCCAGAGATCGGTGCCGAACACCACGATGTCGCGCTTTTCCAGATTGTCGAGTATCTCGGGCGTCATTTCAAAATAGGGAAAGCGAAAGAAAGGCGTGCTCGGCGTCGTGGTCGCGACCCCGTGAAGCGCCATTTCAACCGCGGAAATGCCCTTGTCGATCTGGCCGTCGGCATTTTCCGGCTTCACGTATTTGAGGTTCTGATGAGTCCAGGTATGGTGCCCGACGGTGTGGCCGAGGCTCGCGATCTTGCGGGCCAGCTCGGGGTGTTCGGAAGCCGGCTTTCCGATCAGGAAGAAGGTGGCGTGGACGCATTCGTGGGCCAGCGCCGCCAGGATTTTCGGGTCCGTTGCCGGCCATGGACCGTCGTCGAAGGTCAGCACGACCTCGTGATCCCTTAGCGGCAGCGTTTGCGGAAAACTCTTCAGGCCGACCCTCGGATAGGTCGCGGTATCGACCTCGAGCACGCGTGAGGTGCCGAGCGCATCCTTGCGCGGGCACTCGTCGGCTTGCGCCGCGGCGATCCCGGCCATTGCGGTGAACGCGGCGGCTGCGACCAGCGTCTTCACGGGTTCCCCGGTTGTTCGCGGTTGGACATATTTCTCATTGCGTTGGGCGTTGCCGATTGGGTAATGCCAGCAGCGATAACTCAGACGACTTCTCACGTTCTGTCAAACCGGCGAGGCGCGGCATGGCCGAAAATATCGACGTTGCCCATCCCGCCGAGGCGACCGCACTCGACCGCCAGCCGATGCGGGACCAGGAAGGCCAGCTCCGCCACGAATTCGTCAAGGCGATTACGCGCGCTATCCACGCCGCCGACCGGCCGCAATTGTGCGAGGTCGTCGCGGAACTCCATGAGGCCGATCTCGGCGACCTGATAGCGGCGCTGGAGCCCGAGGACCGCGTCAAGCTCGTCGAGCTCACCGGCGCCGATTTCGATTTCTCGGCGCTCAACGAGGTCGATGAAACCGTCCGCGAGGAAATCCTCGAAGAACTCGAACCGGAGACGGTCGCGGAGGGCGTCCGCGAACTGGAATCCGACGACGCCGTCGAACTGCTGGAGAGCCTCGACGAAGCTGACCAGGAAGAGATTCTGGAAAAGCTGCCGCAGTCCGAGCGCGAGGACATCGAGCGCAGCCTGCTTTATCCGGAAAACTCCGCCGGGCGGCGGATGCAGACCGAATTCATTTCGGTGCCGCCGGATTGGACGGTTGGGCAGGCGATCGACTACATGCGCGATACGCCTGACCTGCCGGAGCGGTTCTACGAGATCTACGTGGTCGATGCCGACAAGCACTGGCAGGGCGCGGTGTCGCTGGATGCGCTGCTGCGCTCGCGCCGTCCGGTACCGATTTCCGAACTGGTCGATGAAGAGCGCCGCCGTGTCTCGGTGCTGGACGATCAGGAAGAGGTCGCGCGGCTGTTCGGCAAATACAATCTGGTGGCAGCCCCCGTGGTCGACACCACCGACCGGCTGGTCGGCGTCATCACCATCGACGACGTCGTCGACGTGATCGAGGAGGAGGCCGATGAGGATTTGAAGGCGCTCGGCGGCGTCACCAGCGACGAAGAATTGTCCGACACCGTCTGGACCATCGCCCGTGGCCGCTTCAACTGGCTGCTGGTCAATCTCGCCACCGCCTTCCTGGCGTCCTCGGTGCTCGGCCTGTTCGAGGGCCAGCTCGAAAAGATGGTGGCGCTGGCGGTGCTGGCGCCGATTGTCGCGAGCCAGGGCGGCAACGCTGCGACCCAGACCATGACCGTCGCCGTGCGGGCGCTCGCCACCCGTGAGCTTGGCTCATCCAATGCGTTCCGCGTCGTGATGCGCGAGGCCATGGTCGGCCTCGTCAACGGGCTTGCCTTTGCCGTCATCACCGGCGTCGCCGCGGTGGCCTGGTTCAGGATTCCGGGCCTCGGTATCGTGATCGGCCTTGCCATCGTCTGCAATCTGGTGGCCGGCGCGCTCGGCGGCATTTTGATCCCGATGGTGCTGGAGCGGGTGAGGGCTGACCCTGCGGTTGCTTCCGGCACCTTCGTCACGACCATCACCGACGTGGTCGGTTTCTTCTCGTTTCTCGGCATCGCCACGCTGTGGTTCGGGCTGAACTAGGCCGGGTTTTATCGTTAATCGGACCTTAACGCGCTTGCCCGATGATGTCTTCGTCGAGGGCACCATCATGCAGCGGTTGCGGTTGAAGGCAGACGGTCGGATCGTCGAATTGCGCGACGGACAAGAGTTTCCACTCGCTCCGGCGATCCCCGGCGTCGCCCTTGCGATCCCCGGAGTCGCCGTTGCGATCCCCGGAGTCGCCGTTGCGATCCCCGGAGTCGCCGTTGCGATCCCCGCTGCGTCACCTGCGGAGCCGGCCGCGCCGTGTCCCGCGGTGCGCGACCTGCGCCGCCGGACCCGTCTCACCCAGCTTGAATTCGCGGCACGGCTCGGCGTGCCCGTGGAGACGATCCGGAACTGGGAACAGGGCAAGCGCGCACCGCGCGGACCGGCGCGGGCGTTGCTCGCGGTCATCGCACATTCGCCGGAGACGGTTTTCGCGGCGCTCGCCACGGAACCCGCTGCCGGCTAATTTCTCGATTAACGCGTTTTCTTGACGCGAACCGGCATCCACCCCGCATCAAGTGCGGGGCAGGCTTTCGCTCGAAAACGCTGCGTGTTGGCAGCGGCCGGCCGGCGGCCCATAATGGGACTCGACCTTTCGAGTCCCCCTTTCATGCAGTTTGTCGAGGCCAATGGCGCAAGAATTCCGGCGATCGGGCTGGGGACCTGGGAATTGCGCGGACGCGCCTGCGCCCGCCTCGTCGAGCAGGCGTTGAGGCTCGGCTATCGCCATATCGATACCGCGCAGGTCTATGACAACGAACGCGAGGTCGGCGAGGGCCTGCGCGCCTCCGGCGTCAAGCGCGACGAAATATTCCTCACGACCAAGATCTGGACCTCGCATTTTGCGCCCAACGATCTCGAGCGCTCCGCCAAGGAGAGCCTTGCCCGGCTGCGCCTGACGGAAGTCGATCTCCTGCTGCTGCACTGGCCAAATCCGCAGGTGCCGCTGCCGGAGACGCTGGGCGCGCTGGCGCGCGTCAAGCGGCTTGGGCTCAGCCGGCACATCGGCGTGTCCAATTTCACCGTGGCGCTGATCGAGCAGGCGGTGGCGGCGTGCCCCGAGCCGCTGGTCTGCGATCAGGTCGAATACCATCCCTATCTGGATCAGGCGAAGGTAAAGGACGCCTGTATCAGGCACGGCATGGCGCTCGTTGCCTACAGCCCGATCGCCAAGGGCCGCGTCAAGAATGACCGCGCGCTGGCGCGGATCGGCGACCGTCACCGCAAGAGCGCAGCCCAGGTCTGCCTGCGCTGGCTTGTGCAACAAAATGTTTCCGCGATCCCGCGGACGTCGAAACTCGAGCGGCTCTCGGAAAACATCGACATCTTCGATTTCGAGTTGTCCGACCAGGATATGGACGAGATATCAGCGATGGGCGGCGCGGCCGGCCGCCTCACCAATTACGGTTTCGCGCCGAAATGGGATTGAGCGAGGGCGGTCTCGCCCGCTATGCTGGCGGGCAGGGGAGACGTCAAAACTCGATCAAGTGTGATGAACCTGCGGCAGGTCATACCCCGGGACATGACGGCGTCGGCGGTGGTGCATCTGTTGCTGCTGGCGCTGCTGGTGCTGTTCTCTGAGGTGCATCCGTTCGGTGCGGTGACGGCCGAGACGGTCGCGGTCAACATCGTGACGCCGCAGGAGATGGTCGAGAACAAGCCTGAACTTGCGCCGACGCCGATGCCGCAGCCGGATTTCTCGCTGCTCGACAAGCCGGCTGCGACCAGCGCAGCCGCTGCCGCCCCCCAGCCATCCGCCTCCGCGCAACCGCCGAAGCCGGCGGCCTCACCTGCGTCCGCCGCGCGTCCCGGCCGCCAACAGCTCGCGGCGGCACAGCCGCAAGCGCAGCCGGTGTCGCCGGCGCCCGCCTTCACGCCGCCCGAGCCTGACCTGTCGATCAAATATCACGTGATGCTCGGCCTGCCGCCGGACATGTCGGCCGATCCGCCTTCGGCTGCATCGCGCTCCGGCGACAAGGCGGGCGACAATTTCGACGCGCCGGCGACCAAGACGGCCGATATCGCCTCAAGTCTCGTGGCCGAATTCCGCCGGCATCTGAAGAGCTGTTCAAAACTTCCGGCGACGCTGAATAGCTCCGACGACGTCAAGGTCATGTTGCGCGTGTTCATGACGCCTGAAGGCAAGCTTGCCGCTGCTCCGATCCTGATCGAGGCCAGCGCGTCCATGAAGGGGCCATTGCTGATGCAGAGCGCGATCAGCGCGCTCGAGGCCTGCCAGCCCTATACGATGCTGCCGGCCGACCGCTACGGCGAATGGAAAGTGATCGATCTCAGCTTCACACCGCAGGATTTCTAGAGCGCGCATGCGCTAGCTCCCCATCGCGCGCCAGGCATTCGATGCGAATTGCCGGCGCCAGGTCACGATCACGACCGCGGCGGTCGTCACGAACAATACCCACGGGCTGACGAACCAGCCGAGGTAGCCGAGCGCAAAGAAGAACGCGCGCTGGCCGCGATTGAAGTGCCGGCCGGCGGCTTCGAACAGGCGTGTGGTGCGCACGACATGCGCTTCGGCCTCAGGCGTGTCGCGCTGGCTTGCCGGCGGCATCGCTCCAAACAGGATTGCAACGTAATTGAACAGCCGGTACGCCCAGGCGAACTTGAAGAACGTATAGATGAAGATCAAGATCAGCCCGACGCATTTGACTTCCCACAGCGCCGGCGAGGGGGTGAGGTCGACCGGTAACGCACCAAGCACCGCCAACGCATCATTGGTCGAGCGCAACAACGCCAGCGCGCCGCCGACCGCGATCAGGCTGGTGGAGGCAAAGAAGGCCGTGCCGTTTTGCAAGGACGCCATGATCTGCATGTCGACCATGCGCGCCTCGCGATTCAACAAATTGCGGACCCAGACCTCGCGGTAGATGTGCATGCGCGCGGACAGGCTGTCGCGTCCGTAAGATGAATGCTCCAGCGTGATGGCATACGTCGTCCATTCGATGATGAAGAATCCGACCGCAGCGATATCGACCCAATATGCACGCATGTTGCATCCCTCATGACCGTGACTGCCGTTGCGCAGGCGACCCGGCAAACGATATTCCGGTCATGTACAGGTTGAACGCGCGCAACGCACTATGGCAAGATGGCTATCCCGAGAGGATTCCCCGGAAATGTTGAAACTGGTGATCGGCAACAAGAACTACTCGTCATGGTCGATGCGGCCGTGGCTGGCGCTGCGTGCCAACGACATCGCGTTCGAGGAAATCTTCATCCCGCTCTATACCAACGTGAAGGCCGACAAGGACCGCATCCTGGGTTTCAGCCATTCCGGCAAGGTGCCGGCGCTGATCGATGGCGACGTCACGGTCTGGGATTCGCTTTCGATCATCGAATACCTCGCCGAAAAATATCCCGAGGCCCGGCTGTGGCCGGAAGACCGCGCCAGCCGCGCGCACGCCCGTTCGATTTCGGCGGAAATGCATTCGGGGTTCGTGCCCTTGCGCAACGAATGCGGCATGAACCTGCATCGGCCGATCCGTGCTGTCGCGCTGTCGGACGACGCGAAGGCCAATGTCGCGCGCATTCAGGAAATATGGGCCGAGTGCCACGCACGCCCTGGAAAGAAGGGGCCGTTTCTGTTCGGCGCCTTCTCTGGCGCCGACGCGATGTTCGCGCCGGTCGTGCATCGCTTTCGCAGCTATGCGATCGCGGTGGCGCCGCAGGCGCAGCCCTATGTCGACGCGATGCTGTCGCTGCCTGCGTTCCAGCAATGGACCGGCGACGGCCTGGCCGAAACGCTCGTCATCGAACGGTTCGAGCAGGTCTAAATCCGGAAGCTATCAATCAGAATTGTGACCGTGGTGCCCAACTTCGCTGCTTGACGGGCGACCGGCAAAGCAGTCTGAATCCGGAAACCGGCGCTTGCCGCTCGAACGAAAGGGTTTTGGCGATGGGAATTCTCGATGAATTGGAAGACTCGCCCGCGTTCAAGGGCGTGCTTGGTCAAATCGAGGCGACCGTACTGCCGGCGGTGCTGGGCCAGGTGCTCGGCAATGGCGGGCAGGGTGGATTGTCGGCGATCGTAGCCAAGCTGCAGCAGTCCGGGTTCGGCGATCAGGTCAAATCCTGGCTCGGCAACGGCCAGAACCTGCCGATCACGGCTGAACAGCTCCAAGAGGTGCTCGGTAACGACACCGTCAAGCAACTGGCCGCGAAGTACAACATCCCGATCGATCAGCTCTCCAAGGTCCTGGCCCAGCAGCTCCCGACCGCGGTTGACCACGCCAGCCCGGACGGCAAGCTGCCCCACACCGCCTGATCACGGCGAATCGGGGGTTTCGGCGGCCGACGGCAGGGATTTCCGCAGGGTGGATGGACGGTCGTCTATCGCACTGAAAAACCTGCAAAATTTGCGCATTTGCCATGCCTCAATGTTGCTGGATTTTAGGGTCCGCGGTGTGCTAAGTTGCCGCAGGGTTCTCAGGTTGGCCAGAGCTAGCGGGACCGTGAGCTTGGCCGCCAATCTTGCATAATGGAGAGGGCGTTGAAGCATAAGTACTCCGTTGGAGAGACTGTCTATTTTACTGCCAGCAACGTTGCCCGACCGGCCGCCAGCGGCACCTATGAGGTGATCCGGCTGCTGCCGACCGACGGCGACGACTGTCAATACCGCATCAAGAGCTCGACCGAGGCGTTCGAACGGGTGGCCAAGGAAAGCCAGCTCGCGATCTCCTGAAAGGGCTGTGCGCAAGCGGGCGGTCGACACGGTTCCGTCTCAGCTGCCGTCAAAAGGCCCTGTTCGCAGAACCATTCTGTCGAAAGTTGAATGCTCCGACGGAGGCATTCATGTTCGCTGATTGCGCTTCATGTTGCGTTGAGGGACACCACGCATGAACTGGGCTTGGGCTTCTTCGCTGGATCATATCTGGCGCTCGCCGACGTTTCCGATGTGGCTGACGCTGGCCGCCGCGGGATTTTTCGGGATCATCGTTCTGATCACGTTGTTGCGCGCGGAGAAATCCGTGGCCAACGGTGCATTGACGGTCATCACGCTATTGGCAATCGGCGTCGCCGTTGCCGCGACCATCCGTGGCTTCGGCCCGGACGGGCAGGTGGCGTCAGTTCAAGCCCGATCGGTTCAACCGGCCAATCCGACGCTGCCGGCGCTGGCCTGCATCGACGATCTCGCCGGCGACGCGGTACTCAACGCGTGCGAGAAGACGCTGTTCGGTTCGGCCGAGTCGACCGCCGCCGCCGTTGCCTATGCGGCGGCCCAGATCTCGCGCCTCACGGCGTCTGGCGATCGCGCCACGGCGGAACGGAATACGACCACCGAACTGCAGGCGTTGCGCCGGGCGGTCGAGCGCGACCGCTACGGGCTGATGGCCTATGTGCTGATGGCGCGCGACCATTGCTCATCGTCGGCATGCCCGGCGTTCCGCTCGCTCGGGGACAACCACCAGGTCGCGTCCAATATGGACGAGCGCGTCTATGAGAACCTGATCACCCGCTACGCGCCGTCGTGGAACGCGCCGGCGCCGGCAACGGCGGGTCTCGTCGCCGCGCTTCCGTCGACGATGCCCACGGGCAAAGCCACCAATGCCGAGTTTCCGACGGCCGCCTCGACCCCTCCGGTCAACATCATGACTCCCGAACCGGCGGTTTCCGCGCCCAAGCCGCCGGCAGCCGCCACGACGCCGGCGGCCTCGCGTCCGGCGGCTGCACCATCGCCAGCGCCCGCGGCGGCCAAGAAGCAGGCCGCGGCGAAGCGGCCGCCTGCGGGCGCACCGGCGCCGGTTCAGCTTGCGCCGGCGCCGCGCGCCGCGCCCGCCGCTCCGGCGCCCGCGGCTTCCAATGACGAGTGACCTTTTCAAAGTCCTCGCCGGCCGCTAAATCCCGAACACCATGCCGCTTCATCTCATCAAGCTTGCCGTCGGCTGCGAGTCAGTCAAGGAACTCAAGGGCTGGGTTGCCGAACGCATGGCAACCGCCAAGAAAAAGGGCCTGCCGCTTCGTCACGTCCACATCACACGGATGACGCCGAAGCGCGATGGCGAGCTGCTGGCCGGCGGCTCGCTCTATTGGGTCATCAAGGGCGAAATCGCCGCGCGCGAAAAGATCATCGCAATCGAGCCGTTCCGCGACAAGGACGGCATCGGGCGCTGCCGCCTGGTGATGCAGCCCAAGGTGTTTG
>Ga0137415_10001578_pt1 | contig 22612 bp, 19 predicted proteins | sample CZODoug3_1_1_16f_FD_183082 | JGI IMG/M metagenome (GOLD analysis project Ga0137415, IMG submission 183082) | Vadose zone soil fungal communities from Angelo Coast Range Reserve, California, USA - CZODoug3_1_1_16fungal (Hybrid Assembly) | ecosystem: Environmental > Terrestrial > Soil > Vadose...
GACCTGCCGCCGGAGGCCGAGGTGGTGGTGATCGGCGGCGGGGTGGTCGGCACCAGCGCGGCGTTCCACCTGGCCGAGGCGGGTGTGCGGGTGCTGCTGCTGGAGCGCGACGAGCTGGCCTCCGGGAGCACCTCGCGGGCGGCCGGCGGGGTTCGGGCCCAGTTCTCCGACCCGGTGAACATCGCGCTCGGGCAGCGCAGCCTGGAGGCCTTCGAGCGGTTCGCCCAGCGCCCGGGCGGCGAGATCGACCTCGCCCAGCACGGTTACCTGTTCCTGCTCGACCACGCGGACGACGTGGCCGCGTTCCGGGCGAGCGTGGTACTGCAGAACGAGCTCGGGGTGCCCAGCCGGATGCTGGACGTGGCCGAGGCGTGCGCGCTGTCCCCGTACGTCGCCCCGGACGGGCTGCTCGCCGCCGCGTACTCGCCGCGCGACGGGCACTGCACCCCGGAGGCGGTGGTGGCCGGGTACGCCGCCGGTGCCCGGGCGCACGGGGCGACCGTCCGCCGGCACTGCCCGGTCACCGGGATCGACGTGGTGGACGGCGTGATCACCGGGGTGGCCACCGCGCACGGCCGGGTGCGCACCGGGACGGTGATCTGCGCGGCCGGGGCCTGGTCGGCGGCGGTCGGCGAACTGGTCGGGGTGAGCCTGCCGGTCCGCCCGCTGCGTCGGCAGGTCCTGGTCAGCGAGCCGGTGCCGGACCTGCCCGCCCGGCTGCCGCTCACCATCGACTTCGGCACCTCGTTCTACTTCCACGACGAGGGTGCCGCGCTGCTCATGGGCATGTCCGACCCGGATGAGGAGTACGGCTTCCGGCTGGAGCGCAGCGACGCGTGGCTGGGCCGATTCGCCGAGGTGGTGGCCCGGCGGGCGCCGGCGCTGTCCGAGCTGGGCATCGCGCACGGCTGGGCCGGGCTCTACGAGATGACCCCGGACCACAACGCGGTGGTCGGCGAGGCGCCCTCGGTGAGCCGGTTCCTGTACGCCACCGGGTTCTCCGGGCACGGGTTCCTGCAGGGGCCGGCGATCGGCGAGGTACTGCGCGACCTGGTGCTGGGCCACACCCCGGTGGTGGATGTCTCCGCGTTGGACGCTGCCCGGTTCGCTGCCGGCTTCGCCGGCCAGGGGCACCGCCCGGAGCACAACTTCGTCTGACCGCCGCTCCACTGGCGGACCGGGGTCAGATGGTTTCCAGCGGTTCGCGCGCCCGGGCCTCCTACGATCGGCGGGTGCTCAACCCGATTCACCTGCGCACGCTGCGGGTGTGCGTCCGCACCGGATCGTTCGCCGAAGCCGCCCGCGCGCTGGGGTACACGGCGTCGGCGGTCTCCCAGCAGATGCTTGCGCTGGAGCGGTCGGTGGGCGCCGCGCTGTTCGAGCGCCACGCCCGCAGCGTGCGGCCCACCGCCGTCGCGGAGCTGCTCGCCGAGCGCAGCGGCGCCGCCCTGGGCGCGCTGAGCACCCTGGAGCGCGAGGTGCGGGCCATGGTGCGGGGTGAGGCCGGCACGCTGCGGCTGGCCAGCTTCGCCACCGCGAACGCCCGCATCGTGCCGGCCGCGCTGGCCGCCGTGGTGGCCCGCCGGCCGAGCGCTGAGGTGCAGCTGGACGAGGGCGAGCCGGACGAGGTGCTGGCCAGGGTGCTGGACGGCGAGCTGGACGCGGCCGTGGTGTTCGACTATGACCGCGACCCCCGCGACTGGCCGGTGGAGTTGCGCCGCGCCGAGCTGCTCACCGAGCCGTTCGCGCTGGCCGTGGCGCTGGGGCACCGGTTCGCCGGGCGCGCCGAGCTGGACCTCGCCGAGGCCGCCGAGGAGACCTGGATCTGTACCCGGGCGGATACCGCCGGGGCGCGCTCGCTGGCCCGGCTGGCCGCCGAGGCCGGTTTCCGGCCGCGGATCGTGTTCCGCAGCAACGATTACGGGGTGGTCCGCGAGCTGGTCGCCCGCCAGCTCGGGGTGGCCATGCTGCCCGCGCTGGCCTGGCCGGACGACGGGCTGGCTACCGTGCGGCTGACCGGCCGGGAGCCCTACCGGCAGGTGCTGGCGCTCTACCGGCCGAACAACACCAACCCGATGCTGCCGCTGGCCCTGGACTGCCTGGAGAAGGCCTGCGCCGAGTTCCACTGGGATTAGGGCGGGTCCCGGGCTCCGCCGGTGAGGATCAGGCGCGCTGGGGCTCAGCCGGACTGACCGAACGGCTGGCGCACCTTGGCGGGGGCGGCCGCGTCGACAAAGCTGCGTACTGATGCCTGAACCAATCGACGAGTACTTCACCGCCGCCGTGGCGGCACTCCCGGTGGGCCGCGGCTCGTTGCCGGCCGGGCTCACCCCGGAGCGCGCGCTGGCGCTGTTCGACGCCCAGCTGGGCAGCCGGCACCTGGACCTGGCCGCCCGGGTGCTCGGTTCCCGGGGCGAGGGTTTCTACAGCATCGGTTCGTCCGGGCACGAGGGCAACGCGGCGGTGGCCGCCGCGCTGCGGCCGACCGACCCGGCGTTGCTGCACTACCGCTCCGGCGGGTTCTACCTGGCCAGGGCCGCCCAGCTGCCCGACCAGACCCCGCTGCGGGACGTGCTGCTCGGCATCACCGGCGCGGCCGACGAGCCGATCTCCGGCGGCCGGCACAAGGTGTTCGGCAACAAGGCGCTGTCGATCATCCCGCAGACCTCCACGATCGCCTCGCACCTGCCCCGCGCGGTCGGCCTGGCGTTCGCCATCGAGCGCGCCGGGAAGCTCGGCGTGGACTCCGGGGTCGGCACCGAGTGGCCTACCGACTCGGTGGTGGTGTGCAGCTTCGGGGACGCCTCGGCCAACCACTCCACCGCGGTCGGCGCGATCAACACCGCGTTGCAGCTGCGGTATCGAGGGTTGCCGCTGCCGCTGCTGCTGGTCTGCGAGGACAACGGCATCGGGATCAGCGTGCCCACCCCGGACGGCTGGATCGAGCGGGCGTACTCCGGCCGGCCGGGGTTGCGCTACCTGGACGCGGACGGCGCCGACCTGGGTGCCACGCTGGCCGCCGCCGAGGACGCGGTGCACTGGGTGCGTACCCGGCGGGCGCCGGCGTTCCTGCGGCTGCGCACCGTGCGGCTGATGGGGCATGCCGGCTCGGACGTGGAACTGGCCTACCGAGGCTCCGCCGAGATTGCCGCCGACTACGAGCGCGACCCGCTGCTGGGTACCGCGCGGCTGCTCATCGGTGCCGGGGTGCTGCGCCCCGAGCAGGTGCTGGAGCACTACGAGTGGACCCGGGAGCGGGTGCGGCGGACCGCCGAGGACGCGGTGGGCCGGCGCCGGCTTGGCTCCGCCGGTGAGGTGACCGCCGCGCTGGCGCCGTCCCGCCCGGACCGGGTGGCGGCGCGCGCCGCGGTCGCCGCCGCCCCGGAGATCCGGCGGCGGGCTTTCGGTGGTCCCCCGCCGGAGCTGGCCGGCCGGCTGACCCTGGCCCAGGGGATCAACCACGGGCTGGCCGACGTGCTGGCCAAGGATCCCGGCGCGGTGCTGTTCGGCGAGGACGTGGCGGTCAAGGGCGGCGTCTACGGGGTGACCAGGGGGCTGCGCAAGCGGTTCGGCGCCGCGCGGGTGTTCGACTCGCTGCTGGACGAGCAGAGCATCCTGGGCACCGGGCTCGGCATGGCGCTGGCCGGCTTCCTGCCCATCGTGGAGATCCAGTACCTTGCCTACCTGCACAACGCCGCCGACCAGCTGCGCGGAGAGGCGAGCACGCTGCGGTTCTTCTCCCAGGGGCAGTACCGCAACCCGCTGATCGTGCGGATCGCCGGCTACGCCTACCAGCGCGGCTTCGGCGGCCACTTCCACAACGACAACGGGGTGGCCGCGCTGCGCGACATCCCCGGGCTGGTGGTGGCCTCCCCGGCCCGCCCGGATGATGCCGCCGCCATGCTGCGGACCTGCGCGGCGGCCGCCCGCGAGGACGGCCGGGTCTGCGTCTTCCTCGAGCCGATCGCCCTCTATCACACGCGTGACCTGCACGAACCCGGCGACGATGGCTGGCTCGCCGACTACCCCGCGCCCGTCACGTGGGCCGAAACGCACGTCCCGCTGGGCAAGGGGCGGACCTACGGCAACGGCGCCGACCTGACCCTGGTCAGCTTCGCCAACGGGCTGCGGATGAGCCTGCGGGTGGCCCGCCGGCTGGCCGAGGCGGGAATCGGCGCCCGGGTGCTGGACCTGCGCTGGCTGGCCCCGCTGCCGGTGGCCGACGTGCTGCGGGAAGCCAGCGCGACCGGGCGGGTGCTGGTGGTGGACGAGACACGGGAGACCGGCGGGGTGTCCGAGCAGGTGCTGACCGCGCTGGTGGACGCCCGGTTCGACGGCCACCTGGCCCGGGTGACCAGCGCGGACAGCTTCATCCCGCTCGGCCCGGCCGCGAACCACGTGCTGCTCGCCGAGTGGGACATCGAGAAGGCCGCCCTCGAGCTGCTGCACCGCTGAGGTTTATTCGCTACGGGCTATATGCTCGATGAGCTATATTACCCGGGTGTCCACCGCGTTCGAAGTGCTCGCCGAGCCCACCCGGCGGCGCATCCTGGACCTGCTGCGCGGCCGGCCCCGGCTGGTCGGCGAGCTGACCGAGGAGCTCGGGCTGACCCAGCCGGGCACCTCCAAGCACCTCAAGGTGCTGCGCGAGGCCGGCCTGGTCCAGGTGCGGCCGGAGGCGCAGCGCCGCTGGTACGAGCTGCGCCCGGAGCCGCTGGCCGAGATCGACGCCTGGCTCGCCCCGTACCGCCAACTCTGGGCCACCCACCTGGACGCCCTGGAACGCCACCTGGACACCCCGTCCCTGATCCCAGACACCTAGACCCGACCCGCCCCCGAGTGAAGGCCGTCCGTCGAGATCGACAGGAGGGCTGTTTCTGAGCCGCTATAACAGCCCTGATGTCGATCTCGGCGAGTCGGTGAGCTCGGGCGGTGGGCCCACCGCGCGCGGAGAGTCGGTGGGCTCGGGTGGTGGGCCCCGCGCGCGCTAGACCGCCCAGGACGGTGGGCGCTTCTCCACGAACGCCCGGATGCCCTCCTGGCCCTCCTCGGAGGCGAATCGCGCGGCGGACAGCACGGTCATCGCGGCCAGATCCTCGCCCATGGTCCGACTCGCCGGGCCGCGCAGCAGCTCCTTGGTGGCGGCCAGCGCACCCGGGGCACCCAGCCGCAGCAGGTCGGCGTAGCGGAGCACCTCGGCGTCCAGCGCCTCGGCCGGAACCGCCCTGGTGATCAGGCCGATCTCCGCCGCCCGCCGCGCGTCGAACGGCTCGCCGGTGAGGAACAGCTCGTACAGCGCGGCCGGCTGGACCCGGGGGATCAGCGGCACCGAGATCACCGCCGGCACTACACCGATGCGCACCTCGGAAAACGCGAACGTCACCGCCGAAGCGGCCACCGCGAGGTCGCAGGCGGCCACCAGGCCCACCCCGCCGGCTCGCGCCGGGCCGGCCAGCTTGGCGATCACCGGGGTGGGCGAGTCCCAGATCAGCCGCAAGGTGTCCGGGAAGTCGTTGACGCCCTGCGCGGCGGCGCTCGCCCCGCGGGACTCCTTCAGGTCCATGCCCGCGCAGAACACCGTCCCGGTGTGGGTGAGCACGATGACCCTGGCCCGGTCCGACTTGATCGCGGTGTCCAGCCGGTCGCGCAGCTCCCCGCGCAGCTGGGCGGACAGCGCATTGCGGTTGCCCGGCGAGTCCAGCGTGATCGTGGCGATGCCCGCGTCGATCTCCAGGTGGACCAGCTCGTCAGTCATGCATTCTCCCTGCTCACAAGCCGTGAGTGGTATTGGTCGTAAAGCGACTCATACCACTCACGGGTCTTTTGATTCCGGCGCGGGCCCGGTTGTCGTGCCGACCCGCACCCACACCGGCAGTGTGACGTCGACCGGCGCCCGGCCGGCGAGTAGCTCGACCACCGCGCGGGCGGCGACCCGGCCCTTCTCGTCGCTGGGCTGGACCACCGTGCTGAGCACGGTCGGGCGCAGCCAGGGCAGGTCGGCGCCGTCGAAACCGGCCACACTGACGTCCTCGGGCACCCGCAGCCCGAGCTCGCCGGCCGCCCGGAGCACCCCGGCGGCCAGTAGGTCGCTCTGCGCCAGCACCGCTGTCGGGCGCCGCCCGGCCGGCACGTCCAGCAGCGCGCGGCCGGCCCTGGCGCCCTCGTCCACCACGTTGCTGGCGGTCTCCATGGCAGGCACCGGGCCGAACACCTCGGCGACCCCGGCGAGCCGCTTGCGCACCACGCGGTACATCCCGGCCGCCTCGCGGGCCGGGTCCACCAGGCCTCGGGTTCCGTCCAGCCGCAGCGGCATGGTCACCGCGGCGACCCGGCGGTGGCCCAGCTCGCGCACGTGCCGGGCCAGCTCCGCCGTACCCCGCTGGTCGTCGATGTCCACCAGGGGCAGGCCGTCCACCACCGGGCCCTCCACGACCACCAGAGGCACGCCGCGCTGGCGTAACAGGGCCAGTGCCGGATCCCCCTCGAGGCCGCAGGTGGCGAAAATGGCGGCGTCCAGCGGCAGCCGGCCCAGCTGCTCCAACGCCGGCCGGCCCGCGTCACCGGCCAGCAGGAGCAACCCCACGCCGTGCGGGCTGAGCACCTCGGTGATGCCGTCCAACAGCTGGATGGCCTCCGGGTCACGGAACGCGTACAGCAGCCGCTCACCCACGAATGCGCCGACCACGCCGCTACGCCCCCGTCGCAGGGACGCCGCCAGCGGGTCCGGTCCGGGGTAGCCGAGCTCCTCGGCCGCCGCGAACACCCGCTGCCGGGTCTCCGGGGTAACTCGGGAGCTGCCCCCGAAGGCGAGCGAGGCGGTGGATGGGGACACCCCGGCCCGCGCCGCCACCAGGGCGAGCGTCGGTCGGGCGTGGGTTGCCACGGCCCAGACGGTAGCTGCCCAGGCTCGGCGCCGGTGATCGACCCACGTGGTCGTGAGTGGCAAGTGGTCTCATCGGACCACTTGCCACTCACGGGCGGTTTAACGCGTTGTGGTGCGGCGCCGCGGCACGTATCGTCGAGTCATCGAATCGATTCGATAGCTCCGCGACATCCGTGAGTGCCGTAGTACGGTCGCGCCGAGGGAGAGCCAATGACTGAGCTGATGGACGCTCCGCGCGCCGACGCGCTGGCCCGCGCCAGGACGGCGGTCGTACTGGCCTTCATGCTCAACGGGCTGTCCATCGCGTCCATGCTGTCCCGCGCGCCGGCGGTGCGGGATGCCCTGTCGCTGACCAACGCACAGCTGGGGTTGCTGCTGCTCTGCCTGTCCGGCGGGGCCTGCGCGTCGATGCCGCTGTCCGGGCCGCTGGTGCACCGGCTGGGGGCCGCCCGGGTCGTGCTGCTCGGGTCCCTCGGCGTCGGGCTCGGGCTCTGTCTGCTCGGCACCGGGCTGCTGACCGGCACGGTGTGGCTGGCCGCGCTCGGTCTGGTGGTGGCCGGCGTCGGCAACAGCAACTGGGACGTGGCGATGAACGTGGCCGGCGCCGACGTCGAGCAGCGCCGAGGGCGCACCCTGATGCCCCGGCTGCACGCCGCGTTCAGCGTCGGCTCCGTGATCGGCGCCGGGTGCGGCGCCGCCTCGGCCGCCGCCGGCGTTCCGGTGGTGGTGCAGGTGCTGTTCGCCGGGATACTCGGGCCGACCGTGCTGGCCTTCGCGGTGCGCGGGTTCCTGCCCTCGGCTGCCCCGGACGCCGAGGGCGCCACCGGGACGGCCGACGGTGGGCTGCGCGCCTGGCTGGAGCCGCGCACCCTGCTGATCGGGGTGGTCACGCTGACCTTCGCGTTCACCGAGGGCACCGCGAACGACTGGCTGGCCATCGCGCTGGTCGACGGGCACCACACCGATGAGGTGCTGGGCGCTGTCGGCTTCGGTGCGTTCGTCACCGCGATGACCATCGGCCGGCTCAGCGGTGGTTTCCTGCTGGAGCGATTCGGGCGGGTACCGGTGCTGCGCACGACCGCGGCGCTCGCGCTGGGCGGCCTGCTGCTGGTCACCCTCGCCGCTCCGCTGGGCCTGGTCCTGGCCGGCGCGCTGCTGTGGGGGCTCGGGGCGTCGCTGGGCTTCCCGGTGGGCATGAGCGCGGCGGCCGACGACCCGGCGCGCGCGGCGTCCCGGGTCAGCGTGGTCAGCTCGATCGCCTACACGGCGTTTCTGGCCGGACCGCCGCTGATCGGCGTGCTGGCGCAGCACGCCGGCATCCTGCGCGCCCTTTTCGTGGTGCTCGGCGCGCTGGTGGTCGGCCTGCTGGTCGCCGGCGCGGTCCGCCCGCTCCCGAAGTCCTGACAGCCGGCCGCCCTTGTGCCGGCGGGTCAGGTGGCGAGGGCGAGGCCTCGGGCGCGGAGCACCCGGCGCTCCACCGGGTGGAAGACGAGCAGCTCGATGCCGATGCCCACGATCAGGATCAGGAAGATCGCCGCGATCACCTTGGGCATGTTGTTCAGGTTGCTGCCCTCTTCCAGGTACGCGCCCAGCCCGATGCCCAGCAGCGGCCCCGCCGCGATGATTTCCGCCGCCATCAGGGACCGCCAGGAGAACGCCCAGCCCTGTTTGCAGCCGGCCAGGTACCCGGGCAGCGCGGCCGGCAACAGGATGTGCCGCGCGCCGGTCAGCCCTCGGGCGCCGAGCACCTGGCCGACCCGGGGCAGGATCGGCGGGATCTGGTCGATGCCGGCCACCAGCCCGTTCGCGATGGACGGGATGGAGCCGAGCAGCACCACGAAATAGATGGTGGAGTTGGTCAGCCCGAACCAGAGCACCGCCGCCGGCACCCAGGCCACCGACGGGAGGCTCTGCAGCCCGGACAGCAGCGGCCCGATCGCCGCCCGCACCACCCGGACCTTCGCCACCAGCAGCCCCAGCGGGGTGGCGATGACCAGCGCGATGAAGAAGCCGAGGAATGCCCGGCTGATCGAGGTCCACAGGATCGACCAGACCGACCCGTCCCGGACCACGCTCAGGAACTCGCGCCACACCGTAACCGGGGCCGGCAGCTTGAACTCCGGCCAGAACGCCGCCGCCCACAGTGCCTGCCAGACGGCCACGAACAGCAGCACCGCCACCAGTGGGGGCAGCCCGACGGCCAGCGCGCGGCGCCACCACGGCGCTCGGCTCACCGTCGGGGTGTCCAGCGCGTCCAGCCCGGCCAGCGCGGCCGCCGCGTCGTCGAGCCGGACGGCTCCGTTGGCCGACTCGGCCGGCGCGGGTTGGTCGTGCGCCGCGTCGACCCCGGTCAGCTCAGGCGGCATGGCGGGTGATGACCTCGCGCAGGCTGGCGGTGATCTCGTCGTGCAGGTCGTGGCCCGACCCGTGCTCGACGTCCCACTCGCCGACCACCGTTCCCGGCCGCGAGGACAGCAGTACCACCCGCTGGGCCAGCCGCAGCGCCTCCCGCACGTCGTGGGTCACGAACAGCACCGTGGTTCCGGTGGCCTGCCAGACCCGCAGCAGCTCACCCTGCAGCACGTCCCGGGTGATCGCGTCCAGCGCCGCGAACGGCTCGTCCATCAGCAGCAGCCCGGAGCCGGCGCCGCCACCCTCGGCGGACTCGTCCGGGCTGGTGGTTGCCGCCAGCGCCCTGGCCAGCGCGACCCGCTGGCGCATCCCGCCGGACAGCTCGTGCGGGCGCTTGCCGCCCTGCCCCTCCAGCCGGACCAGCTCGAGCAGCTCGCCGGCCCGCTGCCGCCGCGCGCCCCGACCGACGCCGTTGAGCCGCAGCGGCAGCTCCACGTTGCGCCCGGCGTCCAGCCAGGGCAGCAGCGCCGGCTCCTGGAACATGAACGACGGCCGGCCGGTGGCCAGTGCGAGTTCGCCGGTGGTCGGCCGGTCCAGCCCGGCGACCAGGTTGAGCAGCGTGGACTTGCCGCAGCCGGAGGCGCCCAGCAGGCAGACGAACTCGCCGGGGCGCACCGTGAGGGAGACATCCCGCAGTGCGGTGACGGCCGTCGCTCCGGTGCCGAAGGTCTTGCCGATGCCGGTCAACCGCACCGCCGGCCCGTCCGCCCGGGATGGGGTGCGCTGGTCTGCCGTATGCCCGATCGTCACGGTCATGCCCGGATCACCTCTGCGCCTTGTCGAGGCCGGCGGCGTCCACCGCCGGCTTGCCGCTCGCGCCCAGGACCTTGTTCAGCTCGGTCAGGTCCGCGAAGCCGTTCAGGTTGGTCGCCGTGGGGGCCACCCCCGCCGTCACGCTGTCCTGCGCCAACTGGGGGAAGGTGGACGCCTGCGGGTCGAGCCCGAACGAGAGCTCGGTGAACGCCCGGTCCAGCACCGCCTGGGACAGCGTCGCGCCGGTCAGCCGCTGGATCGCGGCGTTGGTGACCGTCTTGGCCTCCGCCGGGCTGGCGGCGGCGAAGTCGATGGCCTGCTGCTCGCCGCGCAGCAGCGCGTCCACCGAGTCCGGGTGCTGCTTCAGGAAGTCGGTGCGCACGATCAGCACGGTGCTGGGGAACTGGCCGCCCGGCCACAGCGTCTTCTCGTCCACCAGCGTGCTCGCCCCGGCGTCCACCACCAGCTGGGAGCTCCACGGCTCGGGCAGCCAGCCGCCGGCCACCTGGCCGCTCTTGAACAGGTCCAGGGTGCGCGGGTTGGCCAGGTTCTGCACGGTCACCGCGTCCGGCCCGGTACCCACCGGCAGGTTGTGCAGCTTGAGCCACTTCTTCAGCGCGACGTCCTGGGTGTTGGCCAGCTGCGGGGTGGCGATGGTCTGGCCCTTGAGCTGCTCCGGGCTGGTGATGCCCGGCTTGACCACCAGCTGCGCCCCGCCGGAGGTGGAGCCGGCGACCAGCCGCACGGTCTCGCCCTTGGACTGGTCGAACGCGTTGATCGCCGGGCTGGACCCGATGAACGCGGCGTCCAGCGAGCCGCCGAGCAGCGCGCTCACCTCGGGCGGCCCGGCATTGAACTGCTGGGTCACCAGCTTGGTGCCGCCCAGCTCCTTGGCGAAGAAGCCCTTGTCCAGCCCGATCAGCGCCGGGGCGTGGGTGATGTTGGGGAAGTAGCCGAGCCGCAACTGGGCGGCGGCACCCTGGTTGGCCTGGGCCGGCGCGGTCTCGCCGGCGCCCCGGTCGGCGCGGGCACACGCGGTGAGCGCCGCGGCCGCGACGAGAACCACGGTCAGGATCTGCAGGCAGCGCTTCATGTTGTCATTTCTCTGTCGGTTGGGCAGCGATTCGGGGCTGCTGAGCTGGCACGCGGGTCGGGGTCGGTCAGCGGTGGGGTCGGCCGGTGGAGGGTCGGACGGTCGGTCAGTGCACGGCGTCGAGTTCGGGGGTGGGCTGGTCCCGGGTCGGGGCGGGGCCGGTGTGGCGGGGGCGCAACAGCACCATCGCGGCGAAGCCGACGGCCGCCCCGGCGACGATCACCGGCGTGCTCACCTTGAGCAGCGCCAGCGCGGAGGCCAGCAGCACCGCCGTCATCACCGGGCGGATCACCGCCGCCGGGCCCTGAGCGGACAGCCGGGCGCCCAGGTAGACCCCGGGCAGCGCGCCGACCAGCAGTGACGTGGTGAGCGCGAACTGGACATCGCCGAAGATCAGGTGACCCAGCGTGGCGGCGGCCACCAACGGGATGGCCTGCACGATGTCGGTGCCGACCAGCTGGGCCGGCCGAAGCGTCGGGTAGGCCACCAACAGTAGCGCGATGATCACCGAACCGGCGCCGACCGAGGTCATCCCGACCGCGAACCCGCCGACCACACCGATCAGCACGGTGCGCAGCGGGCGGATGTCCAGCGGCGGGGTGGCGGCCTCGGGCCGACCGGCGTCCCGGCGGCGGTTGCGCAGGTCGAGCAGTTGGCGGACCACCACCATGGCCACCGAGGCACACAGCGCCACCCCAATGATCACCTTGAGGTTGTCCTGCACGCCGGCCCGGTGGCCGATCGAGCCGATGAGCACCGCCCCGGCGAACCCGGCGGGCACCGAACCCGCGGAGAGCAGGCCGACCAGCCGCCAGTGCACGGTGCGGTGGCGCAGGTGCACGGCCCCACCCACCGGCTTCATCACCAGCGAGGTGAGCAGGTCGCTGGAGATCGCGGCGAGCGGCGCGACGCGGAAGAACAGCACGAGCAGCGGCGTCAGCAGCGCGCCACCACCCATGCCGGTGAGGCCTACCAGGAGGCCCACCAGCAGCCCGGCGATGGACAGCGAGAGATCTAGATGCACGGTCGAGTGCCTGCCTTAGGGACTGGGTGCGCGTTCCGCCGGGGCGGTCGGCGCGGGACGGACCAGGTCAGGCGGTCGGACAGCAGGCGGCGAAGATGCGCATGAGGTCCACATGTAGCCGTTTGACCAGCATCGGCCGGGCCAGCCGGGCAGTCTGGAAACGGGTGTGCACCCCTCGATGCTCACATTCCTGAGCCGCATAGTCAACAAACTGTGAGACAGCCGGGGTGCGCGTTGATCAGGGCCGATGCGCAAAAATGGGGGCGTGCAAATCTCGGCGAGAGCGGACTACGCATTGCGCGCCCTGTGCGTTCTGGCGAATGCGCCGGAGCAATGCACGGTGAAAGCGGACGAGATCGCCTCGGCCCAGGGGATCCCGCGCACCTTCCTGGACGGCATCCTGGTCGAGCTGCGCCGCGCCGGGTTGATCGAGAGCCGCCGCGGCCCGGACGGCGGGCACCGCCTGGCCCGGCCGGCCTACGCGATCTCCCTGGCCGACGTGATCCGGGTCACCGACGGTCCGCTCGCGCTGGTGCGCGGCCAGCGCCCGGAGAACCACACCTACGAGGGCCCCGCGCGGCACCTGCAGGACGTCTGGGTGGCCGTGCGGGCCAGCCTGCGCTCCATCCTGGAGCTGACCACGGTGGCCCAGGTGGTGGACGGCCAGCTGCCGGACACCGTGGTCGCCTACACCAGCCAGGATCGCTCCTGGCGCTCTGTCTGGCCTGGTCAGAACCCGTGAGTGGTAAGTGGTCCCGGGGGACCACTTACCACTCACGAGGTCCAGCCGGCGGCGACGTCGTCAGGACGGGGTCTCGACCTTCCGCACGCGCTCGATCACCGGGGCGAAGGTGTCCATGAAGGGACCGTGCACGGTGTAGTACGTGAACCCGTACCGGTCCCGGTTGCGCAGCACCTGATCGGCGATCTCCTCGACGGTGCCGATCAGCGCGAACGGCGTCTCGAGGAGTTCGTCCACGGCCATCACCCGCCCGTGCTGGTCCAAGAGCGCCGTCGCGGCGGCGTGGCGGTCCTCGGTGACCACCACCTGCTGCACCAGGACATGCCACTCCAGCCGGTCCGCGCGGGCACCGGTGCGCTCCCGGGCGTAGCGCACCCGTTCGTCCGTCTCGGCGGCGGTGCCGATGCGCAGGGTGCCGGGTGGCTGTCCGGGCATCTGGTACGCCCCGGGAATGCTGATGATGTCCGCGTGCTCGGCCGCGATGTCCAAGATCGAGTTACCGGTGCCGCCGATGATGAGCGGTGGCCCGTAACCGCCGAAGCCATGGGTCTGCACCGGTCGCAAGGTGGGCATGGCGAACTGCCCGCGCAGCCGTGCCTGCTGTTCGTAGCCGTCGGCGGCGAAGCAGCGGCCGAGCTCGAGGATGGTCTCGCGGAGTTGGTCGGCCCGCTGCCGGAACGGGTTCCACTCGATGCCGGCGGCGTCGAACTCCCACTTCATGTGCCCGGAGCCGAGTCCGATTTCCAGTCGGCCGCTGGTGAGGACGTCGGTGGTGGCGATCTCGCGGGCCAGCAGCGCGGGGTTCCAGAACGGTGCGTTGAGCACCAACGTGCCCACCTTGAGTCGCTGGGTCGCTCCGGCCGCGGCGACCAGCACCGGGAACGGCGCGGCGAAGCCCAGGTGGTCGCCGGCGAACACGGTGTCGTAGCCGTGCCGCTCGGCCCGTCGACAGGTCTCGGCGAACGCCTCGGATCCCTCGACGCCGAACACGTTGTAGGAGAACCTGAACTCCGCCACGGGCCCGAGCCTGCCGGACTCCCGGTGGTCGTCCAAAGCTTTACGCGCACAGCGAAGCAGCGGCGGTGAGGTCAGCCGGGGGAGGTGAGGTCAGCCGGCGGCGAGGATGGCTTCGGGGTGAGCCGCGGCTTGGTAGCGGTCGACCACGACGGCGGCCACCGAGGCGTCGGCGCCCAGTGGAGCGGCGATGCGGACGCCCGGGTCGGCGGCCAGCGCGGCGCGCTCGACCCGTGAGGGGAGCAGGCCGGGGGCGAGGAACCAGCTGGCCACGGCGATCCGGACGGCGCCGGCGGCGCGCAGCCGGGCCACCGCCTCGGGCACCGACGGGCTGACGTCGGTGGCGAAGGCGGCCAGGCAGCCACGCCACGGGTTCGCCTCCGCCCAGTACGACGCGAGCCGGTGCACGGCGGTGTTGGCGGACGCCCGGGACGAGCCGGTGGCGGCGAGCACCACGCCCAGGTCGGGGTCGTCCAGCGGCCCGGCGGCTCGAGCCAGCCGCCCCAGCGCCGCCTCGGACAGCCGTCGCTCGCGGCCCGGCGCCGCGCCGAGCACGTCGGCCACGGACAGCCGCAGCCGGGGATGCCGGCGGGCCGCCCTGGCCACCGCGCCCGGCACGTCCACCCGGGCGTGGAAGGCGTCGCCCAGCAGCAGCGGTACCACCACGACGTGCCGATGCCCGTCGGCGGCCACGGCGGCCAGCACGTCCGGCAGCCTCGGGGTGCTCAGGTCCAGGAAGCTGAGCCGCACGTCCAGGTCCGGCCGCTGTCGCCGTACCTCGTCGGCCAGCGCGGCGATGGTGGCCGCCGAGCGTGGATCCCGGCTGCCGTGCGCCACCGCCACCAGCGCCGGAGCGTTTCCGGGGTGGCCGGCGTGGGCGGGATGGCCGGGGTGGGCGGGATGGCCGGTGCGGACCGGGGAGAGGAGCGCCATCAGGCCTCGGGCAGCCGCACCAGCGGCGCGCCGACCAGGCCGGCGGCCAGCGTGTTGCCGGTCGGCGGGTCGATCAGCAGGAACGAGCCGGTGGCGCGGCTGTCCGCATAGTTGTCCACCGGCAGCGGGTCGGCCGTGCGGATGCTGACCCGGCCGATGTCGTTGATCTCCAGCCGCTCCGGGACGCTGAGCGTGAGGGTGTCGGTGTCCAGCCGGTCGTGCAGCGCGCCCACGATCGCCTGGGTGACCCGGGTGCCGTGCTTGAGCAGCAGCCGGGCACCGGGGCGCAGCGGCTGCTCGGACAGCCAGCAGACCGTCGTTTCCAACTGGTCGGTGACGGTCGGCGGCTCCGCCGCGTCCACGATGATGCTGCCCCTGGCCACGTCAAGGTCGTCGGCCAGCCGCACCGTGACGCTGCGGCCCACGCTCGCCGAGGCCAGCGGGCCGTCGGCGGTGTCCACCGAGGTCACCGTGCTCCGCAGGCCCTCGGGCAGTACCAGCACCTCCTGCCCGGGGCGCACCGTGCCCGCGGCCACCAGGCCGGCGTAGCCGCGGTAGTCGTGCAGCTCGCCCCAGTGCTCGGCGCGGTGCCCGGTGGAGCCGGAGCGCGGGTCCACCCCGCCGCGCGGCCGGATCACGTACTGCACCGGGATGCGCAGCGGGGCCTCCACATCGGGGCTGCCCACCGGCACCGACTCCAGGTGCTCCAGCAGCGTCGGCCCGGAGTACCAGGCGGTGTTCGCCGAATGCTCCACCACGTTGTCGCCGACCAGCGCGGACACCGGGATGGTCACGACCTTGCCGGCCGGGTAACCCAGCGCGGTGGCCAGGCCGTTGAAGTCCTTGGCGATCGCGGTGAACACCGCCTCGTCGTAGCCCACGAGGTCGATCTTGTTGACCGCCAGCACCAGCCGGGGCACCCGCAGCAGCGCGATCACCGCGGCGTGCCGGCGGGTCTGCTCGACCACCCCGTAGCGGGCGTCCACCAGCAGCACGGCCAGCTCGGCGGTGGAGGCACCGGTCACCGTGTTGCGCGTGTACTGCACGTGGCCGGGGGTGTCGGCCAGCACGAACTCGCGGCGCGGGGTACTGAAGTAGCGGTACGCCACGTCGATGGTGATGCCCTGCTCGCGTTCCGCGCGCAGCCCGTCGACCAGCAGCGACAGGTCCGGGGTGGCTTTGCCGTTGCCGATCCAGCCCTTGTCCACCGAGGCGCGCTGGACCGCTTCGATCTGGTCGGCCAGCACCGACTTGGTGTCGTAGAGCAGCCGGCCGACCAGGGTGGACTTGCCGTCGTCCACACTGCCGGCGGTGGCGAACCGCAGCAGGTCCCTGGGGGCGTCCGGAGTCGGTTCCGGCATCAGAAGTAGCCCTCCCGCTTGCGGTCTTCCATGGCGGCCTCGGAGAGCCGGTCGTCCGCGCGGGTGGCGCCGCGCTCGGTCAGCCGGGACGCGGTGACCTCGGCGATCACCTCGTCCAGGGTGCTTGCCTCGGACTCCACCGCGCCGGTACACGAGCCGTCCCCGACGGTCCGGTAGCGCACCGTCCTGAGCTCCAGCCTCTCGCCGTCGCGCGGGCCGCCCCACGGGCCCTCGGCCAGCCACATGCCGTCCCGGCGGAACACCTCCCGCCGGTGGGCGTAGTAGATGGGCGGCAGCTCGATGTTCTCCCGCTGGATGTAGCGCCAGACGTCCAGCTCGGTCCAGTTGGAGATGGGGAACACCCGCACGTGCTCGCCGGGCGCGTGCCGGCCGTTGTACAGGTTCCACAGCTCGGGGCGCTGCTTGCGCGGGTCCCACCGGCCGAAACCGTCGCGCAGGCTGATGATCCGTTCTTTGGCCCGCGCTCGTTCTTCGTCTCGCCGCCCGCCGCCGAACACCGCGTCGAACCGGTGCTCATTGATGGTGTCCAGCAGCGGGACGGTCTGCAGCGGGTTGCGGGTGCCGTCCGGGCGCTCCACCAGCCGGCCGTCGTCGATCCAGTTCTGCACGTGCGCGACCACCAGGCGCAGCCCGAGCCGGTCCATCAGCCTGTCCCGGAAGTCGATGACCTCGGGGTAGTTGTGCCCGGTGTCCACGTGCAGCAGCGAGAACGGCACGGCGGCCGGCGCGAACGCCTTCACCGCCAGGTGCACCAGCAAGGTCGAGTCCTTGCCGCCGGAGAACAGGATCACCGGGCGGTCGAACTCACCGGCCACCTCGCGGAAGATGTGGATCGCCTCGGACTCCAGGGCGTCCAGGGCATCGAACCTGGTTCCGACCTGTGCCACAGCCGGCGCGCTCAGCACCGATGATTCGATCCTGCTAGCAGATCTCATGCGTGCAGCCCGCACTCGGTCTTGGCCCGCCCGGCCCAGCGCCCGGCGCGTTTGTCCTCACCGGGCAGTGGTTTGCGGGTGCACGGCGCGCAGCCGATCGACGGATAGCCGGCGTCCACCAGCGGGTTCACCAGGATGTTGTGCTCGGCGATGTAGGCGTCCATGTCCTCGTCGCTCCACGCCGCGATCGGGTTGATCTTGACCAGGCCGAACTTCTCGTCGAAGGTGACCAGCGGGGTGTTCGCCCGGGTGGGCGCCTCCACCCGGCGCACCCCGGTGATCCACGCGTCATAGCGGGCCAGGGTGTTTTGCAGCGGCACGACCTTGCGCAGGAAGCAGCACCGGTCCGGCTCGCGGGCGAACAGGTCCTTGCCCTCGGCGGCGTCCTGCTCGGCCACGCTGGCCTCGGCCTTGGCGTTCACGATCCGCACGCCGTAGACGGTCTCCACGGCGTCCCGGGTGCCAATTGTCTCGGCGAAGTGGTAGCCGGTCTCCAGGAACAGCACGTCCAGACCCGGGGGTGAGGCCTGCTCGCGGGGCCGAACCCTCGATACAGCTTTGGCGGCCAGGTCGACCAGCACAGCGTCCTGCATGTTCGACGCCGCGATCAGCCCCTCGCCGAAGGTGCGCGCGGCCCAGTCCAGCACCGCCTCCGCTGTGGCGTTCGGCCCGAGCTCCCCGGCGCCCTGGCGCGCGAGCTCGCGCAGCTCCTCGGCGCTCCGGGTCCGCCCCGGAGTCTCGACCTCGGTACTGGCCACACTCATTCCGTTACCGCTCTCTCTGGGACTCCGATGCCAACGAACTTCACCGCGAACGTGCGTAGGCACCCAGCGCAACGCCACGCCCCGGATGGTTCTTCCACCGGTCGCAAGTCCTCCTCGCCGCAGTAAGGGCAGTAGAACGGCACAGCGCGCTCACTCACGACAGGTCTGCCTCGTCGGCGCGCGCGACCCACTGGGCGAAGCGCTCGCCGGCGTCGCGCTGCTTGGCGTAGTGGCGGACCACCCGGTCCACATAGTCGCCCAGCTCGCTGGAGGCCACCTTCAGCCCGCGCAGCTTGCGGCCGAAACCCGCGTCCAGCCCGAGCCCGCCGCCCAGGTGCACCTGGAAGCCGGGGACCTGGATGCCGTCCGCGGTGGTGATGATCTGCCCCTTGAGGCCGATGTCGGCGGTCTGGGTGCGGGCGCAGGCGTTCGGGCAGCCGTTGAGGTGGATGGCGATGGGCGCGTCCAGGTCCGGGATGTCGGCCAGCCGGGACTCCAGCTCGGCGACCAGCGCGGCGGCCCGGGCCTTGGTCTCCACGATGGCCAGCTTGCAGAACTCGATGCCGGTGCAGGCCATGGTGTGCCGCCGCCACGGCGTCGGGTCGGCGTGCACGCCCAGCTCGGCCAGCTCGGCAACGAGCCCGTCCACCTTGTCGTCCTCGACGTCCAGCACCAGCAGCTGCTGCTGCACGGTGGTGCGCAACCGTCGCGAGCCGATCCGCTCGGCGGCTTCGGCCACCTTGATCAGGGTGGTACCGGAGACCCGGCCGGCGATCGCCGCCGCGCCGACGTAGTTGCGCCCGTCCACCTGCTTGTGCACGCCGATGTGGTCGCGCGGGCCGAGCCAGTGATCCGGGGCCGGCCCGTCGACCAGCGGCCGCTTCAGGTACTCGGATTCGAGCACCTCGCGGAACTTCTCCGGACCCCAGTCGGCGACCAGGAACTTGATCCGGGCGCGGTGCCGCAGCCGACGGTAGCCGTAGTCCCGGAACAACCCGACCACGCCGGCCCAGACATCGGCCACCTCATCCAGCGGCACCCAGGCGCCCAGCCGCACGCCCAGCTTGGGGTTGGTGGACAGCCCGCCGCCCACCCACAGGTCGAAACCAGGGCCGTGCTCGGGGTGCCGCACGCCGACGAACGCGATGTCGTTGATCTCGTGCACCACGTCGTGGCGGGGCGAGCCGGAGATCGCCGACTTGAACTTGCGCGGCAGGTTGGAGAACTCCTTGCTGCCGATGTACCGCTCCACGATCTGGTGGATGGCCGGGGTGCCATCGATGATCTCGTCGGCGGCGATGCCCGCGACCGGCGAGCCGAGGATCACCCGGGGGCAGTCGCCGCAGGCCTCGGTGGTGTAGAGGCCGACCGCCTCCAGCTTCTCCCAGATCGCCGGGACGTCCTCGATCTGGATCCAGTGCAGCTGGACGTTCTGCCGGTCGGTGATGTCGGCGGTGTCCCGCGCGTAGTCGCGGGAGATCTCACCGATCACCCGCAGCTGGTCGCCGGTCAGCGCCCCGGAGTCGATGCGCACCCGCATCATGAAGTAGCGGTCGTCCAGCTCCTCGGGCTCCAGCGCGCCGGTCCGGCCGCCGTCGATGCCCGGCTTGCGCTGGGTGTACAGCCCCATCCAGCGGAACCGGCCGCGCAGGTCGGCGGGGTCGATCGAGTCGAACCCCCGGTGCGCGTAGATGGTCTCGATCCGGGCCCGCACGTTGAGCGGGTCGTCGTCCTTCTTGCTGCGCTCGTTGGGGTTGAGCGGCTCCCGGTAGCCCAGCGCCCACTGACCCTCACCTCGGCGGCGTTTAGGGGGTGCGGCCCGGCGTACCGGCGCCGCGGCGCGCTCGGTGGCACCGGCGGGTTGTGGTGGAGCCATCTGGGTCTGACCTCCAGGTCGCGGCGGGGAACGTGCGGCAGACCTGGACCTGGGCGGGATGGCGCCAGTCGGCCGGCTCCCCGGCCGTTGTCACTCGTGGTGGAATTCGGCGCGGGTTTAGGCGGTCTTCCGGCACATCGCGCTGGAGACGCGCTGGTAATCGACGTGGCGGCGGGCCACCAGTCGCATGCTCAGCGCGCAATACACCGTGCAAGCGTGCCACCTTTTCCCGGATCCTGCCTACCCTCGCCCAGATGTTGGGAGACCCGTCACAGCGCGGGGCAGTCACAATGGAAGCGATGACGAGGACTCCCGCTTCTGCGCCGACCGCTCCGCCGGCCGAGGCGCCCGTGTCCGCTGAGCTGCCTGAGTCGGCGCTGGCCGGACTCGGGCACCGGCCCTTCGGGGTATACGTGCACGTGCCGTTCTGCGCGGTGCGCTGCGGCTACTGCGACTTCAACACTTACACTCCGTCCGAGCTGGCCGGGTCTGGGGCCTCCCCGGCCGGCTGGCTGGACGCGCTGCGGGCCGAGCTGGAGCTGGCCGCCGGAGTACTCGGTACGCCACCGGCGGCGGACACGGTGTTCGTCGGCGGCGGCACCCCGTCGCTGCTCGGCGCGGCCGGGCTGGCCGACGTGCTGACCGCGGTGCGCGGGACGTTCGGGCTGGCCGCGGGCGCCGAGGTGACCACCGAGGCCAACCCCGAGTCCACCTCGCCGGAGTTCTTCGCCGGCATCGCCGAGGCCGGCTACACCCGGGTCTCACTGGGCATGCAGTCCGCCGCGCCCGGGGTGCTGGCCGTGCTGGACCGCCGGCACACCCCAGGGCGGCCGGTGGCGGCCGCGCGGGAGGCCCGGGCAGGCGGGATCGGGCAGGTCAGCCTGGACCTGATCTACGGCACACCCGGGGAAACCGACGACGACCTGCGCCGCTCGCTGGATGCGGTGCTCTCCGCCGGGGTGGACCACGTCTCGGCGTACGCGCTGATCGTCGAGGACGGCACCGCGCTGGCCAGGCGGATCCGCCGGGGCGAGCTGGCCGCGCCGGACGACGACGTGTCCGCGGACCGCTACGAGCTGGTGGACGACGTGCTCTCGGCGGCCGGGCTGGGCTGGTACGAGGTGTCCAACTGGGCGCGGGACGACGTGACCCGCTGCCGGCACAACCTGGGCTACTGGCGTGACGGCGACTGGTGGGGGGCCGGCCCGGGGGCGCACAGCCACGTCGGCGGGGTGCGCTGGTGGAACGTCAAGCACCCGGCTCGGTACGCGGCGCTGCTCGGGTCGGGGGAGTCCCCGGCGGCCGGGCGGGAGGAGCTGACCGCCGAGGAGCGGTACGAGGAGCGGGTGATGCTGCGGGTGCGGCTGGCCGAGGGGCTCGCGCTGTCGCTGCTCGACGCGGCCGGGCGGGCGGCGGCGGCCCGCGCGGCCGATGACGGCCTGCTGGACGCGGCCGCGCTGGCCGGCGGGCACGCCGTGCTCACCCGGCGCGGCCGGTTGCTCGCCGACGCGGTGGTGCGCGCGCTGCTCGGCGGGTAGCGGGCCACCGTCCCACAGGCCACCGTCCCACCGGCCGCCGTCCCGCCGGCGTGGCAGAGTGTGGCCGTGAAGATCGCACCGTCCGGGGAGCAGTTCGCCATCGCCGCCGGCACGCACCAGGTCACGCTGGTCGAGGTCGGCGGCGGTATCCGGGAGTACCTGCACGAGGGCCGGCACGTGCTCGACGGCTACCCGGAGGACGCGATGTGCTCCGGCGCGCGGGGCACCCCGCTGCTGCCGTGGCCGAACCGGCTGGCCGACGGCTCGTACACGTTCGCCGACACGACCTACCAGGTGCCGCTGTCCGAGCCGGACCGGCACAACGCCATCCACGGGTTGCTGCGCTGGAGCAACTGGACGCGGCGGGCAGGTGACGAGTCGCACGTCGTGCTGGGCACCGTGCTGCACCCACAACCCGGTTACCCGTTCCCCCTGGATGTGGCCATCGAGTACACGGTGGCCGACCAGGACGGCGGCGGGCGGCGGGCCGGGCTGACCGTGGCGACCACGGCCACCAACCTCGGCGACACTCCCTGCCCGTTTGCCAGCGGCCAGCACCCCTACCTGGCCCCCGGGACCCCGACCGTCGACGCGGCCACCCTGCGCCTGGCGGCGCGGCGCTGGCTCCCCACCGACCAGCGCGGGCTGCCCACCGGTACGGCACCGGTGGCCGGGTCGCCGCTGGACTTCGGCACACCCCGGCCGATCGGCGACACCGTCCTCGACCACGCCTTCACCGGGTTGGCCCGGGACGCCGACGGGCTGGCCTGGGTGGAGCTGTCCAGCCCGGACGGCTGGCGAACCCGGCTCTGGGCGGACCGGCACTACCCGTTCATCCAGCTCTACTCCGGCGACACCCAGGCCCCGGCGCGGCGCCGGCGCAGCCTCGCGGTGGAGCCGATGACCAGCCCGCCCAACGCGTTCCGTTCCGCCGACAGCCTGATCGTGCTCGAGCCGGAGGAGTCGCTCACCACCACCTGGGGGATCCAGCCCGGCTGAGCGGGAAAAGAGGACCCTCGGTGTTCGGCCCGGTCGGTAGCCTGCTCGGATGCCGGAGTTAACGGAATTCGATCTGATGCTGCGCTCGGGCCGGGTGCACGCGCAACGATTCGGCCCGGCCGACGCGCCGCTGGTGCTGTGCGTGCACGGCCTCTCGGGCAACATGCACGCCTTCGACTATCTGGCCGAGCGGATCGTCCGCGCGGACCGCCAGGTGGTGGCCTTCGACCTGCGCGGGCGCGGGCGCAGCGAGATCACCCCGCC
>Ga0137415_10001579_pt1 | contig 22588 bp, 21 predicted proteins | sample CZODoug3_1_1_16f_FD_183082 | JGI IMG/M metagenome (GOLD analysis project Ga0137415, IMG submission 183082) | Vadose zone soil fungal communities from Angelo Coast Range Reserve, California, USA - CZODoug3_1_1_16fungal (Hybrid Assembly) | ecosystem: Environmental > Terrestrial > Soil > Vadose...
GCCGCGATGTGCTTCATCATCGGCTGCTCGCGGTCCTCGTACATCATGCCCAGCGAGCCGGGCTTCATCTTCTCGAACCCCAGCGCCAGGGCACAGTCGGCGCGGCTGCCCCGAATCGACTCCGCGGCCAGGTACAGCGCGGTGGACCCGGTGGAACAGTTGTTGTTGACGTTGACCACCGGGATGCCGGTCATGCCCAGCTCGTAGACCGCGCGCTGACCCGAGGTCGACTCGCCGTAGACGTAGCCGACGTACGCCGCTTGGACCTGGTCGAACACGATCCCGGCGTCGTCCAGCGCCTTCGTGCCGGACTCCTTGGCCATCTCGGGGTAATCCCAGCCCTCACGGCGGCCGGGCTTCTCGAACTTCGTCATCCCGACGCCGACCACGTACACGCGTCCCGCCATGCCACACCCTTTCATTTACCGGCAGCTCTGCCTGTATGTAAGCACGCCTAGGGCAAGGCAGCAAGTGTGACCCTGCCATCGAAGTGCCCTCCTTGACGAAATACAGGCAGATGTGCCCGAATATGACCAGCCGGCGACGAGGCCGGCACACCAGCGCGGGAGAGTGACTCAGGAGATGGGACCGCTCGACGGAGTGAAGGTGGTCGAGCTCGCCTCGCTGGCACCGGCCCCGTTCGGCGCCATGGTGCTGGCCGACCTCGGGGCCGAGGTGCTGCAGATCCGGCGCGGCTCCCCCGGCGAAGGCCTGAGCGCGCCCGCCGGTCCGCTGGACCGGGGCAAACGGACCCTCGCGCTCGATCTCAAGAACGCGGCCGACCTCGCCGCGCTGCTGGAGATCATCCAGGTCGCGGACGTGTTCGTCGAAGGGTTCCGGCCCGGCGTGACCGAGCGCCTCGGCCTCGGACCGGACGAGCTGCTCGAGCGGAACTCCCGGCTGATCTACGCCCGGATGACCGGCTGGGGCCAGGACGGCCCGCTGGCCACGAGCGCCGGCCACGACATCAACTACATCGCGCTGGCCGGCGCGCTCGAACCGATCGGCAGGGCCGGCGAGCGGCCGGTGCCGCCGCTCAACCTGCTCGGTGACTTCGCCGGCGGCGGCATGCTGCTCGCGCTAGGCGTGATCGCGGCGCTCTACGAGCGGGCACGCTCCGGCGCGGGGCAGGTCGTGGACGCGGCGATGGTGGACGGCTCGGCACTGCTGACCGCCTTCCTGCACGGCATGCACGCGAACGGGCTGTGGAACGAGATACGCGGCACGAACGCACTGGACAGCGGCGCACCGTTCTACGACACCTACGAATGCGCCGACGGCGGCCACGTGGCGGTCGGCTGCGTGGAACCCCAGTTCTTCGCCCAGCTCGTCGACGGGCTCGGCATCGAAACCGAGCTGCCGTTCCACCTCGACCCGCGCGGCTGGCCGGAGATCCGCGAGCAGATCCGCGCCAAGTTCAAGGAGCGGACGCGTGACGAGTGGGCGGAGCGGTTCGCCGGCACCGACGCGTGCGTGACCCCGGTGCTGTCCCCCTGGGAGGCGCACGAGCACCCGCACAACCGGCAGCGCCAGGTGTTCGTGGAGGTCGACGGGCTGCGCCAGCCCGCGCCGGCACCCCGGTTCAGCCGGACCCCGGCCACCCTCCCCCGGCCGGTGCAACCGGTGTCCGGCGGCGCCGCCGACGTGGTCGCCCGGTGGGGTGCCGACCATGCAAGCTGACCGCCCGGCCTTACGTCCGAGCCAGCGCGGAGCCGGCCGGTGAGCCGGGGTCGCGCGGTGCGCGAACACCTCATCGAGGAGCGCTACGAGCGGTTCGCCGGCTACCGCACCCGAGTGCTGCGCGTGGCCGGCAACGGGCCACCGCTGCTGCTCCTGCACGGTTTCTCCGACTCGGCGGATACCTGGCGCCCGGTGCTGCGGCTACTCGCGGGTCAGGCTCGCGCCGCCGTCGCGGTGGACCTGCCCAGCCACGGCCGGGCCGATGCACTCGACGGTGCGCGGCCGATGCTCCCCCAGCTGGTGGAGTTCGCCGAAGCCGCCGCCCGGTGGTGCGACTCCTCGGGGACCGTCGCGGTCGGCAACTCGCTCGGTGGGCTCGTCAGCCTGCTGCTCGCGGAGCGATCCGACGCGCTGGCCGGCGTGGTCGGGGTGTGCCCGGCCGGCCTCGACTACTCGCCATGGATGCAGGCCCGGCGCGCGCAGCTGGGCAGCCCGGTCCGGCGGTGGGCGGTGGCGGCGGCGGTCAGCGTGCCGCCGGTGTGGCTGACCGCCCAGCTGGCGCGGGCCACGATCGGCCGGGCGTGCGCGGATCGCGGCGACGTCGCGGCCGGCTTCACCTCGGCCTACGCCGGACACCTCGCGCCGCGTCTCGCGCGCCGCCGCCTGCTCGCCTTGCTGTACGGACTGCGCGAGGAGGCGGTGATCTCCCCGCTACACCCCGAACAGATCCGCTGCCCCACCCTGCTGGTCTGGGGCGAGAAAGATCCGCTGATCCCGCCTGGCACGGCCCGGCTCGTGAGCGACGTGCGACCCGACATCCACCACGAGGTGTTGCCGGGCATCGGGCACCTGCCCCAGGTGGAGGCGCCGGCCCGACTCGTCGAGCTGCTGACCGACTTCACCCCGCAACACCGATGAAGGAGTCCGACCATGCGCCGTCAGCCCCGTGACATCCGCGGCACCGTCGTCGCGGTCACCGGTGGAGCGCGCGGAATCGGCGCCGCGACCGCCAGGGCGCTGGTGGCCGCCGGGGCCCGCGTCGCGATCGGGGACCTCGACCTGGAGGCCACGACACCGACCGCCGGCGAACCGCTCGGGCTGCGCCTGGACGTGACGGACCTGGCCGGCTTCACCGCGTTCCTGGACCGGGTGGAAACGGCGCTCGGCCCAATCGACGTCCTGATCAACAACGCCGGGATCATGCCGGTCGTCGAGTTCGACCGGGAGACGCCCGCATCCATCCAGCGCCAACTCGATGTCAACCTCCGCGCGGTGATCCATGGCACCCAGCAGGCGGTGCGCCGGATGAGGCCGCGCGGCCGGGGGCACGTCATCAACGTCGCCTCGGCCGCCGGCAAGCTGGGATTTGCCGGCGTCGCCACCTACTCCGCGACCAAACACGCCGTGGTCGGCCTGTGCGAGGCACTACACTTCGAGCTCGCCGGCTCGGGAATCGACATCTCGTGCGTCATGCCGGCCATCGTGCGCACCGAGCTCGCCAACGGGCTCGACGACCACTGGCTGATCAAGTCCTCCACGCCGGAGGACGTGGCGGACGTGATCGTGCGGACCATCCGCAGACCACGGCTCGACATCACGATCCCACCGAGTGTCGGGTTGATGAGCCGGGCGATCCGCCTGCTACCGCGCGCGGTCACCGACCGCGCCATGGCCGCGCTACACGCCGACACCCTGATGTTGACCGCCGCCCACTCGCCCGACCGCGCCGCCTACACGGAACGGATCACCCGCCCGTGACCGCCACTGTCCTGCCGGCCACCCTGACCAACGGGCTGGCCGCGAGACTCACCGGGCGGATCACCGCGTCCGGCGGCGCGACCACCCGACCGGTCGAGGTGTTCACCGGCGCCCCGCTGGCCGAGCTGCCCACCTCGAGCCCCGAGGACGTGGCCACCGCCGTCGCCACCGCACGGCGCGCGCAGGCGTCCTGGGCCGCCACCGACCTGGCCGAACGCCTCCGCATCCTGCGGAGATTCAGCACACTCGTACTCGCCGAGCGCAGCACCATCCTCGACGTCATCCAGGCCGAGACCGGCAAGGCCCGCTGGCACGCGTTCAACGAGGCGCTCGAACCGGTGCTCACCACGAACTACTACCTGCGCAAGTCCCGCGACCTGCTCCGCACGCACCGCCGCGAAGGCATGCTGCCCCTGCTCGTGCGCAGCGAGGAGCTCCGCCGCCCCAAGGGTGTCGTCGGGATCATCTCGCCGTGGAACTACCCGTTCGCGCTCAGCCTCTCCGACGCCATCCCGGCCCTGCTAGCGGGCAATGCCGTCGTCGTGAAGCCGGACGAGCAGACCTCGCTCAGTCCCTTGCTCGGGGCCGAGCTGCTCGAGCGGGCCGGGCTGCCCAGCGGCGTCTTCCAGATCGTCGTCGGCGACGGACCGACCACCGGCGCCGCCCTGGTCGACCGCGCCGACTACATCGGCTTCACCGGGTCGACGGCCAGCGGGCGGGTGGTGGCCGAGCGGGCCGCCCGTCGCCTGGTCGGCTGCTCGCTGGAGCTCGGCGGCAAGAACCCCATGATCGTGCTGGACGACGCGGACCTGGACCGGGCGGTCGCGGCCGCCGTTCCCGCATGCTTCACCAACGCCGGCCAGGTCTGCATGGCGATCGAACGGCTCTACGTCCACCGCGGCCGGTACGAGGAGTTCCTGGCCAGGTTCGTCGTGGCCACCCGGGCGCTGCGGCTCGGGGCCGGCTACGACTTCGGGTACGACGTGGGCGCCCTGTCCTCGAGCCGCCAGCTGGCGACGGTCACGGGGTTCGTGACGGACGCCGTCGCCGGCGGCGCGAGCATCGAGACCGGCGGCCGAGCCCGCCCGGACCTCGGCCCGACCTTCTTCGAGCCCACCGTCCTCACCGGGCTCACCAGCTCGATGGCCGGCTACCGCGCCGAGATATTCGGCCCGGTCGTCGCGGTGGCCCCGTTCGACGACGACGAGCACGCGGTGCGGCTGGCGAACGACACCGAGTACGGGCTCAACGCCAGCGTGTTCGGCCGCGACATGGCACGCGCCCGCCGCCTCGGTGCCCGCCTGCGCGCCGGCACGGTCAACATCAACGACGGTTTCACCGCCGCCTACGGCAGCATGGACGCGCCGATGGGCGGCATGGGCAGCTCCGGGGTCGGCAGGCGACACGGCGCCGAGGGCATGCTCAGGTACACCGAGGCCCAGACCGTCGCCGTCCAGCGCGCGGCGATGGGCCAACCGCCGAGCTGGCTCTCGCACCGGACGTACGCGGCATTCGTCGCTACGACGGTCGCCGTCCTGGCCAGGGCCAGGATTCGGTGACCGGGCCCGACGCCGCGACCCCCTAGGTTTGCGCGGGGGTCGGGCGCGTCACGAGGTAGCGGCGGACCATCTCGGCGTCCAGCACGACGGACGGGTCGTACTCGGGGGCGTCGTCGAGCTGCTCCAGGTCGTCGAGGCCGCAGTACTTGTAGATCCGGTTCGTGGCGGAGATGAGCCTGGCCGGCCGGGCGGGGTCGGCGTTGACGTGCTGGTGGATCGTGTTCGGCGGGATGTAGATCACGTCGCCCGCCTCCCAGTCGAACCGCTGCACCTCCTCCTGTGGCTTCCAGAAGTAGGTGTCGGTGATCTCGACGTCGCAGTCCTGGTGCAGGTCGTACCCGGTGCCCTCCAGCACGTAGAGGCATTCCTCGGCGAGGTGGCGGTGCCGCCCCGACCGACTGCCGCCGGGGATGATCTGCAGGTAGGCGTCGACGGTCTCCATCCGGGTGTCGAGCTCCGAGTTGAGCAGGTGTTTCAGCAACCCCTGCCGGGACATCTCCCAGGGCATGTCGTCCGGGTGGAGCACCTTGCGCCGGCCCGCGTTGCGCGCGGGGGCATCGGCGGCGCGGCGCAGCTGCTGGGCGTAGAAGGGGGCGTTCTCCGCACCCGACACCCAGCTCGCGGTCTCGTCCCACGCCATCTCAGTACCCCTCCGGCGGGTGGTTGTGGTCGGTCTCCTCCTCCCGGGCGACGAAGCCCGCCCCCTCCGGGGTCGGGGTCGTCGCGCGGGGCTCGACCTGCTTCTGGAAGAGCATGTTCAGGAACAGGTACATCGGCTTGGTCTTGATCACCAGGGCCCGCGCGGGGCGGTCGGGGTCCGCGTTGAAGTGCTGGTGGACACAGTTGTTGTGCACGATCGCGACGTCGCCGGCGGTCCAGTCGTAGCGGATGCCGTCGTGGATCTCGTAGCCGCTGCCGTCGAGGATGTAGAACGCAGCCTCGTTGACGTGGCCGTGCTTCTGCGACTTGCCACCCGGCCCGTACTCCTCCAGGTGCAGGTGGAACGTCTGGGTGATGCCGTCCTTCGGCTCGACGTAGTGCCGGCTGTACGCCTGCGGGCCGTCGACGAACTTGATCTCGTTCGCCTTGCGGACGCGGGGCATCGCGCGCAGCCGCCGCAGCTCCTCGTTGAGCCCGTACTCACCCTGGATCGCGCGGACGAAGACGCGGTCCTTCTGGCTGTGGTAGAGGTGCGCCAGCGAGGGGTCCTCTGCGGTCTCCTCGGGTTCGCTGCTCATGCGTCGTGGTCTCCTTCTCCGTGCATGCATGCGTGCATGCGTGCATGTGTGCGATCGGGGTGCTCAGTTGCTCACCTGTTGGACACCGCGCAGCGCGGCGTCGTAGCGGTCGTCCCAGGCCTTGCCGTCCCGGACCAGGGAGGCCGTGTCGAATCCGACGATGTTGAGACCGGTCAGGCTGTTGTCCCCGGGGACTTCGGTCGACGGCGTCAGATGCTGGTCGACCAGGACCTGCTGGCCCTCGGTGAGCATCCAGTCGTAGAACAGCCAGGCGGCCGCCGGGTGCTGGGCCGCGGCGAGCATCCCGACGCCGTTCGGCCGGGGAAACGCCGGGACCGGGTTCGTGCCGTCCGGCAGCCGGTAGGCGACCGGGGCGCCGGCCGAGGCGGCCTGCTGGGTGATGTAGGTGTAGTTCATCGCGTCGATGGCCGTCTGGCCGGCCCCGAGCAGCTGCATCATCACGAGGTGGCCCTTGGCCACCTTGGCGTTCGCCACGATCCCCCGCCAGAGCTCGTCGACCTGCGCCTGCGTCTTGCCGTGGGCCAGCCAGTAGTTCGTCACGTTGGCGTACCAGTCGCTGTCGGACAGCTCGACGGTGATCTTCCCTCGGTACTTCGGGTCCGCGAGGTCCTCCCAGCTGCGCGGCTCGTCGCCGGGGCGGATCTCGGTGGTGTTCCAGGCCGGCAGGAAGAGGTTGAGCCGGTCGGCGGTCCAGTGCGCAAAGCGGCCGTCCTTCACCCGGTCCAGCGCCGCGCCCCGGTGGTCGGCGAACAGGTTCTCGCCGGCCAGCGCGGACATCTCGGCGAAGTCGCTCTCCACGGCGTCGGCGCCAGGGCGGTTCGCCTGGCTCTCCTGGAGCGTGCGCTGCACGATCGTCTCGGAGTTGGCCCGGAACAGGTTCACCGTGATGCCGAACTGCCGCTGGAACTTCTCGATGATCGGCTTCGCCAGGTCCTGCGTCATCGACGTGTACAGCGACAGGGTGCCCTCGGACTTCGCCAGCTCGACGGCCTTCGCCCGCTGCTGGTCCTTCGGCAGCGCGGCGATCTCGTCATAGACCGCCCGGGCGGCCGTCGCGGCCCCGCTGGGCGCGGTGCCCTGCTGGCCCGAGTCCGCAAGGCCGCCGCCGCAGCCGGCGAGCAGCAGCACCGCGGCCACCGGGACGGCGAGCGATCGAGTCTTCATCGACTGGTCCTTCCGCGGGGGCGGCTCAGGTCACGAGATCATGGCCAGATGGTATTACTGTCAGTCCTTTATGGGAAGCTGTTGTGGCGACACCGGTCACGAGAACAGCAGGGACTTGATCACCACCGGGACGACTCCCGGCGGGTCGATCGGCTCGCCGACGTCGACGAAGTCCAGGTCCGCGAGCTCGGTCCCGTCGATCGAGATCAACGGCCGGCGCAGGCCGAGCTCCCGCTCCAGCAGCCGCCCGAGCGTCTGGCCCACGTCGCCGTCGATCACGAGCACGAGCAGCTCGTCACCGCCCCCGGCGAACTCGACGATCCCCCGCCCCAGCGCCGCCAGCCGTTCGTACGTGGGCGGCCCGGTCCAGCCGAAGGCGAGCGCGAGCACCTCGTCCGGCCCCCGGTCCTGCCGCTGCGCGCCCCGCCGGAACGCCGCCGCGACCGCACCGGGCTCGATCTCCGCCGGCAGCGGCTCGCCGAGGTGCACGACGGGGATGTTCTGCACCGGCAGCGCGGCGCGGCCGCCCAGGTGGATCGTCTTGCCGCTCACCTGCACGGTGAACTGCGAAGCACCGATCACCGTCGCCCTGATCCGCTGGCCCGGATCCAGTACCGGCAGAGCGACCCGCTCGCGCAGCCGCGCGACCACCGCTTCGGAGAGGTCGCGGGCGATGTCGCCGTAGTCGGCCGTCTCGTGGCCGAGCAGGTACTCGGCGACGCCACCGGAGAAGGTGAGGAAGGCAGGCTCGACCGCGCGCTCAAGTGGCTCGGTGAGCTGCAGCGCCCGCCCCGTCGGGTCGAGGGGGTCACCCGTGATGTGGTCGAGGAGTACCTCGGCGAGCCGCCCGGCGATGGCCCGCCGGATGGCCGGGTCGGCGAGCTCCGCCGGGGTGGTGCCCAGGCCCAGCTCGGCGGCGACGAGCCGCGCGGAGTCCTCCACCCGCGTCCACTGCCCGGCCCGGTCGGCCGCGATCAGCCGCCCGCCGACGGCGACCGCCGCGACGGCGCGGATCACCCCGTCCTGGATCAGCGCGAGCTTGGTGGTGCCACCGCCGATGTCAACGTGCAGCACCGGCACACCCCGCTGCCGGGACAGGCCGGTCGCCCCCGACCCGTGGGCGGCGAGGATGGCCTCGAGGCGGTGCCCGGCCGTCGCGCAGACGAACTTGCCGGACGCCGAGGCGAACAGCTCGTCGATGGCGCGGGCGTTGCGCCGCTTGATCGCCTCACCGGTGAGGATCACCGCGCCGCTGTCCACGTCGGCCGGGGCGAACCCGGCGGCGGAGTAGCTGTGCCGCACGAAGTGGCCGAGCTCGTGCACGTCGATCGTGCCGTCCGGCAGGAACGGGGTGAGCACGATCGGCGAGCGCCACTCCACCTGCCGGTCCACGACGGTGAACCTGCTGGACAGCGCGTGCGGGTCCCGCTTCAGGTACACCCTGGCGAACAGCAGGTGCGAGGTGGAGCTGCCGATGTCGATGCCGACCGTGAGCAGCTCGAGGGTGTCCTGCTCCAGGATCGCCCGCGCGATCGCCGCCCGTTCCTCGTCGGTCAGCGCGGCCCCGTGCTCGTGGTCGAAGTCCACGTCGTGCATCGCGCCTCCCGGTCAGACGGCGGGGCCGGACGTGGCGGGGGTCCGGATCACGCCGGCCAGCGACTCCGCCGGCAGCGCCATGATCGCCGCCTCGTCGAACGAGTCGCCCATCCGCGACTCGACCCCGGACTCCCGCAGCGCCTCGAGGAACATCCGGTGCACCCGGGGGTCCTGGTCCTCGTACTCGACCTGGCGCCCGCCCTGGGTCACCGAAACCGCGCCCGATCCCTCCGCGCTCTTGCGGCGCAGCGCGAGGAACGGGTACTTGCGGCTGCCGAGGCTGCACGCGACGTACCGGGCGGGGGTGGGCCCGGTGTTGAAGTGCTGGTGGAACATCCAGAACGGCGGCGAGTACAGGAAGCCGTGCCGCCATGGGAAGCGCCGGAACTCCGAATCGCCCTCGTACCAGAGCAGCGTGAAACCCTCGCCGTCGACCGCGTGCACGTGCGTGCCCGCCGCGTGCCGGTGCGCCTTCTTGTACCGGCCGACGGGCATCTGCGAGACGTGCGAGTGCATCGTGCCGTCGGCCAGCACGAAGTTGACGTTCTGCGAGCCCTTGCCCCGGCCCTCGAAGGAGTAGAGCTTGAAGCTGGTCAGGTCGTGCACGAAGTTCGTCTCCCAGACGTTCTGCACCTTGGCGGAGCCCTCGTTGTAGACGGAGTGCTCGCCGTCGCCCTCGAACCGCTCCGGGCCGCCGAGCCGGTCGGCGAACGTGGCATCGCTTTCGAAGACGAACTCGACGCTGTGGAAGAGGTTGAGCAGCAGCGGGGCGTCGGTGGTGCAGGACAGCCGCGCGGACTCGACACCGGAGCCGTTCATGATCTGGTATCGGCAGTTCAGCGGCACCGCGAACAGCGCCTTGGGCCCCCACTCGAAGGTGCGCGCGGAGCCGTCGGGCAGCCAGACCGTGGTCGACCCGTGCCCCGCCAGTACGTAGAAGAACGCCTCGTAGAGGTGCTTGACCGGGCGGGTCTGCCGCGTCGGTTTCACCTCGAGCACGTAGTTGCTCATGAAGTCGCCGCGCCCGTGGGTGTGCGCGAAGCAGCCGTGGGCGTCGTAGCGCGTCCACGGGCCGGTCTCCAGTGTCAGCAGGTCGTGCCCGAAGTCGTCGTGGATCGGCACGCCCTCGCCCTCGGCCCAGTCCTGGTACGGGTCCAGCAGGAACCTGCCGGTGCCGTCGGCGCGCTCCGGCGCCCCCGGGGTGTTTCCGACGTCGACCGACATCGCCATCACTCCTTCTCGATTGCCGCTCTGAGTCGTCATGCCGGCGCCGCTTCCGGGCCGCTGATCGTGTACCGCCGCACCGTGCGCCCGCCGAGCGCGGTGCCGGCGGCCGCCACGATCGGGACGAGGCCGCCGAGGGTCAGCGCGCCGACCTGGCTCAGCACGACGCCGCCCCAGTACAGGTCGAAGTCGCGGTTGCGCAGCACCTCCGGCAGCCGCGGTCGCACTCCGCTCATCCGGCGGGGACCAGCGTGACCTCGGCCGGGTCGACCGTCAGGTACACCCGCGTGCCCGGTTCGATCGAGCGGGTCGGGTTGGACCGCGTGCGGATCTCCAGCTTGCTCACGCCGACGACGTGGTCGACAGCGTCGCCGAGGAACGCCCTGGTGAGCACCTCCCCGGACCATTCGTTGACCGCGCCCGGCGACGGCTGCGTGGTGATGCCGACGCACTCGGGCCGGATCGACAGCAGCACGTCGGACCCCACGGAGGGCCGCACCGAGCTCCCCCGGCTCACCAGGCGGCCCTCGACGGTGTCGACGGTGACCTCGTCCGCCGCGGTCGCCGCCACCACGCCCTTGACGAAGTTGGAGGTGCCGATGAACTCCGCAACGAACCGGGACGCCGGCCTCGTGTAGATCTCGCGGGGCTTGCCGACCTGCTCGATGCAGCCCTTGTTCATCACGGCGATCCGGCTGGACAGCACCAGCGCCTCGGACTGGTCGTGGGTCACGTAGATCGCGGTGAGCCCGAGCTCGCGCTGCAGTCGCTTGAGCTCGAAGCGCATGTTCTCCCGCAGCTTCGCGTCCAGGTTGGACAGCGGTTCGTCGAGCAGCATCAGGTCCGGCTGGATCACCAAGGCCCTGGCCAGCGCGAGCCGCTGCTGCTGTCCGCCGGAGAGCTTCGTGGCGGCCCGCCCGGCGTAGTCGCCGAGCTCGGTGACCTGCAGCGCCCGCTCGACCCGCTCCCCGATCTCGGCGCGGCCGGGCCGGCTGCGCCGGGGCAGCACGTCGAGCGGGAAGGAGACGTTCTGGAACACGCTCAGGTGCGGCCAGATGGCGTAGGACTGGAAGACCATGCCCAGCTCACGCCGGTTCGCCGGCACGTTGACCCGCGCGGCGGCGTCGAACAGCACCCGCTCGCCGAGCGCGATCCGGCCGCCGTCCGGGTTCTCCAGCCCGGCGATCGACCGCAGCGTGGTCGTCTTGCCACAGCCCGACGGCCCGAGCAGGGTGAACAGCTCGCCCTCGCGGACCTCGAAGCTCGCGCCGCCCACCGCGAACACCCGCTCCGCGCGGCCGTCGGTGTCGTTGGCACCGCGGCGCCGGCGCGTGCCGCCGTAGCTCTTCCGCAGATCGTCGACGATCAACATGTCCGGTCCTCCTGTGCTCCGTGCACAACGTGGATCTAGTCGGCGGTTTCGGACTGGAGCCCGACGCGCGCGCCGAGCCGGTAGGCGACGAGCACCAGCGCCACGAGCAGCGCCACCATGCAGACGCCGAGCGCCGCGAGCGTGGGGAACTGGCCATTCTCGAACTGCTCCCAGATCAGCACCGAGAGCACTTCCTTGCCCGGGCTGTAGAGCAGGATCGTGCTGGAGAGCTCGCGGAACGAGACGACGAGGATGTAGACCCAGCCGGCCAGGATCCCGCTGCTGGCCAGCGGCACCAGGATCCGGCGGAAGGACTGCAGCCAGGACGCCCCGAACACCATCGCGGACTCCTCCAGCTCCTTCGACATCTGCGTCATCGCCGAGGACGCGTAGCGCATGCCGTAAGGCAGGTACCGCGTGCAGTAGGAGATCAGCAGGATGGCCAGCGTGCCGTAGATCGGCAGCGGTACCCGCAGGTAGACGAACGACAGCGCGAGACCCAGCACGAGGCCCGGGATGACGATCGGGGTGAACGCCAGCAGGTCGAGCAGCCGCCGCCCCGGCAGGCGGGTCCGCACGACCACCCAGGACACGATGGACGCCAGCAGCATGACCACGGTGGCGGACCCGACGCCGAGCAGGACCGAGTTCGTCAGCGCCGTCGAGGCGAGCGGCATGTGGATCACGGCCGCATAGTTGTCCAGCGTCATCGTGCGGAGCGTCTCCAACGAGGGAGCCGCGTAGAACTTCAGCAGGGACGCGTAGACCAGCACCCCGACCGGCAGCACCACGGTGACCAGGAAGTACGCGACGACACCGGCGCCGACCCACGGCCGGGCCCGGCCGAGCCGGATCGGCCGAGGGCGGAACGCCTTGCCGGTCACGGTCTGGAAGCCACGGGCGTTGCGCTGCAGCCACCCCGAGAGCAGCACGCCGGCCGCGGCGATCGCCAGCAGCCCGAGCGCGTAGGCCCCGGCGGCCCCGTAGTCGATCGGGTACTGCCGCAGCACGAAGTAGATCCGGCTGGTGAACACGTAGATGCCGTTCTGCAGGCCCAGCAGACCCGGGACCTCGAAGCTCTCCAGGGACTGGACGAACATCAGCAGCGCCGCCGAGATCAGGGCCGGCCGCAGCAGCGGCATCGTGATCCGGCGCAGCACCGTCCGGCGGGGCGCGCCGGACATCGCGGCGGACTCCTCGAGCGAGGGGTCCATCGCCCGGAACGCCGCCACCATCAGCAGGAACGCGACGGGTGCGAGGTGCAGGCCCTGGACCCAGATCATGCCGGGGACGCTGAACACATTGACCGGGTCGGCGCCGAGCAGCGGCCGGAAGAGCAGGGTGTTGAGCAGGCCGATGTTCGGGTCCCCGAGGAAGATCCACGCCGCCGCGTAGAGGATCCCGGGCACGATCAGGGGCACCATGGAGGCGGCGAACAGCAGGCCCTTGAACGGTACGTCGGTGCGTACCTGGACGTAGGCCAGCACGGTCCCGGTGACCAGCGCGAGCGCGGCCGAGCCGAGGGCGAACGCGAGCGAGTTGAGCAGCATCTCGCCGGCCTGTGTGCTGCCGCCGTAGGCACGGGCGAACGCCTCGAACGTCAGGCCGGCGCGGCCGGTGAACGTGTCGTGGAACAGGTACCAGAGCGGCACGACGGCGAGGTAGCCGACGATCACGATGGCGCCGCCCACGATGAGTACCTGCGGGCTCGGGGTGCGGCGGCGGCGCGGTTCGGTGGCGCCGCCGTCGGCAGGGCGGGGGCGGGCAGGGGTTGTCGTGGTCATCGCTACCTCACCTGTCGGTGGCCGGAGCGCGGTCGGTCAGCCGGCCTGCGGCACGCCGCGCAGCAGGTCGTCGTAGGCCTTGTTCCACTTGGCGGAGTCGGCGAGCGCCCCGTCGGGCACGCGGTAGACGGGCGTCGCCTGGGGGATCGGGTCGGTGAAGCCGGGCACGTTCGCCACGGCCGGGATCCGGTGGGACTTGGCGATCACCTGCTGGCCGGCGCCGAGTACCCAGTCGGCCCAGAGCATCGCGGCGGCCGGGTGGCGGGGCTGGGCCATCAGCGCGAACCCGTTGGGGCGCAGGATGACCGGGTCCGAGATCGGGTGCCAGGCCACCGGAGCGCCCTTGGCGGCGGCGTTGTCGACGGTGTGGCTGTAGACCGAGGCCGCGACCGCGAACTGGCCGGCGCTGAGTAGCTCGCCCTGCACGGTGTGCCCCTTGGTGACCTTGGCATTGGCGACGATCTGCCGGAACAGGGCGTCGACCGCGTCGGGGGCCATGTGCTTCTGGTCGGTCAGGTAGGTGTGCATCGACGCGTACCAGTCCCAGTCGCCGACCTCGAGCGCCACCTTGCCCTTCCACCTCGGGTCGGCGAGGTCGGTGAAGCTCTTCGGCGCCTGCCCGGCGGGCACCTGCGCGGTGTTCCAGCCGACGACGAACGCGTTGAAGCGTTCGGCCTGCCAGCCGTCGAACTTCGCATCGGCGCGCAGCCCCGCCTTGGCCGGCCCGTCGTACGACGCGAGCGCACCCTGCGAGTTCATCACCCGGAGCTCGAAGTCGTTGGTGTCGACGATGTCGTTCGCGGTCTTCTTGGCACCGACCTCCTGCAGCACCCGCTGCAGCACGGTCTCCGAGTTGGCCCGGAACGCCTGCACCTTGATCGCCGGGTAGGCCGCCTGGAACCCGTCGACCAGGGACTGGATGTCGGTGTTGGAGGTGTAGACGTCGAGCTCGCCACCCTCGGCCGTGGCGTCGGCGAGGAGCTTGTCAGTCCGGGCCTGGCCGGTCAGGCCCGCGTAGGCCGCGTACGCGGTGGACTGTGCCGGGGCGGCGGAGCCACCAGGGCCGTCGGCAAGGCCGGACGAGCAGCCCGCCGTGGCGAACACGGCGGCGGTCAACGTGGCGAGCAGCGGGGTCAGCAGCGGGGAGGTTCGGGATCGGCGCATCTTTGGGCTCCCGGTTTTCACGGATTGAGGTCTGAGGTATGACCATTTAGGTACGACGAGCGCGCCGCCGACTCCGGCGGGTGGGGCCCCACCCGCCGCTCGCCGGATCAGCCGCTCGCGTCGACGGCCGCGAGCAGGTCCCCGGCTTCCAGCCTGTTCGGGTCGAGCGCAACCTCGTGGCGCTGGGCCAACGCGGTCAGCACCAGCTTGCGCAGCCGGCGGCCGTCCCAGCCGGTGCAGCGGGCCGCGAGCTTGCGGTGCAGGGCGTCGTCCTCGGCGAGGCCCTTGGCGCCCTGCCAGATGCCGGCCAGCTCCGCCAGGGTGCGCCGCAAGATCGCCGCGCTCGTCGTCTCGTCCGGCAGGTCCAGGTTCAGCACCAGGTCCGCCCGCGACAGGAACGCCTCGTCGACCGCGTCCGGGAAGTTGGTGGTGGTCACCAGCACGGTCCTCGGATGGGCCTGCGCCAGGAAGTCGAGCCCGGCCAGCACCGCGTCCGTCGCCCGGTGCACGTCCACCGGGTTGCTGCCGAATGACGCCGTCGACCGGCGCACCGCGAAGCTCTCCACCTCGTCGATCAGCACCACGGTGTGCAGCCGGCGGGCGGCGAACTCGGGCAGCGTGTCGGTCATCAGGCGGGTGATGTTGCGCTGGCTCTCCCCCAACATCTCACTGGGGAACGCGTGCGGGTCGATCTCGATGTAGGTGGTCGCCCCGACCGGCGCCAGCGCGCGGGCCGCCGCCTGGGCGAGGCCCCTGGCCAGGGTCGTCTTGCCCGTCCCGGGCGGGCCGGACAGCACGATGAGCCCGTGCGGCAGGCCCGGCAGGTGGGCGAGCGCCCGCCCGTGCCGCAGCCGCAGCAGCGTCTGGTTGAGCAGCCGCTCCTTGGTACCTGCCGGGACGAGGATGTGGTCCCAGGGGCCGTCGTGGTGGTCGGCGGGCAGGGCGTGCACGGACAGCAGCCCCGGCGGGAGTTTCATCGCGCCCGGGCTCACGGCCACGTGGGCCGGACGATCTCCGGCCACTCGATCTCGTGGTAGTTGCCCGCCTGGGCGTCGCGCACCGCCTCCGGCGGCTCCTCGAAGAGGACCTTCGGATCCATCAGCACCCGCATCGTCTCCAGGAGGCTGTCGAACATGTGGATGCGGACCACCTTGGCCGTCCGGTCCGGCGAGTCGTTGAAGTGCTGGTGCCACAGGAAGTGGTCGACGACGATCAGGTCGCCCTTCTTCCACGGGTGGTTGGTGCCGCCCTCCGGCTCCTCGCCCAGGTAGCTGTGCCCCTCGCCCTCCACCACGTAGAGCCAGGCCTCACCGGGGTGGCGGTGCATGGACTGGCCGCGGTTCGGGCCGATCTCGAACATCGCCATGGTGATGCCGGACGCCTCGTAGCCGATGGCCCGGTCGAGCAGGAACGTGGTGCGGGTGCCGCGCGGGGTCGGCAGCAGCTCCAGCCCCGACCAGCTGGTGTGCAGCCGCCCGTCGCGCCGCTTGCGCTGTTCCTTCGCCAGCCGCCGCACGCGGCGGGCGTAGGGGTCGGCCCCGTCGATCTCCGGCGAGAACGGCGGGCGACCCGGCAGCTCCGCGAACGGCGTGTGGCCCTGGTCCTCCAGCACCGCCATCCCCATCGTGGACAGCATCGGCTCGCTCGAGAAGGTCAGGTAGCGCGCGGTCACGGCGTTGTCGTTGCCGCAGCGGTGCCAGGACCACGCCGGCAGGTGCAGGGAGTCCCCCGGGCCCCACTCGATCCGCTCGCCGTCGATCTCCGTCCAGCCCCAGCCGGCGACCACGAACACCATCGCGTCCCAGGAGTGCCGGTGGATCGTCGAGGTGACACCCTGGTCGATCTCGTGGGCGAGGGCGTCCATGGTGCGGGTCGGGCGGTCGCCGTCCTCGCCGCAGTAGACGCCGACCCGCGTGCCCCGGTCGGTCTCGACCATCTCGACGTCGGCGAGCGCCATCACGGTCTTCTGGTACCCGCGCCACTCCTCGACGAAGGCGGCTCGCCGTTTCTTCTGGACGTGGTAGTGCGTCACCTCGGTGGTGGTGCGCGAAGCTGAGGTCACTGTCGGACCTTTCTGCGAAGAGAAGGAGACGGCGGATCAGACGGCGGATCGGGGCGGCGGTCAGCTCGCCGGCGCGAGGAAGGACGGGTTCACGAGGGTGGCCAGGTCTAGGCCCTTGACGGCTGGCAGAGTCGGGCCCAGCTCGGTCACCGAGGTCTGGAGCTGCGCCACGGTCGGGGTGGGCACGTCCGGCAGGAGCTCGTTCGCGTAGTAGTCCCAGGTCTCGTGCAGGGCCTTGGGGTCGGTGACCCGCAGGTGCGCGGAGAGCAGCTGGGATGAGTAGGCCTCGTCGGACTTCTCCCGCTTGATGGCCTGCTGCAGCGCGACCATGAACCTGCGGATCTGGTCGCCGTGCCCCTTGACGTAGTCGTTGGTGGCGGCGATGCCCACGTTCGACGTCGGGATGTTCTGCTTGGCGAGGTCGACGATCGAGCGGAAGCCGGCGGCCTCGATCTGGGTGGTGGCCGGCGGGTGCGACAGTGCCGCGTCGATGGTCCCGGCCACGAGCGCGTTGTTGACGTTGGTGACCGAGCCGAGCGGGGTCAGCTGCACGTCGGTCGGCCCGAGGCCCACCTGCTTGAGCGCCTCGAGGGTGGCGATGTAGAGCGAGCCGCTGGTGGACGTCACGCCGATGCGCTTGCCCCTGAGCTGCTGAGGGTCGCTCACCTTGGCGAACAGCTCGTAGGGGAACCTCGGGGTGAGCGTCGCCAGGTAGCTCACCGCCCCGCCGGCGGCCGCCCCGGAGACCATCTCCGAGGCGCCGATGGACGCGAGCTGGGTCTGGCCCGACACCAGCGCCGGGAAACCGTCCGAGCTGCTCAGGCTGACCAGCTTGACGTCCAGCCCCTGCGCCTTGAACAACCCCGCCTCGGCGGCGATCCAGAGCGGCAGCTCGTCCGCGACGACCTGGCTGAAGCTGACGGTCAGCGTGTTGGCGCCGGAGTCCCCCGATCCGCCGCCCCCGCAGGCGGTGGCCGCCAGAGCCGCGGCTGCGGCGATCAGCACCGCGGCGGCCCTCGACCGCGCTGTACCCGACTTCATTGTCGTTCTCCTCTGTGGTGGTGGAGGCGGCGTCAGTGCGGGGGTCAGTCCCGCGGGCGCCAGGCCGCGTAGCGGCGCTCGACCCGGCGCAGCAGCCCGGTGAGCACGACGCCGGTGATCGCGAAGAGGAACAGGCCAGCGAACACGATGGAGGTCTGGAACTGCTGGCCGGCGGTGTTCATCAGCATGCCGATACCGTGCGTGGCGCCGCTGAGCTCGGCCACGAAGACGCCGATCAGCGCCTGGCCGACCGCGAGGCGCAGCCCGCTGACGATGAACGGAACAGAGCCCGGCAAGGCGATCGTCCGGAAGATCTGCAGGTGGCCGGCCCCGAAGCAGCTCGCGACCCGCAGCACCGCCGCGTCGAGGTTCTGCACCCCGCTGGCCGAGTTGATCAGAATCGGGAAGACCGCCATCAGGAAGACGATCGCGATCTTGGAGCTGTCGCCGATCCCGAGCCAGATGATCAGCAGCGGCGTCAGCGCGATGCGTGGGGTCGCGTAGAGGAACGTGACCAGCGGGTTCAGCAGGTAGCCGAGCCGGCTGTACCACCCGATCACGAGACCGAGCGGCAGCCCGACCACCGTGGCGATGACGAGCCCGTAGACCAGCTCCCGGCCGCTGGTCAGCAGGTCGGCCCAGATGGCGTCGGTGCTGAAGAGCTGCCCGAACGCCTTGGCCACGTCGAAGGGCCCCGGCAGCACGATCGCGGGTTTGATGCGCAGCGCCGCCACCAGCTGCCAGAGGACGAGCACGGCGAGCACCGCCGAGGTGCCGTAGACGTACTTCGGGCTCGGCCACCCCGACGCGCGTGGGCCTCGCCCCGGCGACGGAGCCGTCGGCGGCCTGGTCTGGATCGCGGTGGCCATCAGTCGATCACCTCTCCGGGCAGCGGCCCGGTGCCGCCGTAGAGCGTCTCGGCGATCTCGTCGACGAGGGCCAGGAACTCCGGCGACCGACGCACCCGCTGGCTGCGGGGGCGCTCGAACGGGACGACCACCTCGCGGACGATGTGCCCCGGCCGAGGGCTGAACACGCAGACCCGGTCCCCGAGGAAAGCGGCCTCGGTGATGTCGTGGGTGACGAACAGCGCCGTGACGTCCCGCGCTGTGCAGATCCGCAGCAGCTCGCCCTGCATGGTCTCGCGCGTCTGGGCGTCGATCGAGGCGAACGGCTCGTCGAGCAGCAGGAGCTGGGGCTCGACGGCGAGCGCCCGCGCAAGGTTCACCCGCTGCTGCATGCCGCCGGAGAGCTGCGCGGGGTAGCGGTCCGCGAAGCCGGCCAGCCCGACCAGGTCGAGCAGCTCGCGCGCCCGGTCCCGGGCCTGCGCCCGTTTCATGGAGCGGCCCAGCTCGAGTCCGTAGCTGACGTTGTCCAGCACCTTCCGCCACGGCAGCAGGCTGGCCTGCTGGAACACCATCGCCCGGTCGGGCCCGGGCCCGGGGATGGCCCGGCCGTCAAGCTCGAGGCTGCCGCCCTGAATGGGGATGAAGCCGGCGATGGCGTTCAGGAAGGTCGTCTTGCCGCAGCCGGACGGGCCGACGACGCAGACAAAGTCATTGCGCCGCAGCTCGAGGTTCGCGTTGTCGACGGCAAGCGTGACGTCCGACGCGGTCGAGCCGGGCGCCCGGTACTCGATCCGGACGTCGCGGGCCGAGAGGTGTGCGGTGGGCCCGGCCGGGGTGGAGGCCTCCGCGACCGGCCCGTTCCCTCCCTGGGCGGAGGACCTCCGCACTGGCTGCGCCCCTGCCAGGGCCTGTTTCCGCGACATGGCCGGGAGCGTACGGTCTAACAACATACCAATGCAAGGTTCGTCCTTTCCTCCCCCCTGCCTCCACACCGGACCCTGTTCCACAAGCCGGTCTTATGGCATGGTGTCATACCAATAGCCAATTCGCCTGGACCACCTCGACGCACCGCAGGCGCTCGACGTTCAGAAAGGAGGCCATGGTGCTCAAGCGCGAGATCAACGAGCTGCTGACGCAGACCGGGCCAGGCACACCGATGGGCGAGATGTTCCGGCAGTACTGGCTGCCGGCACTGCTGGCCGAGGAACTGCCCGAGAACGACTGCCCACAGGTCCGGGTCAAGCTGCTCTCCGAGCGCATGATCGCTTTCCGGGACAGCGACGGGCGCTACGGCCTGATCGACGAGTTCTGTGCCCACCGGGGCGTCTCGCTGTGGTTCGGCCGCAACGAGGAGTCCGGGCTGCGGTGCGCTTACCACGGCTGGAAGTTCGACGTCACCGGTCAGGCTGTCGAGGTGCCGTCCGAACCGGAGAACAGCAGGTTCTGCGCCCACGTCAAGCTGCGCTCCTACCCGCTGGTCAAGATCGGTGACGTGCTCTGGACGCACATGGGCGACCCGGACAACTGCCCGCCACTGCCGGAGTTCGAGTTCGCGCACGTCGCGGCGGAGCAGAACTACACCTCGAAACGCTGGCAGGAGTGCAACTGGCTGCAGGCCTTCGAGGGCGGCATCGACTCCAGCCACGTCTCGTGGCTGCACGCGGGCGGCCTGAAGTCGGACCCGCTGTTCAAGGGCTCCAAGGGCAACGACTACAACATGGCGGACTTCCGGCCCTTCTTTGAGGTGGCTGACGCGGACGGCGGGCTGTTCGTCGCCGCGCGGCGCAACGCCGAGGAGCACAGCTACTACTGGCGCATCACCCCATGGGTCATGCCCAGCTTCACCCTCGTCCCGCCGCGCGGCGACCACCCGATGCACGGGCACTGGTGGGTCCCGATCGACGACGAGAACTGCTGGGCGTACTCGTTCGACTACCACCCGACCCGACCGCTGAGCACGACGGAGCTCGAGGCCATGCGAGCCGGCCACGGGGTGCACAGCGAGAACATCCCGGGCACCTACCGGCCGGTGGCGAACAAGGACAACGACTACCTGATGGACCGCGACGCGCAGCGCCGGGGCGAGTACTTCTCCGGCATCAAGGGCATCGCGATCCAGGACGCCTCGCTGCAGGAGAGCATGGGACCGATCGTCGACCGGGCGAAGGAGCGGCTCGTGTCCGCCGACGCGGGCATCATCAAGGCCCGGCAGAAGCTGCGGAAGGCGGCCGTCGCGCTGCGCGACCAAGGAGCCGTGCCGCCCGGTGTCGACCCCACCCACCACCGGGTGCGGTCGGCCGCGGTGGTCCTGCCCAGGGAGGAGCCGTTCATCGAGTCGAGCCGGGATGCGTTGACCTCGGCACCGGGCAAGCCGCATGCGTCAGTCTGAACCGGCCGTGCCGCGGCCACCGATCCTGCTGAGCAGCTGCGCGCTGGCGACGAGCGCGGCCGAGGCACGCTACCGGATCGACGCGCCGATCGAGGGCAGACAGGGCGCCAGGGTCGTCTCCCTCGACGACGGCGCCGCGACCCTCGTCCGCCGGCTGGCCCGCCTGCGGTGGAACGGTGCCCGGTTCTTCACGCTCGTCGCGACCCCACTGGGTCCCGACGGCAGCGGGGCCACGCATCCCCTCGACATGGCACTGCACCGGACCGACGGCAGCACGACGCGCCTCGTCGACGAGCTCGGCCAGGCGGACGTCACCGTCATGGTCGCCACCGCGAACGGCAACGCCCCGGCCGCGTCGACCATCGGCCGGGCCTGCGCGCGGCGCGGGATCATGACCGCCGGGCTGGTACTCGGCGACCGGGGCGACGTCGGCGACACGGTCACTGCGCTGCGTCCGTACGCCCAGGTCCTGCTGGTGACCAGGGACGAGCAGGACGTCGCCGAGGTCCTCACCGCGCTGCGCGCCTGAGCCCTAAGGAGGTACAGATGGACAAGGCGACCCTGCCCGGGCTGCAGGCGATGAAGCGGGACGGCCGCAAGATCGTCGGCGTGGTGGCCTGGGACTACCAGATGGCGCGCATCGTCGACCGGGCCGGCGTGGACATCATCTCGGTCGGCGACACCGTCGGGGTGAACCTGTGGGGGCAGGCGAACCCGCTCGAGATCACGATGGACCAGATGCTCGTCGTCTGTCAGGCGGTGCGGCGCGGGGTGCGGCGCGCCCTGGTCTCCTGCGACTTTCCGTTCGGCCCCCTCCAGGAGGGCCCCGCCAGCGCCGTCCGGGCGGCGATCCGGCTGGTCAAGGAGGGTGGCGTCGACCTGGTCAAGCTGGACGGCGCGGCGCACTTCCCGGACGCGGTGGCGGCGGTGCACCGAGCCGGCATCCCGGTGTTCGCCCAGTTCGGGATCACTCCGCAGACGGCGTTGCACTTCGGCGTCAGCTACCGCGCAACGCCGGGGCCCGGCACTGAGGTGCCCGCCGAGCTGCGCGACGAGCTGGTCGCGCAGGCCAGGACCTTGGAGGCCGCCGGGGCAGCGCTGCTCAACTTCACGAACTCCGGCCCCGTCGTGGGTCCGGCCGTGGTGGAGGCGGTCTCGATCCCCGTGCTCGGCGGCTTCGGTGGCGGGCCCTGGCTCGACGGCCGCATCCGGATGGCGAACGCGGCGATCGGCTACGCGGCGGCCGGCCTGGACGACCCGCCGGACACCTACGCCAACGTCGCCCGGATCAGCCACGACGCCATTGCCGCCTACGCCGCCGACGTCCGGGCGGGACGGCAGATCCGCGGCGGGCGCCCGGCGAGCTGAGAGGACGGGCCGTGCCCAGCACCACGATCGACGGGATCACCACGCACTACGAGGTCACCGGGACGGGGCCGCCGGTGCTGCTGTGCTCCCCCGGTGGGTTCAACGCGACCCTGGACAACTGGTCCACCCACGGCGTCTACCGCCGGACCGGGCTGGTCCCCCGGCTGGCCGAGCGCTACACCTGCATCGCCTTCGACCGCAGGGAGTCCGGCCGCTCCGGCGGGCGCGTCGAGCGCGTGAGCTGGGTGCACTACGCCAGGCAGGGCAAGGGGTTGCTCGAGCACCTGGGCGTCGACCGCGCGTTCCTGCTGGGCGGGTGC
>Ga0137415_10001580_pt1 | contig 22582 bp, 17 predicted proteins | sample CZODoug3_1_1_16f_FD_183082 | JGI IMG/M metagenome (GOLD analysis project Ga0137415, IMG submission 183082) | Vadose zone soil fungal communities from Angelo Coast Range Reserve, California, USA - CZODoug3_1_1_16fungal (Hybrid Assembly) | ecosystem: Environmental > Terrestrial > Soil > Vadose...
CATCAGCGACTCATCGCCCACCAGCGTCGAATCGAAACCCTGCGCCGCCAGCAAGCCCATGAAAAGCCGCATCGCGGTGCCGGCATTTCCCATGTCCAGCGCCGCGGCGGCGGCCCGCAAGCCGTCGGGTCCCGCTCCATGGACGATCACGTGCGCATCTGCCGGTTGCTCGATCCGCACGCCAAGCGCCTGCAACGCTCGCAGGGTCGCAAGGCAGTCCTCGCCCGCGAGGAAGCCGGTGATCTCGGTGTCACCCTGCGCTTTCAAGAGCAAGACGATATTTTCGAGATCGGGGCAGGCGGCAATTGGCAATCGAAGCAGCCCGTCCCGCACCTGGAGATCTACAACGCGCGCGACGTACTCCACGACCGACTCAGTCTGGTGGTCGCCGCGCACTTGAACATGCCCATCGACGACACGCCCTTCATGCGCCTCGTCGGCGTGCGCGACGAATTGCAGCTCGTGGGCCACGTGGACCTGTCCCAGTATTTCTATGTCGAAGGGGAGGGCTACGCGCGCGAAAATACCTCGCGCACCTTCGAGCATTTGAGCGGGGAGCTCGGTGGGTCGGTGGACCTGGGCGTTCACATTCTGCATCGCCTGCCCGAATTGAATGCCGCGTTCCGCGCCACCGTCTCCGATCGGCTGAACATCTCCAAGATCCCCAACGACCTGGTCGATGTCATTCCGTTCGGTAGTCAGAGAGACATTGAAACATATCTTGCACCTTCGTATCGCATGCTCAGCGTGGTGGTGCAGCTCACCCGTGGAGACTTCTTCGAACGGCAGCGCGCAGAGCGCTTGCCACTCCCGCGTTACGATTGCTCTGCGGAAGTCGGCTACATGTTTCCGCAGAATTCACCGGCCGGCGAAGTTCGTTGTTCGGGCAGCATTCGCGTCGGCAACCACGGATACGCGAGCCTCCTGGGCTCTTACACACTCGGGCTGTTTGGCATCGAAGATGCCACCAGCGCCAAAGTCAGTCTCGCCTACACCCAGTTTTTCTTGTGACCGTCCCCCCAAGTCCGGGCTCGCCAAAGGCGCCCCTCACAGATCTGAAAAAACGATGAGACCTACTCCATCACCTTCGTCGACGAATCGGATTGTCGCTCGCCCGGCCCACTTGGCCTACCTGGCCTACCTGGCCTACCTGATAAGAGCGGGTGGCCTCATTGGCGCAGTGGCCCTCATGGGGTGCGGAAGCACGCAAACGCGCGTGCAGCACGGCCCCGCGGCGCGGCTCAAAGCACGTTGGGCGATGTTGCCCTTCGAGAACCACTCGGAAGCGCCGCAGGCGGGCGAGCGCGTGGAGGCCATGCTGGCAACGATTTTGCGTACCCGCGGCGTGTCGGGCCTCGAAATGTATCCGGCACCCAAAGACGATGAAGCGCATCTCACTGCGAGTGATCGCCAGCGCTACGAAGAGGCCCTCAGTTGGGCGCAAACGCAGCACGTCGATTACGCGGTTGCGGGCAGCGTCGAAGAGTGGCGCTACAAGAGCGGCCTCGATGGGGAGCCCGCGGTGGGTGTCAGTGTGCGGGTGTTCGATGTGGCCACCAAGCGGGTGCTCTGGTCGGCCTCGGGAACGCGCAGTGGGACAGGTGGCGAGAACGCGAGCGGAGCCGCGCTCTCGCTCATGGACTCGATGGTCAAAGAACTGGACGTGGTGCCATGAGCCGAAACTCCGACCTCTTCCGAAAGAACCAGGATTCTTCGATTCGCGTCTCGCCGCTGGCGCATCCTCCGTCGGCGCCGTTGAAGGTCGACGGCGGGCGCGCCGCGAGCGGAACGAACGAAATCGGGCCGCCCAATTCATTTTCACGCCTCTTTCTGTCGTCGCTCGATCGCTATCAGAAGTCGCGGTCCGCGCGTCACATCGGCTCGGCGAGCGAAGAGGCTTCGGGCTACATCGCGCAGGAGCTCGCGACCCATGATCGACACGCGGGCAGCGCAGTCATCAAACTGCGCTCGCCGCGCGCGGCCTTCGAGACCGTGGTGGTCACCGCCGCTCTTCCACTGGTGGGCTGGTACTTCGGGCAGGATCCCTTCTTCTTGAAGGAGGGATGCTTCTGGCTCCTGCTTGCGCCGGTCCTGCTCGGGCTTCGTCACGGGTTTGCGCCGGCGGTGACCAGCGCCTTTATTTTGGATTCGCTCATCTTGCTCGCGTGGCGCGGACACGCCTTCGGCGTGGTGGCCTTGCCCGGGGCGAGCCTCATCGGCATCGCCGTATTCGCCATGATTTCCGGCCAATTTTCCGATGTGTGGAAGCGCGAGATCGTGCGCCTCGACGGCGCCTTCGCCGTAACGCGCCGCCAGCTCAATGAGCTCTCGCGCGAACATTTCCTCCTCGAGCTTTCGTACGACAAGACCCTCGACGCCCACGCGGAGCGACAGGTGCCCAACCTGCGCGACGCCATCGCCGCCGTCCGCCAGCTCGCCCAGCGCAGCGCCGACGGCGTGGGCGCACGACAGGAAGCTTCGGTGGCCAACTTGGCCCGGCCCATGCTCGAGGTGATGGCCTCGTATTGCTTGGTGGAGACGTGCTCGGTCTACGCCGTACACGGCGGCAGGGTCGACGTCGCGCCCGCCGTGTGCATGGGTGGCACGCAGGGGATCGACGCCGCCAACGATCTTCTGGTGACGGAGGCCCTTCGCACCAAGCGGCTCACCGTGCTCACCGAATCGGGGCGCGATGCGCAAGGGGCCACGCGCGCGCGCACGTCGCTCTTGGCCGCCATCCCCTTCGTGGACACGGCGGGCAACGTGCACGGCGTTCTTTGCGTCGAAGCGATGCCCTTCGTCGCATTCGAGAAAAAGCACCTCGAGACGCTGTTCATCTTGGGCGGGCACTTCGCCGACATCCTGACCACGCAAGGGGACATGAGCCATCTGGAGCGCGGCCGCCGCTACGAATTCGAAGTGCGCATGCGCCGCGCGCTGGCCGATCTCGCCGACCATGGCATCCCGTGCAGCGTCTTCGGCCTGATCGTGCAGCGGCGGAGTGCGGTCCAAGAGCTGGTGAACTCGATTCTGGGCGACACCATGCGCGTCCTGGATTTCCCGCTGGTCGAGCGCACCGCCGATGGAAACTACGCCATCTTCCACCTGCTCCCCATGACCGACGAAGAGGGGGTGCAATCGTTGATTGCGCGCTTCGCGCACCTCGTCGAGAGCGAGCTGCACACCACGTTGGTCCTCTCGGGCGCAGACCCCTTCTTCCACGTGCTTCGCAAAGGCCAGAGCGTCGACGAGGTGATGAATCTCCTCTCACGCAAGGCACAGCCTGCCCATGCCGCATTCGAACACACCGCCGTTGGATGACCCGTCGGCGAACCGGCGCGTCCGCCCTTGGGTGAGCAGCCTCACGTCCGCGTTCGTCGCGTCGCTCGACCTCGTCCTACTTTGGTCCGCTCTTTCCCCCTCCCCAACTTCTCTGATGGATCGGGGAGGGCTGGGGTGGGGAAGCCGAGAGAGCCTCCTGCTCTTCGCAGTCCTACTCCTCGTACACGCCGCGTTGTCGGCATTCGGAGCCGCGCTGCACCTTCTCAGCGCACCGCCACAAGTCACCCGCGCCCGAGCCTACTTCTTCCTGCTCGCGACCCTCTTTCACTTCTTCATCCCGGTCATCGGCTTCCTCGGCATGACGCTGGTGATGCACCTGGGGCTCTCCGCACGGCGAGCGCTTGCCCCGGCGGATTGGGCGTCATTCTCCTTCGAGGGCGACGCGATCGGCAAGCGCGCCCCGCCGAAGCGGCGCACCATCACGGTGAGCAGCATCGAGGAAACGCTGCGCTCGGCCGTGGCTTCGCCCGAAAAGCGCTTTCACGCCGTGTTGCAGACGCGACACCTGCCGCAGAAACAGGCCATCTCACTGCTCAAACTCGCCCTCAAGGACACCTCCGACGAAGTTCGGCTATTTGCCTTTTCGCGATTGGAGCGTTTTCGCAACGATCTGGAAACGCAATCGCGCGACCTCTCGGAAAAGCTCAGCGAGGCCGATGAAGGCGCCAAAGCGCTCTTGCATTTGCGCCTGGCCGAGACCTATTGGGAAATCGCCTATCTCGGATTGGCGGAGGGCGCCGTGCGCGAACACGCGCTGAAGAGCGCGCAGGACAACGCCGAAGCCGCGTGCAAGCTCCGCCCTGGCAGCGCGCCGGCCGAGTTTCTCTCGGGGCGCGTGTCGCTCGTTCAAAAGAAGTACGGCGACGCGCTCACCGCCTTCGAACGCGCGGTCCATGCAGGAACCACGCGTCTCAAAGCGCTGCCGTACATGGCCGAGTGCGCATTTCATCAAAAACGCTACGACGAGGTGCGGGCCATGCTTCACGAGGTGGCCGCGTCCGGGCAGGAAGCGGTCGGCTTTCAATCGGTGGTAGAGTTCTGGCGATGAAAAAACCGCTCCTCGGCGGGCTCCTTCGTCCGGTTGAAAGTCGGCTGCGGCAAAGCCGCAGACCTCCGGCGCGCGGTCCCAAGCTGCGGCCCGGTGAAGAAGCCGACGTGACGCTGCTGCTCGAAGGAACGTATCCTTTCGTGAGCGGTGGCGTTTCGAGCTGGGTGCATCAGATCATCCGGGGATTGCCGGAAGTCCGCTTCGGGCTGGTCTTCATCGGCGGCTCGCCCGACAAGACGGAGAAGATGCGCTACGAGCTCCCGCCCAACGTGGTGCACCTCGAGGAGCATTACCTTTCCGACGTGCCGACCGATCAGCGCGTGGTCTCACGCCGCGGCGACGAAGCGTTCCACCGCGACGCGCGCGCGCTCCACGATCAGCTCGCGGCCGCCGCGGTTCCCGAGCGCCCGTCGCTCCTGCCTCCGCCTTCGGTGCGCGGAGCCTCGGTGGGCAAGGCGCGCCCCCCCCGGGTGAGCGGATTCGTCGCCGCGGGGACCAGCTTCGAGAGCCTCGCGCAAGCGGGCCTCGGGAGCCCACAAGAAGCCGCCGCGAGCGAGGTCGCCGCCGCACTGGCCGCCGCATTGACCCCGCTGGTCTCCGCCATGTCGAAGAACCCACACGCGTGCGAGCGCGATTTTCTCTTCAGCGAACTCTCGTGGGAAATGATCTGCGAGCGCTATCAGGCGAGCGCGCGCGAGCGATCCTTTCTCGAGTACTTCTGGTGCGTGCGATCCATGCACGCGCCGCTCTTCATCATGGCGCGCGCCGCCGAGAGCATCCCACGCTCGCGCGCATTTCACGTCATTTCCACGGGCTTCGCGGGCTTTCTGGGCATGCTCTTGAGTCGCGCGCGCCGCGTTCCCCTGATCCTCACCGAGCACGGCATCTACACCAAGGAGCGCCGCATCGAGCTCTTGCAAGCCTCGTGGATCAAAGACGACGACGGCGTGGGCGACGGTGGCATGAGCGGCATCGGCCACTTTCGCCAGATGTGGATCCGCTTCTTCGAGGGCCTCGGAAAAATGACCTACGCCGCGGCGGATCCCATCATCGCCCTCTACGAAGGAAACCGCGCCCGGCAAATTCGAGACGGGGCCGACGCCGCACGCACGCGCGTCCTGGCCAACGGCATCGACATCGCGCGCTTCGCCCCACTCCGTGCCCGGCGCGCGCCGCGCGAAAAGGGTGTTCCCCGGGTCCTCGGCCTCATCGGGCGCGTGGTGCCCATCAAGGACATCAAGACCTTCGTGCGCACCATGCGCTTCGTGGCCAGCGAGCTCCCTGGCACCGAAGGATGGATCGTGGGACCCGAAGACGAAGATCCCAACTACGCCGCCGAATGCCACGACTTGGTCAAAGGTCTGGGGCTCACCGGCATCGTGAAATTCCTCGGCTTTCAAAAGGTCGACGACATCTTGCCCAAGCTCGGGCTCAACGTGCTCACCTCCATCAGCGAGGCGCAGCCCCTGGTCGTGCTCGAGGCATTCGCCGCCGGCGTTCCCTGCGTTTCGTCGGACGTGGGCTGCTGCCGTGAGCTCATCGAGGGCACCACGGAATCCGATCGCGCTCTCGGCGCCGCCGGCCGCGTGGTGAAAATCGCCGACCCCGAGGCCACCGGCAGGGCCGCCGTGGACCTCCTGAAAGACGAGCAAGCGTGGTACGAGGCGCAGCGTGCCGGCATCGCGCGCGTCGAACGCTTCTACACGCAGGGCCAGATGATCGATCACTATCGCGCCGTCTACGAGGGCGCCCTCGGCCGCGGGGCCTCCGCGAGCCAAGCGCCCCACCATCCGCGATCCGCGGAGTAGGAGAGTCATGGCGGGGATCGGCTTCGAGCTGCGGCAACACCTCCAGAAAGAGTCGTATACCGATCTCTTTCGCGCCTACCTCGTGGCGGGCGTGGTCGGTTCGGGGCCGTGGATCATCTCCATTTGCTCGATGCTTTTGATCAACTATTGGGGCCACGCACGCGCGAACGAGCCCGAGGCGATCACGCAGTTTTCGGCCACGGTCACCCATCTGATGGCCAGCTCCCTGGTGGTCTCCGGTCTGGTGCAGCTCCTTTTCACGCGCTACGTGGCCGACCGCATCTTTCAGAAGAGCGCCGAGAGCATCGTGCCCAATCTGTTCGGGGTGCTCTTGCTCAGCACCGCGGGCACGGGAATCATCGGCACCTTGGTCGCGCTGCTCCTCTTTCCCGAGGGCGGCTATTTCGCATTCCGCGCGCTCCTGGTGACCGGCTTCGTGCTCCTTTGCGACATCTGGGTGCTCACCGTTTTGTTCAGCGGGATGAAGGCCTATCGCACCGTCGTCCTCATTTTTCTGGGCGGCTACGTGGTGACGGTGGTCGCGGCGCTGTCCCTCGCAGGCTACGGCGCGGCCGGATACCTCGCCGGCTTTTGCCTGGGACACGCCCTCATGTTCTTCTGCATGCTCGTCTTGGTCTTGCGCCAATATCCGAGCGAGCAATTCATCGCCTTCGATTTTCTGAACAAGAGGCGAGTCTTTCCGGAATTGGCCCTCACCGGTTGCCTCTTCAACGCAGCCATTTGGGCCGACAAGTTCATTTTCTGGTGGAATCCGGTCACCTCCGAGCCGCTCATCGGCCCCATTCGCTACTCCGTCGTCTACGACGTTCCCATTTTCGTAGCCTATTTGTCGCTCATCCCGGGGATGGCCGTCTTCTTCGTGCGCATCGAAACGGACTTCGCGGAGACCTACGAACTCTTCTACGCCGCCGTGCGCGAGGGCGAAACGTTGGCCGAGCTTCACCGCCTGCGCAACGGCTTGGTCGAGGCGGCGCGCGCGGGCATCTACGACATCTTTCGCATCCAGGGGTTGGCCGTCGCGGTGCTCCTGCTAACGGGCTCCAAGGTGCTCGAACTGTTTCGCATCCCGCCCTTTTACCTCTACCTCTTTCGTGTGGACATCGTGGCCGTGGGCTTTCAGGTGGTCTTGCTCGGCCTGTTCACGATTCTGTTTTATCTCGATTATCGAAGGCTCGTTTTGTACATGTGCGGGTTTTTTCTGATGGCCAACGTGGTCTTGTCGCTGGTGAGCCTTCACTTCGGGCCTCGTTTTTACGGCTTCGGATTCGCCGTGGCTGTTGCGTTGACGAGCGTGCTCACCATGGGGCTCTTGTCGCGCAAGTTGGACCGACTCGACTACGAGACGTTCATGCGCTGAGACGCGATCGAAACACTGAACGATAGAAGACTTTCACCACGGAGGCACGGAGAACACGGAGGATTTTGTTTCTTCCCCCAATCCTCCTCTGTGCTCTCCGTGCCTCCGCGGTGAATTCTCTTCCGCAGCTCAGTTGGTATAGTTGGAAGATCGTGAACATCGAGCCGTCTCTGTCGTGTCTTCACCATCTGGCAACAGCGAGCGCCGTGGGCGGTACCGCTGGCAGCAGGAAAGGGGACGATGGTCCCATGGGACCCCTCTCGCCGGAGGAGGATCCCGAGGGTACGTCGGTGGATCCGGATCTGCCCTTCGTGGTCGATGCGCACGTGCATCTCTTCCCCGATCGCGTCTTTCAGGCCATCTGGCGCTGGTTCGAGACCCATGCGTGGCCCATTCGCTACCAGCTCCCCACGCCCGAGGTGATTCGTTTTCTGCTTTCGCGGGGCGTCGGGCACATCGTCGCGTTGCACTATGCGCACGCGCCGGGTATGGCGCGTTCGATGAATCGCTACATCTCCGAGATCTGCCGAAATGAGCCGCGGGTGACCGGTCTGGCCACGGTGCTTCCGGGCGAACCCGGCGCCGAGGAGATCCTCGAAGAGGCGTTCTTGCTCGGTCTCTCGGGGGTGAAGCTCCATTGCCACGTACAATGCTTCTCGCCCGATGACGAGGCCATGCACGCCATCTATTCGATGTGCGAGAAATACGACCGTCCGCTGGTCATGCACGCGGGCCGGGAGCCGAAGAGCGACGGGCTCAAATGCGATCCGTACCTTCTGTGCTCGGCCGACCGCGTCGACCGTGCCCTTCGCGATCACCCGCGCCTGCGCCTCTGCGTGCCCCATCTCGGGGCGGACGAATTCGCAGCCTACGAGAAGCTGCTCGAGCAGCACGATCACCTCTGGCTGGACACCACCATGATGCTCGCAGACTACTTTCCCCTCCGCGTGCCGCCGCGCCTCTTGCTCGCGCGGCCGGAGCGCATCCTTTATGGCACGGATTTCCCGATTCTCCCTTACGCATGGGACCGCGAGCTCCGCCGTCTCCGCGCCATGAACCTCGGCGACCAGCGCCTCGCGGGCTTCCTCGGGGACAACGCCCGCGCCCTCTTCGGAATCACGTAAAGAATGGCGCACCGAATACGTTGACAGTGAATGGTGTGACAGTTATGGTTGTCTCCTATGGAACTGTTGCATCGTGCAGCGCATGTGATGGACTTGCTGGCGACGCCACTTTCGCCGTCCCATTACCTGGAGCTGGTGAACCCGTTGTGGAGCGGGCGCCGCCTTTGCGCACGGATCGAGTCCGCGCGGGACGAGACGGAGGACGCGCGCACGCTCACCTTGAGACCGAGCCGCGGTTTTCGCGTACCTCGCGCGGGCCAGCACGTGCGCGTGGGGGTGGTCATCGCGGGAAGGCAGATGACCCGCACCTATTCCATTTCCTCGTCACCCGACCGCTTGCGCAAAGACGGCTGCTTCACCATCACGGTGAAGACCTTCGAGGGTGCCCGCGTGTCGCACTTTCTGGTGCGCGACGCGCGCTCGGGTACGATGCTCTCCATCGGGCAACCCGAGGGCGACTTCTGCCTTCCCGATGCAGCGCCTGCGCGCCTGCTTTTCATCACCGCGGGAAGCGGAATCACGCCCGTCATGAGCATGCTGCGCACCTTCGCATCGCGCGGCGCGATGCCCGACGCGGTCCACATCCACTACGCCCGCCACTCAGATGACGTCATCTTCCGTGACGAGCTCCGGCGAACGGCCATGATCTACACCCGCCGCCTCCACCCCCTCCAGGAGACGGCGCCCAAGGCCCACTTCACCGCGGAGCAACTCGACGAACGCTGCCCCGATTGGCGGGCGCGCGATGTGTGGGCTTGCGGTCCGCAGGGCCTGCTCGATGCGCTCACGGCTCATTTCGCGCGCGCGGGGCGGGCGTCGTCTCTTCACATCGAGCGATTCGCTGCGCCGCTCTTGGCCATCCCTGACGGCCCCCACGAATCTGCGCGCGGCGGAGCGGTGCACTTCCGGAAAAGCGGCCTCCAAACCCGCACCGATGGCCGAAAAGTGCTCCTCCGCGTCGCGGAAGACGCCGGCATCGATGCCCCGCACGGCTGCCGCATGGGCGTCTGCCACACCTGCGATGCGACCCTGCTCTCCGGGTGTGCGCGCGATCTCCGAACCGGCCACGAAATCAACGAACCCGGCGCACGCGTTCAACTCTGCGTCTCTGCCGCCGCAGGAAACCTGGAGCTCGACCTATGAATCTCCATAAAGACGAAATCGAAACCATCGGCCGAGAGCTCGACGCCCTCGAGCGCGAAATCCACGCGAGCCTCGGCGATCGCGATCGCCGTTACATCCTTCGCATCATCGCCATTCAGCGCACCCTTTCGCTCGTCTCCCGTCTGGTCATCTTCGCCAGCATTGCGTTTCTCCCGCGCTGGGGGCACGCGCTCTCCGGATGGCTCCCGTTCTTTACGGTTCTCGCCGCGGGCACCCTGGGCCTCGGGGTCGCCAAAATTCTCGAGAACATGGAGATCGGCCACAACGTGATGCACGGCCAATGGGACTGGATGCGCGATCCCGAGATCCATTCGAGCACGTGGGAATGGGACAACGTCTGCCCCGCGGATCAGTGGAAGCACTCGCACAACTTCGTGCATCACACCTGGACCAACGTCCTCGGCAAGGATCGCGACATCGGCTACGAAATCATGCGCGTTACGCCGGAGCAGCCTTGGCGTCCCGTGTACCTTCTGCAGCCCGTCTTCAATCTGCTGCTCGCGCTCCTGTTCGAGTGGGGCGTGGCGCTTCACGATATCGACATTCAAGCGATCTCTCGGCGCCGCGGGCTGCTCCCCGAAGATCGCCGGCGCTTGCTCGGCGTCGCGAAAAAAGCGGCGCGTCAGGGCGCCAAGGATTACGTCCTCTGGCCGCTGCTCGCGGGCCCGTTCTTCTTCTGGGTCCTCGGCGCCAACGCCGTCGCGAACCTCCTTCGCAACGTGTGGGCGTACATGATCATCTTTTGCGGTCACTTTCCCGAGGGCGTCCACGTCTTCACCGAAGAACAGGTTCGAGGCGAGACGCGCGGTGGTTGGTACGTGCGGCAGGTCTTGGGCTCGTGCAACATCGAGGGCGGCAAGCCCTTTCACCTGATGAGCGGCAATCTCAGTCACCAGATCGAGCACCACCTGTTCCCCGATATACCGAGCCATCGCTACCCGGAGATCGCCCCGCGCGTCCGCGCCCTCTGCGCGCGCTACGGAATTCCGTACAACTCGGGATCCCTCAGCCGCCAATTCGGAACGACCACGGCGAAGATCTTGCGACTCTCACTTCCAACATCGCGCGGCGCTGCTACGACCATACTAGGATGACGGCTGGAGATTTTTCACCACGGAGGCACGGAGGACACGGAGGAGGTTATTGGGAGAAGAAAAAAAACCTCAGTGTTCTCCGTGCCTCCGTGGTGAATTCTTCTGCCGTCCCCGCGGGTAGACCATGGCCACCGATCCGAAAACCGACCCCCCGAAAACCGACGCCCCCGCCTACACCATCGACGAACTCGCATCGGCGACGCGTGTTCCCAGTCGCACCATTCGCTTCTATCAATCGCGCGGCGCTCTCATGCCTCCCGAAATTCGCGGCCGCGTCGCCTACTACGGCCAGGCCCACGTCGAGCGTCTCGAGCTCATCGCGCAATTGCAAGATCGCGGGCTGCGCGTGGACGCTATCCGCGATCTGGTGAAAACGATCGAACGCGGCGAGCTCGATCTGGCCGAGTGGCTCGGTGTCGAGCGGCAGATGCAAGCCCCGTGGGTTCACGATCGCTCGCGCACGGTCAGCGAGACCGAGCTTTACGAGCTCGCGGGCACCTCGCGCGCGGGCCTCCTCGCGGATCTCGTGCGCGCGGGGCTCGCCGAACGTCGCGGCGACGTGTACTTGCTGGCCAGCCCCGCGCGCCTCGTGTTGGCCATGAAGCTCGAGGCGGTGGGCATCGATCTGGACACCTCCGCCGGGGCCTCCGCCATCTTGCGCAAACACATGGCTCGAACCGTCGGGGATCTCGTCGATTTCTTCGTGTCGCGCACCAAAGACGGACATGTCGAGATCAGCGATCCCGAGCGTCTGTTCGAAGCCTTCCGGGTGACCGGCATCGAGTCGGTGCGCCTGATCTTCGCCCGCGAAATGGAGAGCGCCCTCCGCAAGTTGCTGGCGTCGGGAAAGGTGGCCGCGCTTTCCGCCCGGGCAAGAAAACGAAAAGACAGCGGAAAACGCCGCGAGCGCGGGGTGCAATAATTTGCACGATTCTCGGTTATACTTGCACGGATGACGCGAAGGCTAGCGGAAGTGGCCAAGTACGTGGGGGTCAGCGAGGCGACCGTGAGTCGGGTGCTCAACGGGAAGCCCGGCATCTCGGATCCCACGCGGACCGCGGTGCTGACCGCGCTCGACGTGCTCGGGTACGAGCGGCCCGTGAAACTTCGCGGCGAGCGGGCCCGGCTGGTCGGCCTGGTGCTGCCCGAGCTGCAGAACCCGATCTTCCCGGCGTTCGCCGAGGCGGTGGCCGGCGCGCTCGCCAGCCGCGGATTCACGCCGGTGCTCTGCACGCGCACCACCGTGGGGGTGACCGAATCGGACTACATCGATATGTTGCTTGAGCAACATGTCTCGGGCGTCATCTTCGCCGGTGGAAACTACGCGCAGGCCGACGCCGATCACGCGCACTACCGGCGCATGACCGAACGCGGGCTTCCCACCATCTTGATCAACGCCGCCATCGGCGGTCTCGGTTTTTCGCGAGTTTCGGCCGACGACTCGGTGGCGGTGGAGCAGGCCTACCGGCACCTCACATCCCTCGGACACGAGAAGATCGGGCTCGTGTTGGGCCCTCCCGACCACATGCCTTCGTCGCGCAAATACGACGCTTTTCTCCCGAGAATTGGCCGTCTCGAGCTGGTGGAGCGCACCATCTTTTCGATGGAGGGCGGGCACGCGGCGGCCGTGCGCCTGGTGGAACGCGGTGCCACCGGTCTCATTTGCGCGAGCGACGTGCTGGCCCTCGGTGCCATCCGCGGTCTGCGGCGGGTGGGCGTGTCCGTTCCCAACGACGTCTCCGTGGTGGGCTACGATGACTCGTCCATGATGGCCTGCACCGATCCTCCGCTGACGACCATCCGCCAGCCCATCGAGGCCATGGGCCAAGCCGCAGTGGCCCTGCTCATCAGCGAGATCGGCGGCGCCGCCGCGCGCGGTGACGAGCTTCTGTTCGAGCCGGAGCTCGTGGTGCGTGGCTCCACAGGGGCCGTACGCTCCCGCGGATAATTTCGGCGCACATTTCTCTGTCTTGTTCTTGCGTTAAATTGTAAGCTTATTGCATGAATGGGAGCTTCTTTCGCAATGCACGCACGTTGGCGCTGACCGCGGGTCTCTTTGCGCTCGGAGGCTGTAGCAAGGACAAGCCGGCGGTGGCCACGGCGACGGGGCCGGTGACCATCATCGTGAACGCTTTGCCGCCGGAGACCGAAGCGTTCCAGCGTCAGGCGTACCAAGAGGACGCGAAAGCTTTCGAGGCTGCGCATCCGGACATCAAGCTCGATGCGCGCGAAGGAAGAATGGACCCGCGGACGTTCGCGACGAAGCTCGCAGGCGGACAGCTCGAGGACGTATTTTACGTCTACTTCACCGATCCCGCGGGGTTGATCGCGCACAAACAGGTCGCGGACATCACGCCCTATCTCGAGGAATTTCCCGCGGTGAAGCAGCTCCGGCCGGAGCTGATGAAGATCTTCACCGGGCCGGACGGGAAGGTGTACGGCTTGCCCTGGACCAACTATTCGATGGGGCTCCTCTACAACCGGACGTTGTTCACGAAAGCGGGACTCGATCCGAACAATCCGCCGAAGACCTGGGCGGAGGTTCGAGCCGCGGCCAAGAAGATCGCGGCGCTCGGGAACGGCATCGCCGGCTATGGCGACTACAGCAAGAGCAACACGGGCGGCTGGCACTTCACGGCCGAGCTCTATTCGATCGGCGGCAAGGTGGCCACCAAGGAAGGGGAGACCTGGAAGGCCGCCTTCAACGACGACAAGGGCAAGCAAGTGCTCCAGCAGCTCAAAGAGATGCGCTGGACCGACAACTCGATGGGCGCGCGCCAGTTTCTCGAGTGGCGCGATCTCGTGCAGATGATGGCCTCCGGCAACCTCGGCATGTACATCGCGACCTCGGACAACGTGCCGATCCTGGTGAACCAATTCAAAGGCGATTACAAAGACTACGGCCTCACCACCATACCTGGCGACAGCGGGCGCGATGACGCGCACCCCAAGGGCACGTTGGCCGGCGGCGACGGCTTCATGTTCAACGCCAAGGCCAGCCCGGAGAAGATTCGGGCCGGTCTGAAGTGGCTGACGTTCAAATACGACAGTCCCGAGCGCATCTCGGAGCAGACGAAGCGATGGTCCGAGGGCAAGCAGCCCGTGGGCCTGCCTGAGGGCGAGCCCGTATCCGGAATCTGGATCGGCGACGCCGCGCAAAAGCGCACCGAGGCGCTGCACACGTTTTCCACGTTGCCGGCGGAGAATTACGCGCCGTTCGTCGCCGGGACCGGCGCCGTCGCGCTCGAGTTGGAGCCGCCGGTGGCCCAGCAGCTCTATGCCGTGCTCGATACCCCGATGGCCAAGGTGCTCACCGATCAGAAGGCCGATATCGGTGCATTGCTCGCCGACGCGGAAAAGCAGGCCAATACGATCCTCGCCAGCGTCAAATGATCGCCGTGGCGCGAGGGGCAGGCCGCCGGCAACTCGAGGACGACCTCTTGGCCTACGGCTTTCTCGCGCCGGCCCTCGCCTGCTTCGCGCTCTTCTCTTGGTATCCGCTGGTGCGGGGGGTGATCCTCAGCTTTCAGCGCGTCAACTTCGTGACCGATCCGGAGTGGGTGGGCGGGGAAAACTTCTCGGCCATCTTCCACGATCCGCTGTTTTGGACTGCATGGTACAATACAGCGAAGTTCACCGGGATCGCGTTGCTCTTCGGGTACATCGCGCCCTTCCTTCTGGCCGTGGTGGTCAACGAGCTCCGGCATTTCAAAGGATACTTTCGGATAGCCGTGTATCTGCCGGTGATGCTGCCGCCGCTGGTGGTCGTGCTCCTCTGGCAATACTTCTACGATCCCGGCAATGGGCTCTTCAACGCGGTGCTGCGCGGCGCGCACCTGCCCGAGTCGCAGTGGACGCAGTCGCCGCGCGTCGCCATGCTCTCGCTGGTGCTCGTGTCGACGTGGGCCAACATGGGCACCGCGACCCTCATGTATCTGGCGGCTCTGCAGAACATCCCGGGCGATCTTTACGAGGCCGCGGAGCTCGAAGGCGCCAACGTCTGGCAGCGCCTCCGCTACGTGACCATTCCCCAGATGCGCTTCATCTTGCTGGTCCTCTTGATGCTGCAGATCGTGGCCACGATGCAGGTCTTCATCGAGCCCTTTCAGCTCACCGGCACCACCAACCCCGACACCATCACCGTGATGGTCCTCATCTATCGATATGCCTTCACGGTGAATCACGATTTCGGCATGGCTGCGGCGATGAGCGTGCTGCTCTTCGCCGTGCTGGGCGCCTTCTCCGCCGCGTACCTGCGGCTCACTCTGCGAAAGGATTAGGGGTAATCCGTGAGCGAGACCCGGTCCCTCTTTTCCGATTCGCAGCTTCGCCGGCATCGCGGCGTCTATGGCGTCGTGCTCTTTCTCTTGGCGGCGGTCTTCGCGCTGGTCTTCATCTTTCCCATGTATTGGATGGTCATCGGCTCGCTCAAGGATCCGGCGGAGCTCGCGCGACCCACGCCCACCTTCATCCCCGAGAGTTTTCACCCCGAGGTGTACCTTCAAGCGAGGAACGAGCTGCGCATCGGCCACTACTTTCTCAATACGGCGTTCTATGCGCTCGGTGGATGGTTCACGCAGCTCATCATTTCCGTCGCGGCCGCGTATGCGCTCTCCAAGCTGCGGCCGCGGTTCGGCAACGTGATCCTCGGCGCCATGCTCGCGACCTTGCTTCTGCCGACTGCCGCGCTGCTGGTGCCCGCCTACCTGACGGTGAGCGACGTGCCGCTCGCGCACGTGAATCTGCTCGATACGCCCTGGGCCCTGTGGCTCCCCGGCGCGGCCAATGCGTTCAATGTCTACGTATTGAAAAACTTCTTCGACGAGATCCCCGAGGAGCTCCTCGACGCCGCCCGCATCGACGGCGCCGGCCGCATGCGCATTCTGGTGAGCATCGTATTGCCGCTTTCGCGCCCGGTGCTGGCCGTGGTGTCGATCTTCGCGATCATCGCCATGTGGAAGGATTTCCTTTGGCCTCTGTTGGTCCTACAGGAACCGAGCACGCAGACGCTCAGCGTGGCGCTCAGCCGTCTCTCGGCCACGGGCAGGGTGCCTCTTACCTTGGTGATGGCCGGTTTGGTGATCGCGAGCGTGCCCATGATCGCCGCGTTCCTGGTGTTCCAGCGCAGCATTCTCCGCGGCCTCGCCGCAGGCAGCTTGAAGGGCTGAACGAACGATGGCTCGCATGATCCGAAAGGCTCGAATGGCACCCAAGACAGAGAATTCCGAGGCTCGTGTCGACTTCGATGCGCGTGTGCTGCGTCCCGGAAGTGAGAATCCGAGCCCGTGCGCGTGCTCGGGTACGTGTTCCTGCACGGCCTCGATGGTTCGCGACTTACGGGACGCAGCATCCGGTTGGTGGCGCGATGCCGTCATTTATCAAGTATACCCACGCAGTTTCGCGGATGGAAACGGGGACGGGGTCGGCGATCTCGCGGGCATTCGCTCGCGGTTGCCGTATCTCGCATGGCTCGGTGTCGATGCGATTTGGTTGAATCCCTGGTACGCGTCGCCCATGGCCGACGCGGGCTACGACGTCGCCGACTATCGCGCCATCGATCCGCTCTTCGGTACCTTGGAAGAAGCGGAGCTGCTGCTCGCGGAGGCCCACGCCCTCGGCATTCGGGTCATCATCGACGTCGTGCCGAACCACGTTTCCAAAGAGCATCCGTGGTTTCGCGCCGCGCTGGCCTCCCCGCCCGGCTCGCCCGAGCGCGAGCTCTTTTGGTTTCGCCCCGGCCGCGGCCCGGATGGCGCGCAGCCGCCGACGGACTGGATATCCCAATTCGGCGGCAGCGCCTGGACGCACATCGCCGACGGACAATGGTATTTGAACCTCTTCGATTCCGCCCAACCCGATTTGAATTGGGAGCATCCCCGGGTGCGCGCGGAGTTCGAGTCCGTATTGCGATTTTGGTTCGATCGCGGCGTCGATGGCATCCGCGTCGATTCGGCCGCGCTCCTCGCAAAAGATCCCGCCCTGCCCGAGCTCGTGGCCGGAACGAACGGCGCGCACGCGAACCCCTTCACCGATCGCGACGACGTGCACGACATCTACCGCGCATGGCGCCGCATCGCGGACAGCTACGGCGATCGCGCGCTCATCGGCGAAGTCTGGCTCGCCGATCGCCAACGGTTCGCGAATTACCTGCGACCCGATGAATTGCACAGTGCATTCAATTTCGATTTCATGTGCTGCCCCTGGGACGCCAAGGCCTTGCGTGCGGCCATCTCGGAGACGCTCGCATCGCACGCGCTGGTGGGCGCACCCGCGACATGGGTACTATCGAATCACGACGTCACCCGACATGTGACACGCTACGGCCGCGAGGACACCTCTTTCAGTTTCGCGTCGCGACGCCATGACATCCCGGTGAACCTCGAATTGGGTACGCGACGCGCGCGCGCGGCCGTGTTGCTCGCCCTCGCCCTTCCCGGTGCGGCCTACATCTACCAAGGCGAAGAGTTGGGACTGTGGGAGGTCGAGGACATCGCGCCGCCGTTGCGGCAGGATCCCATGTGGCATCGCACGGGCCACGTCGATCCCGGGCGCGATGGATGCCGTGTGCCGATTCCTTGGTCGGACGGTGCGCCGCCCTTTGGATTCAGCCCCGACAACGCGTCGCGCCCGCCGTGGCTCCCGCAGCCGAGCACGTGGGACGGATACACGGTGGCGACGCAAACGGGCGACCCGCGGTCGATGCTGGAGCTTTATCGCTCCGCGCTGCGCGTGCGGCGATCGGTGCCGGTCTTCGGCGACGGCGCGCTCGCCTGGCTGGCCTGGCCCGGGCTCGACACGTGCGACGGCGTTCTCGCATTCGAGCGCACCGCGCCGGCAACGCGCGACCTCTTCGTCTGCGTGACGAATCTTTCGCGCGCCCCCGTGCCGCTGCCGCCCCACGAACAGATCCTGCTTGCGAGCGGACCGATCCACGACGGCCTCCTGCCAACCGACACAACCGTATGGTTACGCGCTGCGCTATGATGAAATGCATCGCTGTTGCGCCTCAAAAGCGCGATAGCGTTGCAACATTATGACAGAACGTGCCTCGTTTTCGAAGCGTTCGGGTCTCTGGTTCCGCTGGTTCCGTTGTGCCATCACGGCGGCTGCGATGTTCGTCGGCGGCGCGGCCCGCGCGGACGCCACGCTGACCATCGGTACGGTCAACAACAACGATATGGTGCGCATGCAGACGCTGTCCGCTGACTACGAGCGGGCGCATCCAGGGGTGCATCTAAACTGGGTCATCCTCGAGGAGAACACGCTCCGCCAGCGTCTCACCACGGACATCGCCACGCACGGCGGGCAGTTCGACGTCATGACCATCGGCGCCTACGAGGCCCCGCTCTGGGGCGCGCAGCAGTGGCTTCAGCCGCTCGACAATCTGCCGGCCGATTATCAAGTGGACGATCTGTTCGGCAACGTGCGCGAACAGCTCACCGTGGCCGGCCATCTCTACGCCGTACCCTTTTACGCGGAGTCCTCGATTACCTACTATCGCAAGGACGTTTTCACCGCGCACGGTCTGGTCATGCCCGAGCAGCCCACGTGGCAAGAGATTCACGACTTCGCCGCCAAGCTCCACGATCCCGCGCACGGGATGTACGGCGTGTGCCTTCGCGGAAAGGCGGGGTGGGGCGAGAACATGGCCTTGCTCGGCACCATCGTGAACAGCTACGGCGGCCGCTGGTTCGACGAGCAGTGGAAGCCGCAGCTCGATACGCCGCCCTGGCACCAAGCGGTGAACTTCTACATCGATCTGCTCTCGCATTACGGGCCCCCCGGGCCGAGCGACAACGGCTTCAACGAAAATCTGGCCCTCTTCGCGGCCGGTCGCTGCGCCATGTGGATCGATGCCAGCGTGGCCGGCGGCACCTTGGTGGACCCGAAGGAGAGCAGCGTTTCGGCCAAGGTCGGCTTCACCCGCGCGCCGCGCCAAGTGACCGATCGCGGTGCGGCGTGGCTCTGGGTGTGGTCTCTGGCGATTCCCGCGAGCTCGCGGCAGACGCCGGCCGCGCGCGATTTCATCCTATGGGCCACCTCGCGCCCCTATTTGCAAAAAGTCGGTGAGCGCTACGGCATCGCCAGCACGCCCCCCGGCACGCGTCTGTCGACCTACGACGCCGCGTACATGTCCGCCGCGCCCTTCGCGAAAGTGACCTACGATTCGCTGCGCGCGGTCGATCCTGCCCATCCCACGCTGTTACCCGTTCCGTACAAAGGCATTCAGCTCGTCTCCATTCCCGAGTTCCAGGCGGTGGCCACCTTGGTCGGTCGCTTGGTGGCCGGTGCGCTCACCGGCCGCGGCCAAGTCGATGAGGTGCTCCACACCTGCCAGAACGCCGTCGAGCGCACCATGAAACGCGCCGGCTACTACGAAAAGAGTTCGCCGGAAGGGAGGCAGCCGTGAGCGCGACCCAATCGAAATCTCGAACCGAGCGGCTCATGGCCCAGCCCGCGATCGGAATGCTCCTCGCGTGGATGATCGTGCCCCTGGCCATGACCGTCTATTTCTCCACGCAGTATTTCAATTTGCTCTATCCGAACAAATCCTCGTTCGTGGGGCTGGAGAATTTTGCTTACTTCTTCACCTATCCCAGCTTCTGGACCAGCGTGCTCAATACCTTGTTGCTGGTGGGTGCGGTGCTGGCCATCACCGTGGTGATCGGCGTTCTGATCAGCGTGCTGGTCGACGAGCACTTTCCCGGACAGGGCATCGTGCGCATGCTGCTCATTTCGCCGTTCTTCATCATGCCCACGGTGGCCGCGCTCACTTGGAAGAACCTGCTCATGAATCCCGTATCGGGATTCTTCGCCTGGGTGGCGCGCCTCTTCGGGATGACCCCGGTGAATTGGTTTGCCGACTGGCCGCTCTTCTCCGTCATCCTGGTGGTGGCCTGGGAGTGGCTGCCCTTCGCGATTCTCATCTTCGTCACCGCGCTGCAATCGATGGATCGCGAACAGAAAGAGGCGGCGCAGGTCGACGGGGCGCGCGCGTGGGAGGTCTTTCGCTATCTCACCTTGCCGCATCTGGCGCGGCCCATCGCGGTGGTGGTGATGATCGAGGCCATCTTCCTCTTGAACGTGTTCGCCGAGATTTTCGTGACCACCAACGGAGGCCCGGGCGACGCCACCACCAACGTGCCCTATTTGGTCTACACGCAGGCGCTTTTGGAGTTCGACGTGGGCGCTGCCTCCGCCGGCGGCTTGGTCGCCGTGGTCCTGGCCAACATCGTGGCCTTCTTCTTGGTTCGATTGATCGGCGAAACGCTCACCGCACGTTGAGGCCCCCCATGAGCACCTACCAATCCCGCCGACAGACGCTTCGCACGATCCGATCCATTGCCGCGTGGATCGTGGCCTTCGCCATGTTCTTCCCGATCCTGTGGATGCTCCTCACCAGCTTCAAGTCCGAGCTCGACGCCTTCAGCATGCCGCCGCGCTTCGCCTTCGAGCCCACCCTCGAGAACTACCGGACCATCTTCGCGCGCGCCAATTATATGCACTACGCATGGAACTCGGTGGCCGCGGCCGGCGGTGCCACGGTGCTGGGCATGTTGGTGGCCGTCCCTGCCGCCTATGCCTTCGCCTTCCATCCGACGGCGCGCACGCGCTCCACCTTGCTCTGGATGCTTTCGACCAAGATGCTGCCGGGCGTGGGCGTGCTGGTGCCCATCTACCTGCTGGCGCGCGACGCGAACTTGCTCGACTCGACCACCGCGCTGGTGCTCGTATTCGCGCTCATCAACCTGCCCATCATGGTGTGGATGATCTACACCTACTTCCGCGACGTCCCGATGGAGATCATGGAGGCGGCCAAGGTGGATGGCGCCGGCACCTGGGAAACGATGCTGCACGTGCTCCTGCCGGTGAGCCGCGGCGGTCTCGCGTCCACTGCGCTCTTGTGCCTGATTCTGTCGTGGAACGAATCGTTCTGGTCGCTCAACCTGACGACCAGCCGCGCGGCGCCGCTGTCGGCGTTGGTGGCATCCTTCTCCAGTCCCGAAGGACTCTTCTGGGCAAAGCTATCGGCGGTCTCCACTTTGGCGTGTGCGCCGATTTTGGTGCTGGGGTGGTTTTCGCAGAAGCAGCTCGTCCGTGGTCTCACTTTCGGTGCGGTCAAGTAGGATGGGTTGCCAACCACACCAACCACCACCAACCAGAAGATGGCCCAAGAGGCCAACAGACCAACAAGGACGGTTGAGGAATCCATGCAAGCGCTGAATCGTCATGCACTCGGAGCATTGCCGCCTGGCGTCGCCGGGCCGTCTTACGATCGCACCGCCGTTCGCCCGGGCATTGCACACATCGGCGTGGGGGCCTTTCATCGCGCGCACCTCGCGGTCTTCGCAGACCGGTGGCTCGCGAAGAGCGGACAAGAGGAATGGGGCATTCTCGGCATCAATCTTCTGCCGCAAGACCGCGTGCTGGCCGAGGCGTTCCAAGCGCAAGATGGGCTCTACAGCGTCACCGAGATGGCGCCCGATGGTTCGCATGCGAGCCGCGTGGTCGGCGCGATGGTCGAGTACATTTACGCGCCCGACGTGACGCCCGAGGCGCTGGTGGAGCGGCTGTCGGATCCCGCGATTCGCATCGTCTCGCTCACCATCACCGAGGGCGGCTATTTGCTCGACGAGCAGGGCCGCTTCAAGCTGGACGATCCCGTGGTGGCGCATGACTTGAAACATCCCGAGGCGCCGCGCGGCGTATTCGGCATTCTGGTCGCTGCGCTCTCGCGCCGCAAACGCGAGGCGAATATGCCGTTCACCATTCTGTCGTGCGACAACCTACGCCACAACGGCGACCAGGCGCGGCGCGCATGTTTGGCCTACGCGCAAGCGCTCGAGCCCATGTTGGCGGTGCAAATCCTGGCCGTGGTGCAGTTTCCCAACGCGATGGTCGATCGCATCACGCCGGCGACCGACGATGCGCGCAGAGCGGCGCTCAATGCGCGAACGGGGCTCGACGATCGCGCGCCCGTGGTCTGCGAGGACTACATTCAATGGGTGGTGGAGGACAAATTCCGGCGGGGACGCCCCGCGTGGGAAGACATTGGCGTGCAGGTGGTGTCTGATGTCACGCCTTACGAGGAAGCGAAAATCCGCCTGCTCAACGGCGCGCACCAGATGTTGTCCTATCCGGCCTTCTTGTCCGGCCACCGCGAGGTCGATGCGGCCCTTCGCGATGCTTCGTTCCACGATTACTTGCGCGACTTCCTCGCGGAAGATGCAGCGGTGTGGCTCCATTCGCTGCCGGGCATGGAGCTCGTGAACTACCAGCGGCTCCTTTTGGAACGATTCGGCAACCGTGCGGTTGCCGATCGACTCGAGCGTCTTTGTTTGGATGGGGGCTCGAAAATACCGGGCTTCCTCGTTCCGACCTTGGACGCATGCTTGGAGAAGGGGCGCGATGCGCGGCGCATCGCGTTTCTCTTGGCTTGCTACGACCGGTATCTCAAGGCCGGAAAAGACGATCAAGGGGAGCCGTACACCGTGCGCGAGCCGAATGCGATGCGCCGATTGCAGCCGATCATCGACAGCGCTTCTCCCATGACGTTGCTCGAGAGTGCGGATTTGGTCGGGGCGCGCGCGGCGAAGGATGAGCGGTTCGTGGCGCAATACCTT
>Ga0137415_10001581_pt1 | contig 22576 bp, 23 predicted proteins | sample CZODoug3_1_1_16f_FD_183082 | JGI IMG/M metagenome (GOLD analysis project Ga0137415, IMG submission 183082) | Vadose zone soil fungal communities from Angelo Coast Range Reserve, California, USA - CZODoug3_1_1_16fungal (Hybrid Assembly) | ecosystem: Environmental > Terrestrial > Soil > Vadose...
GCACCGGCTGAAGCTGCTCTTCGTCGCCGCGCTCTTCATCAATCGCGGGTCCGAGCACCAGGCCAATACCCCGGGGAACGGACGGCGAGCCATCGCGCCACCTGCCGGATCGGAGGCGTGGTCGTCGAAGCAGATCCTCGAGAAGCTCGAGCAGGCGCTCCTCGCGCTTCGTGCCGACGAGTCGGTGGATTTGACGGCCGCCTATCTGAAGGGTGGCGACGACCGGGCGCCGCTGGTCCAGACCCTGGCAACCGCGGCGAGCATCATCGGCAACGACCCGCACAATCAGGAGCTCGGGCTCTGCACGCTCGAGGACTATCTGCACACGCAGGCCCACGACCGCGAGCGGCTCCTGCTGGCGAGCGCGCAGCACACTGCGGGACATCGGAAGTACGGGGATCCGCTGGAGGCGTATCGACGCTTCGCCGAGGCGATGGAGCTCGGCTAGCGCCGACGGGTCGGGCTACTTCGCCGCCTGCTGCTTGATCTCGGCGATCTTGCGGTCGCGATCGCTGGCCAGGCGATCGCGATCGCGCCCCAGCTCGCTCTCGAGCTTCTCGACTTCTTCCCGGGTCTGCGCCTTGTGCAGGGCGTCCCGATGGAGAATCTCGCGCTCGGCCATCCTCGCCTGATAGACCTGCCGCGCCTCGGCGATCGCCGCCTTCTGCTCGTCGGTCAGCGGACGTTCCTCGACCCCGGCCTCCCGATCCTTCTGCCGGAGGCGCTCCATCGCGAGCTCGTAGGCGCTCTTGGGACCGTCGGCGGGCATCGAGCAGATTCTATCCCGACCGTCCTCACCTCACCAGCTTCTCGACTCTCACGCCGATCAGCCGGATCCTGGTCCCCCGAGGATTCTCGCGGTGATCGAAGAACGGCAGGAACAGCCGGGCCGCGGCCTCATACAGCGCCGCCTCGCTGGCCATCACCTCTCGCGGCGTATGGGATCGCGTCAACGTCCGGAAGTGCGCGAAGCGGACGGTGATGGTCACGGTGCGAAACGCGCGGAAGCCCTGGCGCTGGAGGCGCCCGAAGACCTCGCCGGCGAGCGCGCGCACGCGATCCAGGATGAAGGCCGCGTCCAGCGTGTTCACCTCGAACGTCTCCTGCTCGCCGACCGACTTCGGCTCCCACTCGTTCGAGACCGGGCTGTCGGAGAGGCCGTGGGCCCTGGCGTGGAGATCTCCGCCCCAGCGGCCGAACCACTCCGCGAGCTGGGTGAGCTCGAGCCCACGCAGGTCGCGGACGGCGCGAATGCCCCGCTCGTTGAGCTCGGCCTCGGTCTTGGGACCGATACCCGGGATGACGCGAATGCTCATCGGGTCGAGAAACGCCTGAACCTCCTCCGGCAGCACGACCGTCAACCCGTCAGGCTTCCTGAAGTCGGAGGCGATCTTGGCCACGAGCTTGTTGGGGCCGAGGCCCACCGAGCACGTGAGCCCCTCCCGCTCGACGATCTCGCGCTTGAGCGCCCGCGCGCGCTCCACCGCCGCCTCGAAGCTTCCCAGCGACGAGAGGTCCAGATAGGCCTCGTCGATGCTCGCCTCCTCGAAGGCGTCTGCCGCGGGCGCCAGGATCGCCATGACTCGCTCGGACATCTCGACGTAGAGCCTGCGGTTGCCGTGGACGAAGACCACGGGCTCCTCGCCCTTGCCTCGCGCCGCCTCGGACAGCTTCCAGGCGCGCGAGATCGGCATGGCCGCGCGGATCCCGTAGCGCCGAGCCGCATAGCTGGCGGCTTCGACCACGCCGCGGCCGCGGCCCTCCTTCGGGTCGGCGCCGACGACGACGGGCTTGTCGCGCAGGGCCGGGTTGTGACGAGCCTCGACCGACGCGTAGAAGGCGTCCATGTCCACGTGCGCGATGATCCGCACGGGCGAAGCGTACCTCAAGAGACCTAGTGGTTGATCCTGGGGCGTTGCGGCGGTAGCGTTGCCGGATGGGCGCGGCCGCTGGCAGCCAAAGTTTCGCTACGGGCGGAGCAAGACGTCCCCGCCACGAGGAGGCACCCGATGACGACGCACAGAATCGTGTCGCGCGAGGAATGGACCGCCGCTCGGATGCGCCATCTGGCAAAGGAAAAGGAGCTCACGCGTCTGCGCGACCAGCTGAGCCAGGAGCGGCGTGAGCTGCCCTGGGTGAAGGTCGACAAGCCCTACGTGTTCGAGGGGGCGCCCGGAAAGGAAACGCTCGCCGACCTCTTCGACGGGCGTAGCCAGCTGATCGTCGAGCATTTCATGTTCGATCCGAGCTGGGACGAAGGCTGCAAGAGCTGCTCGTTCTGGGTCGACAACCTCGACGGCATCGGCGTGCACCTGAACCACCGCGACGTGAGCTTCGTGCTCGTCTCGCGGGCCCCGATCGCCACCCTGATGGCGTACCGGCAACGCATGGGCTGGGGCGTCAAGTGGGTCTCGTCGCTGCACACGGACTTCAATCGCGACTACCACGTCACCTTCACACCCGAGGAGCTCGCGACGAGGCAGGTGTATTACAACTACGCGCGCCAGCCCTTCTCCGCCCCCGAAGCGCCGGGATTCAGCGTGTTCTTCAAGGACTCGGACGGCGCCATCTATCACACGTACTCGTGCTACTCGCGCGGGCTCGACATGCTGAACGGCGCCTATCACCTCCTCGACCTGGTGCCCAAGGGGCGCGACGAGGCAGGGCTCTCCTACTCAATGGAATGGCTACGGTGGCACGACCGCTACGATGATCAGCCCGTGCGAGCCGCCGGGCTTGCGCTCAAGCCCCGCCGGCCGTCGTGAGGTTTTGAGTCACATTCCGGAAATGGTGGTCCGAGACAGACTGTGTTGAGCAGGGACTGAGCGGACTGGTCCTGGCCAACGGAAGGCTAAGTCCCTGATCTTCATGCGACTTAGAATTCGGTATCGGATTTGCCCCTGCAGAGTGGCATGGATACCGTTGGGCGGGTCACCAAAGTCCAGGGCCAGGATTGGATCATCGAGCGTCACTTGCTCGGCCTGGGAGTCCTCCTTCTGACAGTGAGTGCCGGATATTTCCTCTCGGGACTCTCGGGCGGGCGCGACGGACGCTCCCTCGCGCAAGAGGCACGCGCGGAGACAGCTCAGGCTGACAGCGCCACGGCAGCGACAGAAACCGAAGCCGAAGTCACCACCATCGACGAGCACATCAAGGAAGTGGCCGATCGATACGGAGTGCGCGCGGACCTCGTCGCCGCGGTCATCGAGGCCGAGTCCGAATTCAACCCGCGGGCCGTCTCGCGACGGGGTGCGCGAGGGCTGATGCAGCTCATGCCCAAGACCGCGGCGACCCTCGGGGTCGACGATCCCTTTGATCCGAAGGCGAACATCGACGCGGGCGTCCGGCATCTCCGCGCGATGATGGATCGGTTCGACAACAACATCCCGCTCGCGCTCGCGGCCTACAACGCCGGCGAGGTGGCGGTCATCAAGCATCGTGGTGTCCCGCCGTATCGTGAGACGCGGGCCTACGTGAAGCGCATCCTCAAGAGGCTCGATCGCTCGACCGCGGCCGCCCAGCTCTAGCCTCCTCGACCGCCTCCTTTGATATCCTGACGCGCATGGCGCGCGCGTTCGTGCCGCATTCGTCTCACTGGGGAGCATTCGAGGCCGAGGTGGCCGACGGCACGGTCGTCGCGATTCATCCCTATCGCCACGATCCCGATCCCTCCCCGCTGCTCGGCAACATCGTCGACAGCCTGCGCCATCGCGCCAGGGTCACGCAGCCGATGATCCGCGCCGGCTGGCTCGACCGGGGCCCCGGCCCTGATTCACGCCGAGGCTCGGAGCCCTTCGTGCCCGTCAGCTGGCCGACCGCGATCGACCGACTCTCTCGCGAGCTTCGCCGTGTCTACGACCGGAGCGGGGGCTCGGGGGTCTACGGCGGCTCGTATGGCTGGAGCAGCGCCGGTCGCTTCCATCACGCGCAGAGCCAGCTCCATCGGTTCCTGAATTGCCTGGGCGGCTACGTGCGCGGCGAGCACACTTACAGTAACGGCGCCCAGTCGGTCATCATGCCGCGGGTCGTCGGCTCGATGCGCGAGTTCCTCGACCGCGCGACGGCGTGGTCGGTGCTCGAGCGACACACGGAGCTGTTCGTCTGCTTCGGCGGCATCCCGATCAAGAACACGATGGTGAGCCCCGGCGGCGCCAGCCGCCATCCGGCGCGCGATCACCTGCGCGCCGCGCGGGCCCGCGGCGCCGAGTTCGTGCTGTTGAGCCCGCAGCGCGACGATCTGCCCGGGTTCGTCAGCGCCGAGTGGCTGGCGATCGTGCCCGGTACCGACGTCGCGGTGATGCTCGCGCTCGCTCACACGCTCGTGGCCGAAGGCCTGCACGACCGCGCGTTTCTCGCACGCTACTGCGTTGGATTCGATCGCTTCGAAGCCTACGTCCTCGGCGCCGTCGACGGGCGTCCGAAGACGCCCGAGTGGGCCGAGCGCCTGTCCGAGATCCCCGCCGCGAGCATCCGATCGCTCGCCCGTCGCATGGCCGCCAGGCGCACCATGATCAACGTGAACTACTCGCTCCAGCGCGTCGAGCACGGCGAGCAGGCGCCGTGGCTGGCCGTGACCCTGGCGGCGATGCTCGGCCAGATCGGGCTGCCCGGCGCCGGCTTCGGTCAGGGGTACGGCTCGCTCGGCTACATCGGGCGCGCGCCGCTGCGCGTCGGCCCGCCGACCTTGCCGCAAGGGCGCAATCCGGTGAACGACTTCATCCCCTTCGCGCGCGTGGCGGACATGCTGCTCGGGCCGGGCGAGCCGTTCGACTTCGACGGTCAGCGGCTCACCTACCCCGACATCCGCCTCGTGTACTGGTGCGGCGGCAATCCCTTCCATCACCATCAGGATCTCGCGCGCTTGCGTCAGGCACTGGCTCGGCCGGAGACGATCGTCGTCCACGACTCGTTCTGGACGCCGATGGCCAGGCACGCCGACATCGTGCTGCCGGCGACGATGACGCTCGAGCGCAACGATCTCGGCGGCTCGCCGAACGATGCGTGCCTCGTGGCCATGCGCCAGGCGGTCGAGCCCTGGGGCGCGGCCCGAAGTGACTTCGCGATTTTCGCCGACCTCGCGACGGCCCTGGAAGTCGCCGAGCGCTTCACCGAGGGGCGGGACGAGATGGCGTGGCTGCGGCACCTCTACGAGGAGTGGCGCTCACGCGTCACCGACGACGGTGGCTCAGCACCGCCGTTCGACGAGTTCTGGGCGAGCGGCTTCCTCGAGGTCGGGGGCGTCGACGACGATCTGGTGCTGCTGGAGCGATTCCGCGCCGACCCCGAGCGCACGCCGCTCAACACCCCCAGCGGCAAGCTCGAGATCTTCTCGGCGACGATCGATGGGTTCGGCTACGACGACTGCCCGGGCCACCCGACCTGGCTCGAGCCCGCCGAGTGGCTCGGTGCGCCGCTGGCGCGGCGCTTCCCGCTCCAGCTCGTCGCGAACAACCCGACCACGCGCCTGCACAGCCAGCTCGACGTCGGCGCCTTCAGCCAATCCACCAAGGTGCGCGGGCGAGAGCCGATCCGCCTGCACCCTGCCGACGCCGCGGCCCGAGGGATCCGGAGCGGCGACGTCGTACGCGTGTTCAACGATCGTGGAAGCTGTCTGGCCGGCGCCGTGGTGACCGATGCCGTGCGCCCGCGGGTGGTGCAGCTGTCGACGGGCGCCTGGTACGACCCGCTCGACGCGGCCGATCCTCACACCATGTGCGTCCACGGCAATCCCAACGTTCTGACGTTCGACCGCGGTACCTCGAGGCTCGCCCAGGGATGCTCCGGGCAGCACGCCCTCGTCGAGGTGGAGCGCTGGACGGGGCCGCTCCCGCCGATCCGCGCGTATGATCCGCCGCCGACCGAGCAGCGGCCGGCGCTCTAGCCCAGCGCTCTAGACGTTCCTCCACGGGTCGGGCGCAGAGTCGAACGGAGAGTGCGGCTTCGCGGTGAGCACCTCCTGCACTTTCTCCAGGAGGCGCTCGGTGGTGAACGGCTTGAGGACGATCGGCGCACCGAGCTCCAGCCCGTTCTCGGTCTCGGCGAACTGCTGCCGGCCCTGGATGATGGCGAAGCTCGACATGTACAGAACTCTCAGATCGGGCCGCTGAAGCCCCAGGAGCTGCGCCAGGTCCTGACCGCTGGCGCCGGGCATCACGATGTCGGTCAGCAGCAAATGGATGGGGCCGGCATGCGCGGCGGCGACGCGCACCGCCTCTTCGGCATTGAGCGCGTCCAGGATCTGGAAGCCCTGCCCCTCGAGCATTTCGCGGGCCGTGACGAGGATGTCGGCCTCGTCGTCCACCAGCAGGATCGTTTCCACAAATGGCCTCCGCCCGGTGCAGGCTGAGCCGGAGTTCCCGGCGGGTCGTCCAGCCAAAGCCCGCCGTGGCCATCTCCCCGAATGGATCTAGCTTATCAATTTGCGATCGGGCTCTGCCAACCGACGCGCTGACCTTCCTGGACGCGCTCCCCGTCCACCGGATCCGTGCCGTACATCTCGCTGGCGGGCGATGGATTTCCTTCTCGCCGGGCCCTCGCTCAGAGCGCGAAGCCGTAGAGCTTGGCGGCGTTCGCGCGCGTGATCTTGAGCCGGTCCTCGGCGCTGGCGTCCTTGAAGTCGCGCGCGACGACCTCCTGCGAGTGCGGCCACGACGAGGCCTGGTGCGGGTAGTCGGAGGACCACATCAGCTTGTCGACGCCGATGAAGTGGAGGTTGGCGACCCCGACGTAGTCGTCGATGTAGGTGCAGTACATCTGGCGCTGGAAGTACTCGCTGGGCTTCAGGGAGAGCTTGAAGCCGGCCGCGTAGCGACCGCGCTCGAAGGTACGGTCCATCCGCTGCAGGTAGTACGGCAGCCAGCCGCAGTTGTTCTCGGCCGAGACGATCTGGAGATCCGGGAAGCGGTCGAGCACGCCAGAGAAAATGAGCACGCTGAACGAGCGCTCGATCTCGTGCGACAGGACCGTGGCCCGCATGTAGCGGTCGCCGAAGCTCCACTGGCTCTCCGAGCCCATGCCCGTGATCGAGTGCAGGCTGATCGGGGTGCGGAGCTCCTGGGCGCGGACCCAGAATGAATCGTAGACCTCCGAGCTATAGGGCTGGTCGGCGGGCGGCGAGCACCAGATCATTGCGCCCTTGAGACCGAGCTTCACGCACCGCTCGAGCTCCGCGGCGCCCGCCTTGGGCTCGTACAGCGAGATCATGGCCAGCCCCGCCATGCGCTCGGGCGCATAGCGGCAGTAGGCGGCCAGCCAGTCGTTGTAGACGCGGAAGCACTCCCGCTGGAGTCCGGCGTCCTTGAGCCAGAAGATCCGGAAGCCGAGCGTCGTGTAGAGCACGTCGGCCTCGACGCCGTCCCGCTCGTTGTCCTTCAGGCGCTCGGCCGGGTCCCATCCGCCCGGTCGCGCGTCGGCGTAGGTGGCCTTGGTGAGAAAGTCAGCGAGCTCCTGCGGCGACTTGCCGGCCGCCAGACCGATGCCGATGGGATGCGGCGCGTAGCCTTCGTAGAGGAAGTAGGCGCCCTCGAGCCCGGGCGGATTCACGACCAGCCGGGGCGCCCGATCTCGGTACTGTCGGTCCACGCGCTCGGCCCAGAGGTCCGGCGGCTCGCTCACGTGGGAATCGGCGGAGATCAGTTTGTAGTCGGACATGCCCACCCTCCGATCCAGTTGCGGGCTGGAAACCTCGGGCTCAATCGAAGATGATGCCGCCGTCCACATTGAACGACTGGCCGGTGATATTGCGCGCGCCCGCCGAGGCGAGGAATACGGCCAGCGCCGCGACGTCTTCGGGCTCGTTCGGGCGCCCGAGCGGGATGGCGGCGTTGCGCCGTCGCTCCATCTCCTCGACCGGGACACCTTCCGACGCGGCGCGCACGCGAAGGTTCTCCTCGGACAGCGCGCTGAGCGTGGTGCCCGGACAGATGGCGTTCACGTTGATGTTGTGCGGGGCGAGCTGGAGCGACGCCATGCGGGTCATGCTGATGACGGCACCCTTGGTGCCGGCATAAATCACGTTCGAGGCCCCGGCGAATCCTTTCCCGGCGATGGAGGCGATGTTGACGATGACCCCCCGGCGCCGCGGGATCATCTCGCGCGCGACCCGCTGCAGGCAGAAGAAGACGCCCTTGCCGTTGACGCGCATGATGCGATCCCAGTCCTCTTCGGTGAGATCCATGATGTACGCGCGCCGGGTGACGCCGGCGTTGTTCACGAGGACGTCGATCTGACCGAACGTGTCCATGGCCCGGCTGGTCATCGAGTCGATGCTCTTGAGGTCCCCGACGTCGGCGCCGAGCGCCAGCGCCTTGCGCCCGAGCGCGCTGACGGCGTCGGCGGTGGCCTTGGCAGCCGATTCTTCGAGGTCGACGGCGACGACGTGCGCGCCGCTCCGTCCCAGCGCCAGCGCCGTCGCGCGGCCGATGCCGCGCGCGGCGCCGGTGACGATCGCGACTCGATCGGCGAGCGACTGGCCCAGATCGGCCATGGCTACACTCCGGGCGGCGTCAGGAGCTCCGGGATCACCCACTTGGCCGGACGGCCCGCGGCGACGCGCTGGATGTTGTCGAAGCCGTTCCGGAAGCGAGCCGCCCAGTTCTCCCAGGTCGGTCCGGCCGAGTGCGGCGTGAGCGTGACGTTCTTCAGCGCGTAGAGCGGGTGATTGGGCTTCGCCGGCTCCTCGACCAGCACGTCGAGCCCGGCCGCCAGGATCTGGCCCGACGTCAGCGCCTTGTGAAGCGCCGCTTCGTCCACGACGGGGCCGCGGCACGTATTGATGAGGATGGCGGTCTTTTTCATCATCGCGAGCTCGCGGGCGCCGATGAGATTGCGCGTGCTGTCGTCGAGCGGCACATGCAGGCTGACGACGTCCGCCGCTTGGAGAAGCTCGGTGTAGAGGACGAAGCGGACGCCGAGAGCGTCTTCCTGGTCCTCGGTGAGCCGCGCGATGTCGTAGTACAGGATGTTCATATTGAACGCGTGCGCGAGCCGGGCGACCTTCTTGCCGATGTTGCCGAGGCCCACGATGCCGAGCGTCTTGCCGTGGAGCTCGAACACCCGCGAGTCGAAGTGGTTGCCCACGCGCCACTTGCCGGCGACCACGTCGTTGTGGAACACGACCAGGCGCTTGAGGACCGCCAGCATCAGCATGATCGCGTGCTCGGAGACGGCGATCGCGTTGGCGCCGCCATTGTTCGCGACCGGCACCTTCGCCTTCCTCGCCGACTCGATGTCGACACGGTCGTAGCCGGCGCTGAGGAGCTGGACCAGCTTCAGCTTGGGCGCCGAGCGGAAGAACTCACCACCGATCGGGCGGCCGAGCCCCATGACGTACTCCGCGTCCTTGATCGCGTCGTAGAAGGCGGGGGTGTCCTGGTCGACCACCACCAGCTCGAAGCCCGGAGGCGTGAGCGATTTCGCGATGTCGAGGATCGCGTCGGGCTGCTTGGGAATGAAGAGGATCTTGGTCGCCATGTCCGGCTCCTTTTGCGGTGTGACGAGGCGGTTACGCCAGCGGGACGGTCGCCGTCACGCAGATCTGGTTGCCGAGGACGCGCGTGGTGTGCCCCTTGCCCGTCGTATCCTCGACGAGGCGCGCGTCGCCCGATCCAAACACGTGCTTCGTGCCGTCGCCCAGCCCGATCTCGAGCTGTCCGGAGAGAATGATCACGAACTGACGGCGCGGCGCGGGGTGCCAGTCGAGGAACTGTCCGGCGGGCCATTCACGAAACGTGATCTGGCTGGCCGGCAGGCCCTTCAGCCAGTCGGGCTTCGCCTTGAGGTCGATCGTCTCGATGTGCGCTTGCTGATCCGCGCCCGCGTACAGCCGAAATGTCCCCATCGCCCCCTCCGTCGCGTGGTCGTTAGGCGGAACCGGGGGGGATGCTAGCATAGAAGACGACCCATGACCGGCCTCATGCCGGGACCGACGTCCCACACATTCTTCTCCCAGCGCCTTCGCCTGCACTACGTCGACTGGGGCAATCCGACCAAGCCGCCGCTGGTAATGCTGCACGGCGGGCGGGACCACTGCCGGAACTGGGACTGGGCGGCCCAGGCGCTGCGGGACGAGTGGCACATCCTCGCGCCCGATCTGCGGGGACACGGCGACAGCCAGTGGTCGACCGACGGCAGCTACACCTTGGCCGGCTACATCTACGACCTGGCCCAGCTGGTCCACCAGCAGCGCCTGGCGCCGGTGACGATCATCGCCCACTCGCTCGGCGGCCAGATCGCCCTGCGGTACGCGGGCATCTATCCCGACACCGTCGCCCGGCTCGTGGCCATCGAGGGCCTCGGCCCCTCGCCCGCCCAGCTCAAGAAAGGCACCACCACGACGATCGTCGAGCGCATGGACGAGTGGATCGGCGAACAGCGCAGTCTCGCCGCCCGGCTGCCACGGCGCTACAACTCTATCGAAGACGCCTTCCGCCGGATGCAGGACGAGAACCCACACCTCACGGCGGAGCAGGCCAGGCACCTGACCGTGCACGGCGCGAACCAGAACGAGGACGGAACGTACAGCTGGAAGTTCGACAACTACGTGCGCGCGTGGCCGCCCTACGACATGCAGGGCCGCGACATCCAGCTGCTCTGGTCGAGGATCACGTGCCCGACGTTGCTCCTCTACGGCAAGGAGAGCCGCGCGGGCAATCCCACCGAGGACGGTCGGGCGGCGCACTTCCGCCACGCCCGGGTGATCGGCGTCGACGGCGCCGGGCACTGGCTCCACCACGACCGGCTGGCGGAGTTCCTGAGCATCATCCGGAGCTTTCTGGCCCGCTAGGGTTCGATCGATGGATGCCGCCGAGTGGTTCATCGTATTCCTGGTCCCGCACCTCTATCTGACCGTATTCCTCGTCAGCGTGATCGACGCGACCGGCCTTCCATTTCCCGGCCGGATCATCCTCGTCCTCGCCGGAGCCTTCGCGAGTACGAGCCGCGAGCTCGTGCTCGCCATCCTCGCCGGCTCGGTCGGTCTGGTGATCGGAGACCACGTTCTCTACCTGGCCGGCGCACGGGGCGGCGCATCGCTCCTGGCGCTCTACTGCCGACTCACCTTGGGCTCGGACCTGTGTATCGAAAACACGCTGAAGTACTTCCGCCGCTTCGGGCCGGCCGCCATCCTTCTCGGCCGCTATTCGACGGGCGTCCGACTGTTCGCGGCGATCCTCAGCGGGTCCGGACACATCGCGTATCATCGCTTCGTCCTGTACGACCTGGTCGGCTCGCTGACGTACACGGCGTTGTGGATGGTCCTCGGTCACGTATTCAGTGAACAGGTCGAGACGCTCCTCGCATGGCTCGGGCGGCAGCGGGCGCTCCTCCTGCTCGTGCCGCTCGCCCTCGTCGCGATCGTGGGATACCGGCTGTGGCGGCGCCGTCGCCATGGAACCGCGCAAGCCGGTCGATTCGGCGGGCGGTCCCGGGTGCCGTGAAACAGAATCTTGCGATAGGGGCCCCGGTCCAGGCATCCTCCCTGCTGTGAAGCTCACGGCTCACGGGGAGCTCAAGCACTGCGGGCTCGGGCACAACGGCCCGAGAGAAAGGGAGGGCGTCCGTGCCACAACGGCTCGAGGGGTTGGAGCGGTTGGCCGTCCTGATCCTGAGGCTGTTCCTAGGCTTCGCCTTCATGATGCACGGATCTCAGAAGCTCCTGGGCGCGTTCGGCGGCGGCGGGATCGCGGGCGTCGCCGGCATGCTCTCGAAGCTCGGAATCGAGCCGAGTCACATCTGGGCGTGGGTCCTCTCGATCACCGAGTTCGTGGGGGGCGTCTGCGTGTTCTTCGGCTTTCTGACGCGGTTCTGGGCAGCCGGCCTCGTCATCGACATGGCGGTCGCGGTCATCAAGGTGCATAGGCCCAACGGCTTCTTCGTCTCGAAAAATGGCTTTGAGCTTCCGCTCGCGTTCGGGGTGATGGCCCTGGTCATCCTGCTGACGGGCCCCGGCTCTCTCTCGGTCGACCGGGCGACGGGAATCGAAAAAGGCGGCGCGGGCTGAGGAGGGAACAGACCATGACTTCCAACGGTCATCGCTTCAACGTGGGTGGAGTGCTACTGCCTCGTCCGTTCAAGATCCGGCGGCTCGGCCACTTCGGCTTCAACGCGGTCCGGATGGACGAGTCGCGCGACTTCTACGGAGATCTCCTGGGCTTCAAGCATTCCGATGTCCTGGACTTCGGGAAGATGCCGTGGGCTCCCAAGCGCGCCGACCTCGGCGACACGCGCGGGTACTTCATGCGCTACGGGACCGACCATCACGCCTTCGTGCTCTTCAACAAGAAGGTCCTGGACCATCGGCCCGACCGCAAATTCGCGCCCGAGGTGACGATCAATCAGATCACCTGGCAGTGTGGCAGCCTCAAGGAAATCATGGACGCCCACACGTACTTCCAGGACCAGGGCGTCCCCATCCAGCGCGTGGGACGGGACATGCCCGGGAGCAACTGGCACGTGTACGTCTACGACCCCGACGGCCACACGATCGAGCTCTACTACGGCATCGAGCAGATCGGCTGGAATCAGCTCAGCAAGCCGACCGAGATGTACTATCGCGGCTTCCGCGAGAAGCCCTCGCTGCCGCAGGTGTCCGAGATCACCGAGGTCGCCGCGGCGCTCGACAAGGGGATCGACGTCTTCAGCGGCAATCGCACGCGGGAGGCCCTGGCCGAGACCTTCGACGTCGAAGGGGTGCTGCTGCCGCGGCCGTTCAAGATCACGAAGATCGGGCCGGTGGGGCTGTTCGTCGCCGACGTCGCCCGCGCGGAAGCCTTCTACACCGGGCACCTCGGCTTCGTGAAGAGCGAGGAGACCACCTATCGTGGGGCGCGAAGTGTGTTCTTGCGCGCGGGAGCGGAGCACCACAGCGTCGGCCTCTTTCCCCGAGAGCTCCGGCGCACGCTCGGCCTTTCCGAGCACACGACCTGCATGTCGTTCGGGGTGGAGGTCGGCAGCTACACGCAGCTGCGCCAGGCCGTCGCGTTCTTGAAGTCCCGCGGCGTGAAGTTCGTCGACATTCCGCCGGAGCTCTATCCCGGCATCGACTATGCGGCGTTCGCGCTCGATCCGGACGGCCACTGCGTCCAGCTCTACTACTACATGGAACAGGTCGGCTGGGACGGGGCGGCGCGGCCCGCCGCTCAGCGGCGCGCCGTGAACGGCGCCTGGCCGGAGACGCTCGAGCCGCTCTCGGACACCTACGTCGACCAGGTCTTCCAGGGACCCCTCGGCTAAGCGGCGGCCATGAAGTTCGGCTACTTCACACTCACCGACAACCCGCCGGCGTACGGCGCGAGCCGGCGCGATCCGAATCGATTCCTCCTCGAGGTGGTCGAGGAGTGCGTCGAGGCCGAGGCGATGGGGTACCACAGCGCCTGGGTCCCGGAGCACCACTTCGGCCGCTTCGGCGTGCTCCCCTCGCCGACGATGTTCCTGGCCCACATCGCCAACCGCACGCGGACGCTCAAGCTCGGCCCCGCCACCGTCGTGCTCCCGATCAACCACCCGCTCCGGATGGTCGAGGAATTCAATCTGCTCGACCTGCTGAGCAACGGGCGGGCCGTGTTCTCGGCCGGCCGCGGCTACGATCAGGGCGAGTACACGCCGTTCGGCGCCTCGTTCGCGGACAGCCGCGCCGTGTTCGACGAGCAGATGGAGTACATGATGGCGGCGTGGCGGCAGTCGCCGTTCGAGTTCCAGGGCCGCTTCTACTCGACGCCGGAGCCGATCACCGTGGTTCCGCGGCCGGTGCAGCAACCGCATCCCGAGGTCTACGTGGCGTGCTTCTCCAAGCCGTCGATCGAGCTGGCGGCCCGCCTGCGCGTCAACACGATCTTCGCCCCGTTCGCCGCGGCGATGCTGTTCGGCTCCGTCCAGGAGGCGGCCCGTGAAAGCAAGCGCATGGCCAGCGAGGCCGGCCACCCGGATCCCAAGGTCATGTGCAGCTACTTCGTCTCCGTCTCGCACACCACCGACGAGACCGACCGCGCCCGGGTGCGGCTCTTGCACTATCTGCACAGCATCCTGCCGGTCTTCCCGAGTGATCGTCGCACCGCCCCGCCGCACATCGCGTACTTCGTCGACATCGTCGAGCGGTTGCGTGCGATGAAGGCCGATCAGGTGAGCGACCGCAGCATCGTCACCGGCGACGTCGAGCACTGCGTCGAAGTGCTGAAGCGGTGCGAGGAGGGCGGCATCTCCGAGGTGATCCTGTACTTCAACTTCGGCGAGCTCGGCCACCGCGACACGCTCAAGGCCATGGAGCGGTTCGCCCGTGAGGTCATGCCACACTTCGCCGAGCGCACCCAGTCCGTCTCCGCCGGACGATGAAGTTCGGCCTCAATTTCTTTCCGTCGTTCCGGGCGAGCGACTATTCGACCGCCGAGTACTTCGCCCAGTGTCTACGCCTGGCCGAGCGCGCCGACCGCCTCGGCTTCAATTCCATCAAGACCGTCGAGCACTACTTCTACGACTACGGCGGCCACTCGCCGAATCCCGTCGTCTTCCTCGCGGCCGTCGCGGCCCGCACGCAGCGGATACGCCCAATCACCGGCGCCGTGATCCCGGCCTTCAACAACCCGGTCAAGCTGGCCGCGGAGCTGGCGGTGCTGGACAACCTCAGCAACGGCCGCCTCGACGTCGGCTTCGGGCGCGCGTTCATCCCGAAGGAGTTCGAGGTGTTCGGCGTGAGCATGGACGAGAGTCGCGCCCGGTTCGAGGAGGGCATCGACATCGTCACGCGGCTCTGGACCGAGGACCGCGTCTCCTACGACGGCAAGTTTCACCGCTTCCGCGATGTCCACGTGAAGCCTCGGCCGGTCCAGAAGCCCTATCCGCCGATCTGGATTGCCACGGTGGCGTCGATCGAGTCGTTCGTCTGGGCCGGACGGCGCGGTTACAACGTGATGATCGTGCCCTACGTCGGCGGCATCGAGAAGGTCCGCGGCATGGTCCGAGCCTATCGCCAGGCCTGGCGCGAAGCCGGGCACCCGCCGGGTCAGGAGCAGGTCCAGACCTCGCTCCACTGCTACGTCGCCGAGACTCACGCGAAGGCCGTGGATGGCGCCCGGCCTCGTGTCGAGCGCTACATCGAGGTCTTCGGCGAGGCCATCGCCTCGTGGGCGAGTCAGCAGGCGGCCCAGTACGCGGGCTATGGCAAGATGGTGGAGTCGATCGCCCAGACCACGATCGAGTCGATGCTCGCCGGCCATCAGGCGCTCATCGGCACCCCCGAGGAGGTGGTCGACCAGCTCGCCTACCACGTCGAGGTCTTCGGCGAGATCGAGCCCTCGATGCAAATCAACTTCGGCGGCATCGGCGAGAAAGAGGCGCTCCGGACTCTCGACCTGTTCGCCGACCGCGTCGTGGGGCGGTTTCCCTCGTAGCATCCGGCCGGGCTTGGAGTAGCCTCCGCGCTTCACCGTTCCGCGGAACAGCGGCGCCGGTTGGTCGGTTATAGAATTGGGGACAGGAGTCGCCTTCCGGGTGCTCCCGCGGTCCTGGAGGTTCGATGGAGGCGCTGCGGATCGTTCGTCACGTCCGCGAGGATCTCGCGCGACATGGTATCGGGGCGACGCTCCACGATATCGGATATCGTGGCGCCAACATCCTCGTCGATCTCCAGATCTTGAAGGGGATGACCGCTCGGCTGCGGGATGTGAACGATCCTCGCCTGTTCGAGGCTCCGGGCTTTCACGGGCGGTTCGTCCACGCGGATGAGTTCGGGAAGATGTACGAGGGTCTCCACGAGCTCTGGCCCGCCTTCCTGCGCGAGGCCGGCCGGCGCGGCGACCGTTGCTATGCGCTCTTCGATGGCGACGCGCTCGCGTCGTACGGCTGGTACTCTGACATGCCCAGCCCGATCGACGGGAACTTCGTGCTCCACTTCGATCGCGTCTACACCTACATGTACAAGGGCTACACCGTGCCCACCTACCGTGGAAAGCACCTGCACGCCGTGGGGATGTGCCGTGCGCTACGAGAGCTCACCGTCGAAGGCAAGGAGGGATTGATCTCGTACGTGCAATCGAACAATTTCGCCTCCTTGCGCTCGGTGGCGCGCATGGGCTACCGGGTATTCGGCACGGTCTACTTGCTCCGCGTGGGCCGCCGCGTCCTCACCTACACGACGAGGACCTGTCGCGACTACGGCTTCTGGGTCGAGTCGAACGCCCGGCCATCATGGGTCATTCGTTGACTTCGGGGAAGAGGCCCCGGCTCGGCGCATGGGCCTTCTTCCACACCAGCACGCTCCGCACGTAGTCGATGACGACCTTGCCCTCCTGCTGGATGCCGCGCGTGCGGACCTTGACGACGCCGCGCTCGGGGTTCGACCGGGACTCACGCTTGTCGAGCACACGCGACTCCGAGTAGAGCGTGTCGCCCGCGAAGAGCGGATGCGGCAGCTTCACCTCGTCCCAGCCGAGCGCCACGCCGTTCTCGCTGACGTCGGCGACGCCCATGCCGGTCACGATGGCCAGGGTCAGCGTGCTGTTGATCAGGCACTTGCCGAACTCGGTCCGCCGGGCGAAGTCGTTGTTGAAGTGAATCTGGTTCGTGTTGTTGGTGAGCAGGGTGAACCAGATGTTGTCGGCCTCCGTCACCGTCCGGCCGAGCCGGCAGCGGTAGACGTCGCCGACGTTGAAGTCCTCGAAGAACCGCCCCTCCCACCCGGGCACGCCCGCCATCGAACGCTCCTTTCGCCTTTCTCTCTTGCTACCAGAGGCTCTTGCCGCCGAAGCGGCGCTCCCAGCGCGGGATGACGTCCTTGTTGTAGACGTGGTCGGGGACCTCGCCACGCAGCGCGCGCAGCACCGACTCGGTGGCCCAGGCGATGCCCGGACCGAGACCGCTCCCCACGTTGTTGGACACCACGTGCGGCGAGAGCAGCACCCGGTCGCCGAGGTTGCGCAGCTGGCTGTCGAGCGCCAGCGGCTCTTCCTCGAACACGTCGAGCGCGGCACCGCCGATGTGGCCCTTCAGCAAGGTCTCGATCAGCGCCGGCTCCTGCACGCAGGGGCCGCGGGAGGTATTGATCAGGATGGCGTGACGCTTCATGAGCGCGAGCTGCTCGGCGCCGATCATGTGGCGGGTCTCGCGCGTCAACACGACGTGCAGGCTCACCACGTCCGACTCGCGGAGCAACGTGGGCAGGTCCACCCGGGTCACGCCGTGCTCCGCGAACTTGCTCTCGGGTACGTAGGGGTCGGTCGCCAGGATGCGCATCTGCCACGGCCTCAGCAAGGTCGCGATCCGGCTGCCGATCCGGCCCAGGCCGATGAGCCCGAGCGTGATCCCGGCATAGCCGTCGGCGCGCGCGCCGAGGTAGGTCCCCTGGAGCTTCGGATCGCGCCAGGCGCCGCCGTCCTTCAGGTGCCGGTCGCGCTCGCGCACCTTCTTCAGCATCGTCAGCATCGCGGTGATCGTGCCCTCGGCGACGCCGCCCCAGTTCGACTCGGTCGGGCCGTGGCACACGAGAATCCCCATCTCGGTCGCCGCCTCGACGTCCACGTCGTCGACGCCGATCGTGTACTTCGCGACGACCCGAAGCTCGGGCGAGCTCTCCATGATCTTGCGGCTGATCGGAACGTTGCGGATCGAGGTACCCATGAGCGCGTGAGCGCCCTGCGCCATCCGGATCAGCTCGGGCTCGCCGTTCCCCTGCGGCGTATCCCACGCGGCTTTTCCGAGGCGCAGCTCGCAGCCCTCGGCCTCGAGCCGCTTGTGCGAGTCGCGCGCTTCCTCGACCGGGGCGAAAATGAACACGTTCGCGGAACTCATCACGCGGTTCCTCCTCGTTCGGTGCCGCTTGCCATCGCCGATCGCGTCAGCCAGAATCCGGGTGGCTCGGCCCAGGGCAATCGACGGGCTGAAGACGGGCTGACCGCTTGTACCGGGCGCAGGACGGAGCTGTCAAGCCGGTCACCACGAGCGTGGGACCGGACCCGAGCACCCGAGGAGGGCGCGATGGTCGAGTTTCCCGTGAACGACGCCGACGGCCACATCACCGAATCGACCGAGCAGCTCCGCCCCTACTTCGACGGAAAGCAAGGCGAGCGCGGCGCCTGGGCCGGGCGCCGCTCCTATTACCCGGAAGACGGGTGGGATCGCTCCATGGGCGGCACACTCGGGAGCAGCGTGAACGACGCCAAGAGCTGGCTCCGCATCATGGACGAGGGCGGGATGGAGACGACCATCCTCTACCCGACCGGCGGCCTCGCCATCGGCTGGGTCCGCGAGCCCGACTTCGCGGTCGCGCTCTGCCGCGCCTACAACAACTTCGTCCACCAGGAATTCCTGACCGTCAGCCCGCGCTTGAAGGCGGTGGCGCTGCTGCCGTTCCAGGACGTCGGCGAGGCGGTGAAGGAGCTGCGCCGCGCGGTCACCGAGCTCGGGATGTCCGGCGCCTTCGCGCCGGCCGTCGGGCTCCGGTTGCCGCTGGGGCACCCGGACTTCCACCCGATCTACGCCGAAGCGGAGCGCCTGGGATCGATGGTGGCCTGCCACGCGACCGTCCGCGGCCCGCACTTCTTCGGCGCCGACGGCTTCGACAAGTTCGTCGAGGTGCACACCCTGTCGCATCCCGTGGCGCAGATGATCCAGCTCACCGGCATGATCTTCGAGGGCGTGCCCGAGAAGTTTCCGAGCCTCCGGATCGGCTTCATGGAGGCCGGGTGCTCGTGGCTGCCGTTCTGGATGGACCGGATGGACGAGGAGTGGTCCAAGCGCAAGGCCGAGGCCCCGCTGTGCCGGAAGAAGCCGAGCGAATACCTGCGATCCGGCCAGCTCTTCTTCGCGGCGGAAGGCGACGAGAAATCGGTGCCGGAAGTCGTCCGGCGGCTCGGCAACGACATCATCTTCTACGCCAGCGACGTGCCCCACTGGGACCACGATTTCCCCGAGAACATCCGCGAGCTCGCGACACGCGAGGACCTGAGCGTCGAGTCGAAGCGCAAGATCCTCTACGAGAACACGCGCCGTCTCTACGAGCTCGCGCCGGCCGGGTCGATCAGGTCCGGCCGCTGAGCAGGTCGCGACAGCCCGCGCGCACCGCCCAGTACTCCCACGCGCGATACATCGAGGGCTCGTCGGGTCTCATCGAGGCGTGCGCCTCGATCTCGCCGCGTGACAGAGCCTTGACCTCGCCAAGACGCAGCGCCTCGCTGAGCACCCGCGCGTTCAGCGGCATGTAGACCGCGATCCGGATTACCTCCGGCAGCGAGCGCCCGCCGGCGGAGAACCCGTGGCCGCGCATCAGGACGACGCGCTCGCCGCCGAGGCCGCGCGCCAGATCACGCCCCTGGGCCATGTTCACCACGAGTAGATTCGTGTCGCCGAAGTTGTCCCGGATATCCCACACCGGAATGCGCGCGCCGATGAAGCTCGCCATGTGCACGACGGGCCTGAGCGGCATCGCCGAGATCGTGTAGGGCAGGACCGCCTCCGCGTGGGCGTGGACCACGGCCTGAACCTCCGGTCGCGCCTCGTAGATCGCGCCGTGGATGAACCGCTCGAGATACGGCGGTCGCGAATCGCCATCGACCGCCTTGCCCTCCAGGTCGAACTCGATGACGTCGCCGCGCTCGACGAGCGCGGGCGCCAGCGAGCGCGACAGCAGAAACCGCGTGGGATCGAGGGGATGGCGCACGCTGACGTGGCCGTACGCGTCGACCACGCCCTCGTTCGCCAGGATCCGGTTGGCGATGACCACGTCGCGGGCGGCGCGTTCGAGCTCGGTCACGGTCGTTCCTCCTCGTCTGGCGGGCTCAGCGGTAGTGACGGTCGGACGCGGCGTCGGGCACCTCGAGGCCGAGCGCTTCGATCAGCGGGCGGACCTCGGCCATATATTCCGTGCGCGCCGTCTCGTTCGACCGGCGCTTGAGCCCCCAGTGCTGATAGCGGGCCGCGCGCCGTGAGTTCGCGCGACCGAACATGTCGAGCCCGCGTGGATACCAGCGGTCGATCGCCGCCTGGGCCTCGGCCCGCCCTTCTTCGGTCCGAACCATGTCGCGCAGCTTCACGTGGCCGTAGCCCACGTGGGTCTTCTCCTCTTGCAGGATCCTCGGCAGGGCGCGGTCGAGCGGCAGGTAGGAGCAGCCCACGAACTCTTCGAGCTGATACTGGCCCACGCGGTCGATGAGGAAGCCGAAGGCGGCGACGTCCGCCCACGTCGGCATGGCCTGACGGAACGCCTCGAGATCACGCCGGGACCTCTCGATGTACATGAGCTCGGAAGCGTCCTCACCGAGCTCGTTCAGGAGCCGGTTGATCTTCCGAAAGTGATCGATCTCCTCGCCGGCGACCTTGGCCAGCATCCACTGGTCGTCCGCCGACGGCGCCGTCAAGAGCCACTGGCTCACGTAGAGATGCGGGCCCCCGATCTCGCAATCGGCCTGGATGCGCAGCACGCGCTTGAGCAGCGACTGGTACTCCTCGGACATCTTCAGGGCTTCGTGCGCCTCGACCTTGTCGCTGAACGGTCTGTCCTCGCTCATCACGGTCCTCTCGCTCAACGTTTGACGCTGCGCATGATCATCTCGACGTAGCGGTCCGCGATCGTCTCGGGCGCCAGGCGGCCGCCGTCCGAGAACCACGTGGCGACGCCGGTGCACATGGTGAGGATCGCCATGGCGGTCAGCCGCACGTCGGACACCTGGAAGACGCCGGCGCGCGCGCCGGACGCCAGGAGGCCGCGGAACACGCGCTCGTACTCGTCGCGGCGCGCCAGGACCAGGCGAAGGTTGGCGTGCGTCAACGAGCGCAGTTCGCTGTGGCTCAGGAACGCTTCGTGCTGGCTGTCGGTGTGGAACAGCACGTGGAAGCGCACGGCCGCCCGCAGCCGGGCCTCGGGGCCGTCCGCCGACGCGACCGCCCTACCCACGCCGGCCAGGAGGTCGTCGAGCGTGCGGTCGAGGATCGCGAACAGGATCTCCTGCTTGGACTTGAAGTGATAGTAGAGGCTCGCCGCCTCCATCCGGAGCGCGCGCGCCAGCGTGCGCATCGCGCTGCCGTGATAGCCGCGCTCACGGAAGAGGGCGACCGCCGCGCGCAGGATGCGCTCGGCGGCGGTAGCACGCTCGTGCGTGGCGACGATCGTGGCGGCCATACCTATCTAACGTTCGTTATGTAACCGGCGCGAGCCGCCCTGTCAAGCGGGCCGCGTGATAGCATCCCCGGCGAGTGGTGCGCGCGGCAGGGCCGGCGCGGGGCTGGGGCCCAGCCGGCCGCGGCGCGCTCGTAGATTGGAGGCCCGCCGATCGCCGACTTTCTCCACGCCAGCCTCACGGGATTGGTCCAGGTCTTCGCGTGGCCGACCTTCGGACTGATGCTGATCGGCATGGCGCTTGGCTTCGTCGTCGGTCTCCTGCCCGGGCTCGGCGGTCCCACGACGCTCGCCCTCATGCTGCCGTTCGTGTTCAAGATGACGCCGATCGAGGCGTTCGCGTTCCTGCTCGGGATGCTGGCGGTCACCGCCACCACCGGCGACATCACGTCCATCCTGTTCGGGATCCCCGGCGAGCCGACCACGGCCGCGACCATCGTCGACGGCCACGCCATGGCGAAGAACGGCGAAGCCGGACGAGCGCTCGGCGCCGCGATGATGAGCTCCCTGGTGGGCGCGGTGTTCGGCGCCCTCGTGCTCGGGCTGGCGATCCCGATCGTGCGCCCGCTGGTGCTCACGCTCGGCTCGCCGGAATTCTTCATGCTCGCCCTGCTCGGCATCACGTTCGTCGCCTCGCTCAGCGGCGAAGCGCTCATGAAGGGCTTGCTCGCCGGCGGCCTCGGCCTCTGGCTGGCCACGATCGGGCTCGATCCGGTGACCGGTATCCAGCGCTACACGTTTGGCCAGCTCTTCCTCTGGGACGGCGTCGGGCTCGTGCCCGTCACGATCGGCTTCTACGCGATTCCCGAGCTGATCGAGATGGCCAACGCCGGGTCGAGCATCGCGAAGCTCGACGTCGGACGCGTGGGCGGCGTGTGGGAAGGCGTGCGTGACACGTTCCGGCACTGGCTCCTCGTGATCCGCTGCAGCGCGCTCGGCACGTTCATCTCGATCATCCCGGGCCTCGGCGCGGCGACCACCCAGTGGCTCGCCTACGCGCACGCCGTCCAGAGCTCGAGCGGTCGAGAACGGTTCGGCAAGGGCGCGGTCGAAGGCGTGCTCGGGCCCGGCGCCGCGAACAATTCGTCGCTCGGCGGCAGCCTGGTCACGACGGTGGCCTTCGGCGTGCCGGCCAGCGTGGCCACCGCGATTCTGATGGGCGCCTTCTTCGTTCAGGGGCTGGTGCCGGGTCCGGCAATGCTGACGCCGGCGCCGAAGGGCCACCTGGCGGTGACCCTGGCGATGGTGTGGACCATCGTGATCTCCAACATCATCACCGTCGCGATCTGCCTGGTCTTCATGGGCCCGCTGGCCCGGATCACCCAGATCCGCGGCACCGTGCTCGTGCCGTTCATCCTGGTCCTCGTCTACGTGGGAGCCTTCGCCGAGAAGAACGTCTTCGAGGATCTCGGCGTCGTCCTGGCGTTCGGCGCGCTCGGCTGGGCGATGGCGAAGCTCGACTGGCCGCGCCCGCCCCTG
>Ga0137415_10001582_pt1 | contig 22572 bp, 18 predicted proteins | sample CZODoug3_1_1_16f_FD_183082 | JGI IMG/M metagenome (GOLD analysis project Ga0137415, IMG submission 183082) | Vadose zone soil fungal communities from Angelo Coast Range Reserve, California, USA - CZODoug3_1_1_16fungal (Hybrid Assembly) | ecosystem: Environmental > Terrestrial > Soil > Vadose...
GGCCAGCGACGGCGCGATCCTGAGCCAGTTCGTGCTGGAGGCGATCACCCTGGCCGGCCTGGGTGGGCTGATCGGCGCGGCGATCGGGGTCGGGTTGATCCTGCTCACCAAGCTGCTCATCCCCCTGCTCGGGACCAGTGGGTTCCTCAGCTCGTTCAGCCCGGTGCTCTCCGCCCCACCGATCGCGGTGGCCTTCACCATCAGCCTCGCCATCGGGCTGGTCGCCGGGGGCTACCCGGCCTGGCGGGCCGCCCAGCTCAACCCCATCGAAGCCCTGCGCTACGAATAACCCCAGCTCAGAACCTGTGAGTGGGGATGGTCGCTATAGCGACCATCCCCACTCACAGGTTCTGACCAGGTGGGTTTGGTGCGGCTCAGGCGCTGAGCTCGGTGTCGATCTCGTTCTCGAGCAGGTCGTTCTCGAGCAGGTCCGGCTCTGCCAGGTCGGGGTCTGCCAGGTCGGGGTCGAGCAGGGTCGCGGGTCGCTCGGACACCGGCTCGTCGCTGCCGATCAGGCCGTCCCGCAGCCGCACGATCCGGCTGGCGTACTCGGCGACCTCCTCCTCGTGGGTGATCACCACAATGGTCGCGCCGGTGTTGTTCAGCTCGACGAGCAGCTCCATGATCTCGATGCTCGACTTGCTGTCCAGCGCGCCGGTGGGCTCGTCGGCCAGCAGGATCGACGGCTCGTTGATCAGCGCCCGAGCGATCGCCACGCGCTGCTTCTGGCCACCGGACAGCTCGCTCGGCAGGTGCCGCAGCCGCTCCCCGAGGCCGACCTGCTCCAACGCGGTGCGGGCCCGGCGCTGCCGGCCCCGGGCCCCGCTGTAGACCAGCGGCAGCTCGACGTTGCGCAGCGCGTCGGTGCGCGGGATCAGGTTGAACGACTGGAACACGAAGCCGATCTTGCTGCCGCGGATCCTGGACAGCTCCCGCTTGGTCAGCCGGCTGACGTCGATGCCGTCCAGCTCGTAGCGGCCCGAGGTGGGCACGTCCAGACAGCCCAGGATGTTCATCAGGGTGCTCTTGCCGGAGCCGGACGGGCCCATGATCGCGACCATCTCGCCGTCGGCGATGGACAGGTCGATCCCGTGCAGGACGGGCATCTCGACGGGTCCCATCCAATAGGACTTCGTGATGCCCTCGAGCTCGATCATCCCACTCCTCGGCCGGAGCGCGCTCGGAACCGGTCGGCGAACCGAGGACACACCTCTCATCCACAGATACCCGATCCGCGCTATCGGGCACAACAAAAGGAACCGCAACTCACAGGGCGGGCGCCATTTAATTGAGCCGTTTCTCAGCATTGCCCGGCAACCGGCGGGAAATCCACGCGGGACCATAAATATGTTGTGCCCCCGCCCCGACCGCGCTAATGACGGCCCTGCCGACGACTGCTATCCGTTCCCTCGACGGGGCGCTCGAATCCGTACCGCGGCGGCGCGGAGCACCCCTGGCACCAGTCCGCGATGGACGGCGGACAACGGGGGCCACACGACGTGGCCCACCAGCCGGTCGTACCGCAGGAAGGTCGCCAGCGACACGCGCCCCTCGGTTGCCTGCACCACGAGGTTGCAGGACAGGAACCAGGAGGCCGCCTCGAGCCGGACCGAGCCTTCGCCACGGTGGCCGATCCGCCATCCGGCCACGGTCGCCCGCGACCGCCCACGGCTGAGCCGGAGGCCGAGCAGCCCGTGCCAGATCACCTGTTCGGCGACACTGGGGACATCGCCGAACATCGCCCGAGCCCACCGCTCCGCCGTCGCGGCTGTGCCGGTACCCGTGTCTAGGGCGAGGGTGAACAGGTCGACGTAGTCGATGTCGGACAGCGAGCTGAGCACGCGGGTGGACTCGGCGATGTGCCGCGTCCCCACGACACCGACCACGGAACCGGCGGTCATCGCACTGCCTCCAGTCATGTATACGGTAGCGTATAAAATCAGGCTAGCCGTTTTATACGGTGGCGTATATACGACCCAGAGGTTGAGGTGAGGCACGTCGTGGGCGCGACTCGGACGCCGCGGCAGACGTGGATCGAGGAAGGGCTGCGGGCGCTGGCCGCCGGCGGCCCCGACGCGGTCCGCGTCGAGGTGCTGGCCAAGCAGCTCGGCGTCACTAAGGGCGGGTTCTACGGGTTCTTCGCCGACCGCGACGCACTGCTGGCGGCGCTGCTGGACACCTGGGAACGGGAGAGCACCGACGAGGTGATCGACCGCGTCGAGCGCGACGGCGACGACCCGAAGACCGCGATCGAGCGCGCGGGCATGCTCACCTTCTCCAGCGACCGCCTGCTGCCCATCGACCTCGCCGTTCGGGACTGGGCCCGGCGCGACGAGGCCGTCGCCGCGCGCCTGCGCCGGGTGGACAACCGGCGCATGGCGCTGCTGCGCGAGATGATCGGCACGTTCTGCTCCGATGCCGACGAGGTCGAGGCCCGCGCCCTGCTCGCCTTCTGCCTGGCGATCGGCGAGCACTTCCTCGCCGCCGACCACGCCGCCGACCATGGCGCCGACCATGGCGGCCGCACCCGGGCGCAGGTCCTCGCCCGCGCCGCCGACCTGCTGCTCGACCGCCCCGCGCAGGCCGCCGCCACCGGGCGCGGGTCCGGCGGTGACGAGTAGCGCTGGCGGCGCGTGATCCCGGACGCGTGCCGTTGCCCGGCGCGGACGGCGGACCATCACCGATACGGTGTTCACCAGCGGGCGCTTCGGCGGACCCGAGGCGATCATCACCGCCGCCGGGGCGCAGAGCGCGACCAGCGACGTCGCCGGCACCTGGACCCGGGTGTCCTTGTCGACGACCGGCTGGACCGCTGAGGGGTCAGATCTTCACGGCCTGCAGGGTGTAGCTGGCCGCCAACCGCTCGGGCTGGGTACTCAGCCGCCACTCCCCCGCGTCGTCCAGCGTCATCTGCCCGGGCAGCGCCTGCCAAGGCACGCTGTCGTGCTCGACCAGCTGGGTCAGCCGCAACCCGGCGTCCAGCAGGGCGGTGACGATCTCGCCGAGGCCGTGGTTCCAGCTGTTCGTCACGCTGTTGGTCAGCACCGCGTCCGGGTCGGCGTAGGTGTTCGGCTCGTCGAACACCAGCGGCTCGGTGTGCTCGAAGTAGGGGTAGCGCAGGGTCGGCGGGTCGGCGGTCTCGTCCAGCGCCCACAGCATGGGGTGCCCCTCGCGGAGGAACAGCCGGCCGCCCGGGCGGAGCAGCCCGGCCACCACCGCCGCCCACCTGGTCACGCTCGGCAGCCAGCACAGCGCGCCGACCCCGGTGTAGACCAGGTCGAACCGGCCGGCGCCGAGCACCTCGACCGCCCGGTACACGTCGGCGGCGTGGAAGTCGATGTCCGTGCCGGTGTCCTCGGCCAGCCGGCGGGCCTGCGCCAGCGACGCCTCGGAGAGGTCCAGCCCGGTCATCCGGGCGCCCAGCCTGGCCAGCGAGACCGTGTCGGTACCGATGTGGCACTGCAGGTGCACGCCGCGCAGCCCGGTGACCTCGCCCAGCCGGGGCTGGTCGAACCGCACGACGTAGCTCAGGAAACCGGGGTCGGTGCGGAAGCTGTCCAGGGCGTAGTCCGCCGACGCGGCGTGCAGCGGCGCGCGCTCGTCCCAGTTCGCCCGGTTGACGGTCAGGTAGTCGGACATGCCGATCATCCTGGCCGCCGGGCCGATCGGCCGCACCCCAGTTTCCGCTGGTAGGCACCCGTGAGTGGTATTGGTCGCTATAGCGACCAATACCACTCACGGGGTACGGGGCAGGATGTGGCGGTGAGCGTGCACTTCATCGGCGCCGGCCCCGGTGCGGCGGACCTGATCACCGTGCGGGGCCGCGACCTACTCGGCCGCTGCACGGTGTGCCTGTACGCGGGCAGCCTGGTGCCGGCCGAGCTGCTGGCCGCCTGCCCGCCCGGGGCCCGGCTGGTGGACACCCGGGACCTGAACCTGGACCAGATCGTCGACGCGCTGGTCACCGCGCACCGGGACGGGCACGAGGTCGCGCGGCTGTGCTCCGGCGACCCGTCGGTGTTCAGCGCGGTCGCGGAGCAGACCCGCCGGCTGGACGCGGCCGGCGTGCCCTACGACATCACCCCCGGCGTGCCCGCGTTCGCGGCGGCCGCGGCCACGCTGCGCCAGGAGCTCACCGTGCCCGGCGTCGGGCAGACCGTGGTGCTGACCCGCACCGCCGCGCGGGCCACCCCGATGCCGCCGGGCGAGGACCTGGCCACCCTGGGCGCCTCGCGGGCCACGCTGGTGCTGCACCTGGCCGTGCAGCGGATCGACGAGCTGGTCGGCGAGCTCGTGGGGAACTACGGCCCGGACTGCCCGGTCGCCGTCGTCGCGCGGGCCAGCCGGGACGACGAGCTGGTGCTGCGCGGCACCCTCGCCGACATCGCCGGCCAGGTGCGCGCCGCCGACATCCGGCGCACCGCGGTGATCATCGTCGGCCGGGTGCTCGACCGGTCGGGCCTGGACAGCCACCTCTACTCGGCCGCCCGGGAGCGCGGCGGCCACTGAGCGCGCGGGCGGCAACGCGTTCCCGTCCTGCCTGTGGTTACCGAGCTGCACACCAGGCAGGTTTTTCGCGGCCATCACCTGCCTCCTGTGCAGCTCGGTAACAGCAGGCGCCGGCCACTGTGCGTGTAGCGCTGGTCACGGTGCGCAGTGACCTTCCAGGGCGCTGATCGTTCTCCTTGGCAAACCCCGAGGAGTTCCGTTGAGGCTGCCTGCCGCGTCCCGCCGGTCACTGTCCGTGCTCGCGGTCGCACTCACCGTGTGCACCTTGGTCGGCGTGCAGATGGCCACCGGGTCCGACACCGCGCGGGCGGCCACCGTGCCCGACCCGGTGCGGGACGCGATCGCGGCGTCCGGCACCGACCGGGACTGGACCCCGGCGCCGGAGCGCTACGGGGTCAAGGAGGTCAACGGCGTCGGCGTGCGGATGTCCGACGGCACGGTACTGCGGGCCACCGTCGCGTACCCGGCCGACCAGCGGACCGGCGAGATCGCGCCCGGCCGCTTCCCCACGCTGCTGACCATCACGCCGTACGGCGCGGCGTTCGCGGTGGGCGGCGCCACCGGGATCAACCCCTACCTGGTCACACGCGGCTACCTGGACATCTCGGTCGACGCGCGCGGCACCGGCGCCTCCGGCGGCACCTTCGACCTGTTCGAGCCGAAGCAGACCCAGGACAGCGTGGAGCTGGTGCACTGGGCCGCCGAGCTGCCGCGTTCGGACGGCAAGGTCGGCATGCACGGCGCCTCCTACCTGGGCATCAACCAGCTGTTCGCGGCCAGCGCGGTCGGCAAGGACTCACCGCTCAAGGCGATCTTCCCGATCGTCGCGGCGAACGACATCTACCGGGACGCCGCGTTCATGGGCGGCATCCCCGACCTGGAGTTCGACACCGCCTACTTCCTCGGTGTGCTGCCGGCGACCAACCTGGTCAACCCGCTGCTCAGCGCGATGAAGAGCCCGGCGCACCTGGTCGAGGGCGTGACCGGCACGCTCAACCACGCGCTGCAGATACCCCAGTACAACGTGCAGTTCCTCGCCAAGGCGTACCTGGGCGGGCCGAACGCGTACGACAACAGCTACTGGGCGGACCGGCGGCCGGCGTCGGTGCTGCGCCGGATCGTGGCCAACGACATCCCGGCCTACCTGGTCGGCGGCGAGTACGACCTGTTCCAGCGCGGCGCGCCGATGAACTACGCGGGGCTGCAGAACGCCTACGCCGGCCGGCCGACCACCGAGCCGATGGACCCCGACCAGGACGTCACCGGCCGCTACCAGCTGCTGCAGGGCCCGTACACCCACCTCGGCGGCGCGGCCAACTCCATGCTGAACGAGCTGCAGCTGCGCTGGTTCGACCAGTGGCTCAAGGGCGAGGACAGCGGGATGGACCGCACCGAGACCCCGCTGCACGCCTACGACCTCGGCACCGGCCGCTACACCGAGACCACCAGCTACCCGCTGCCCGGCGCCACGCCGACCACGTACTACTTCGGCGGCGGCCGCTCCGGCAGCGCCACCTCGGTCAACGACGGCACGCTGAGCACCGGGGCGCCCAGCTCGAACACGGGCTCGGACACCGTGCTGTGGTCGCCGGTGGCCGGCACCCTCTGCGGGCGCTCCCAGGACCAGTGGGCGGCCGGCGCCCTCTCGCTGGTCACCAACCAGATCCCGGCGAACGTGCCGTGCGTCGACGACGACCGGCTCGCCCAGACCGGCCCGACCTCGCTCACCTACACCACCGGCACGCTGGAGAACCCGAAGACGATCGCCGGCCCGATCAGCGCCACCGTGTACGCGACGGCGAACACCCGGGACACCGAGTGGGTGGTCAACATCGCCGACGTCGCCCCGGACGGGGTGTCCCGGCCGCTCACCCAGGGCGCGCTGCTCGGCTCGTTCCGGGCGGTGAACCGGGACCGCTCGTGGACCATGGACGACAAGACGGTCATGCCGTACCACGACTACACGAAGCAGTCCGTCGAGCCCGTGCTGCCCGGCCAGCTGACCCGGTACGACATCGAGGTGTTCCCCACCTTCGCCACGATCGCCCCCGGCCACCGGATCCGGCTGACCCTGGCCACCGCCGACCTGCCCCACCTGCTGCCCACCGCGCCCGCGCTGGCCAACCTGGTCGGCGGGGTCTACCAGGTCCGCCGCGGCGGCTCGGCGGCGTCCTCGGTGACCATCCCGCTGCGCGACTGCGACAACTGACCCGGCTCCGCCGGTTAGGCGCCGGTTACGCGCCGCCCCGGTGCCGCCGCGCACCGACCCGGCCCCGGCCGCAACGGCCTGACCTGGGCCGGAGGGCTGTCCCCCCACAACCGTAGGGCGGCTTCCCCCCGGCCCGGGGGCAAGCCCCCTCGATCAGCGCGGGCCACCGCGGCACCGTTCCTGCTAGGGCGGTCGCCGCCGGTTCTCGAAGATCCACCCGGCGCCGTGCACCGCCTGTTCGGGACTGGGCTCGCACCCGGCGAACCCACCGGCCAGGGAAGGACCGGCAATGGCGGCACAGCCACTCCTGTTCGGTGCGCCAGGCCGGGCCCGGCGCGCGTCCACCCAGTCGCTGGACTTCCAGGGACGGCTGGGCCGCCCGCCGGCCGGCGACCCGCACGGCCCGGTGCCCGGGGTGCTCGTGCTGACCAGGGCGGCGGACCGGGAGGTCGACGAGCTGTCGCTGCGGCTGGCCGTGCGCGGGGTGCCGATGCTGCGGCTGGACAGCGACCGCTCGGCCGGCCTCGAGCTGACTTGGGACGTGCTGGACGGGGTCGTCGAGACCACCGAGGGCCGGTTCGCGCCCCGGGCGATCTGGCTGCGCTACTTCTCCGGCGCCTCGGTGCCTTCGCACGGCTCCGGCGGGCTGGACGACTACGTGCGGCAGCAGTGGGTCGCCTGGTCCCGGATGCTGCTGGCCGTGGAGCGCTGCCAGGTGGTCAACAGTGCCGTCAACAAGGCCGCAACGCACGCCGCCCCTGACCGGGTGGCGCAGCTCGCCGGCGCCCGCCGGGCCGGTATCCGGGTGCCCGTCACCGTGGTGACCAGCCGCCCCAGCACCGCCGCCGACCGTATCCCCGGCGACGGCGACCTGGTGGTGAAGAGCCTCGGCCTGCATTTCGTGGAGCCGGTCCCCGGCCAGCTGCGGACGCTGTCCCCGCGCCGGATGAGCCGCCAGCACGTCCGCGCGGCGCGGGTGGCCGAGCCGGCGCCGGTGATGGTCCAGGAGTACGTGCCGTGCACGCGCCAGCTGCGGGTGTACGCGGTGGGCGGCGAGCTGATCGCCTTCGCCAGGGCCGCCGCGCGACCGGACGCCCAGTTCGGGGAGGACGACGCGGAGCGGCACGTGGTGCCGGTCCCGGTACCCGAAGCGCTGCGCCGGCCGCTTGAGTCGCTGGCCCGCCGCTGGCAGTTGGACGTGGCCGCGTTCGACCTGCTCGAGACCTCGGAGGGGCCGGTCTTCCTGGAGGTCGACACCGCCTGCGACTGGCTCGGCTACGAGCGTCGCGCCGGGGTCAGCAGCGTGACCGACGCGGTGGCTGGGCTGCTGGAGCGCAACTTCCGGGCGATCCGCTGAGCGCGTATCCCCGTCGAGACTGACGGAGGTAGCCGCTACCGTCACGGCGGGAGCACAGCGGCGGCGGGGAGCGGGAGCGAGCGATGGATGACCCGGTGACCGTGCTGCTCGTCACGGGCAGTACCCGCGCCGCATCGAGCAACTCCGCCGCGCTGCGGACCGCGGTCGCGGTCGCCCCCGCCGGCGTGCGCACCGACCTGCACCTTGGCCTCGACGAGCTGCCCGCGTTCAACCCGGACCTCGACGTCGAGCCGCTGCCGCCGCCGGTCGCCGAGCTGCGGGCCCGGATCGCGGCCGCCGACGCCGTGCTGTTCTGCGCGCCCGAGTACGCCGGCGCACTGCCCGGCAGCTTCAAGAACCTGCTCGACTGGACGGTCGGCGGCGGCGAGATGTACCGGAAACCGGTCGCCTGGCTCACCGTGGCGCCCGAGGGCCGGGGCGAGGGCGCGGCGGCCGAGCTGGCCGTCGTACTGGGTTACCTGGGCACCGACGTGATCCGGTCGGCCTGCGTCCGGCTCACGCTGGCGCCGGGCGCGGTCGGGGCCGACGGCGCCGTCGCCGACGCGGCGTTCCGGGCCGGGCTCGCCGACTTGCTGCGCACGATCCAGGCCCACCCCCGGCAGGCCGAGGACGGCTGACCGCACGGCTGACCCACCGGCCCGGCATGCGGCCGAACGGTCTCCGATGTCACCCACTCGTGGCGATCACGTGGTGACGCGGTGTATGCAGTAGCTCACGGTCGTGTGTGTTCGCTCGTGGGGGGAGTCCGCCGATCCGCGCCTCTGATCTCGCCGCCCCGGCCACGCCGGACCGGCGCCGGACGGACCGCGGGCCGTTGCGCGAGCTGCGCGCGTTGGCCAGGGAGGCCCGCCGGGGGGCGACCGTGGCGACCCTCGCCGTGTGCCTGTGCCTTGGGGTGCCGGCGACGATCGCGCTGACGCCCGCCCAGGACCTGGTCAGCCTCGGCCAGCCGGTTTCGGTCGGGGCGCGCACGCCGGGGTTCAGCGTGTCCGGCCCCGCGCAGCTCGTGCAGATCGGCAACACGCAGCTGGACATCCCCGGGCTGCGGGTCTACGGCCCACTGCGGCCCAAGCTGGTGATGGGCCCGGTGCAGCGCAACGCCGAGGCCGCCCAGGCGCTGCGCCCGGACACGGCCCGCCAGGCCGGCACGGACGCGGCCAGTGCGCTGCTGCGCGGCTTCCTGCGCTGGTACGCCCTCGCCAGCCTGCTGCTGCTGGCGCTGACGCTGGCGATCTGCTCGGTGTCCGGCTACGGGCAGATCCTGCTGATGCTGCGCCGGCAGACCCGGACCGGCTCGGCGCCGGCGTCCAGCACCGAGATCTGGCAGCGCAGCGTGGGCTCGCTGGCCCGGCTGGCGGCGCTCGCGGTGGCCGTCGTGGCGCTGGCCTGGGCCGGCTGCGGCGGGCTGGCCTACACCGGGGCGATGCGCGGGCTCCGGTCGGTCAGCTCGCTGTCCGAGCTGGTCGGTACCTACCACGTGTCGCCGGCGCCGGTCGGCCCGCCGCGCTACGGGTTCGCCGGCGCGGTGATCGGCGACTCGCGGGCGACCCGGCTCGGCGGCCCGCCGGTGCCCGACGGCAGCCCGGACGACCAGTCCTGCGGGCGCAGCTCCGACTCCCTCGCCGCCGAGCTGAGCCAGCTCAGCGGCAAGCCGGTACTCAACCTGGCCTGCCCCGGGGCAACCATCGCGGCCGGCCTGCGGGGCCCGCAACAGCTGCCGCCCCAGCTCAGCCCCCAGCCAGTGCCGCCCCAGCTCGGCCTGCTCAAACAGGTCCAGGACCTGCGGTTCGTGGCCGTCGTGGTGGGCCCGAACGACATCGGCTGGACCGATTTCCTGCGCTACTGCTACGGCGTGGCGAACTGCGCGGACAACCTCAGCCAGGGCGAGTTCGACTACCGCCTCGCCGCGTTCGACCGCGACTACGGCAACCTGCTGCAGGACCTCGCCGCGCTCCCCGGCCGCCCCACCGTGGTCGTCGTGACGTCCTACCGGGTGCTCCAGTCGGACGCCCGGTGCCCGGACACGAGGGGCCCGCCGGCCGCCGTCGGCCTCGACCCCGTCAAGATCGAGCTGCTCAACCGGCGCAACGACCAGCTCAACACGATCCTGTCCGACGGCGCCCGCAAGTACGGCTTCGCGGTCGCCGACCCGGTGCTGACCACCCTGTGCGACCGTCCGGCGGACGGCCTCGGTCCCGACCTGCAGGGCTTCACCGACCCGGACCCGTTCCACCCCACCGGCGTCGGCTCGCTGCGGATCGCCGCCTCGGTGCTGCCCCTGATCGGCAGCCGGTGAGCCGGGGGCGGATTAGGCTGACCGGGTGGCGGTGAGATGGAGCGCCGGGGCGCTGCTGTTCCGGACCGGGGCGACCGGCGAGCTCGAAGTGCTGCTCGGCCACCCTGGCGGGCCGTTCTTCGCCAGGCGCGACGACGGGGCCTGGTCGATCCCGAAGGGCGAGTACGGGCCCGACGAGGACCCCAGGGCAGCCGCCGCCCGCGAGTTCGCCGAGGAGCTGGGCGCCCCGCTGCCCGACGGCCCGGAGTGGGCGCTCGGCGAGATCCGGCTGCCGAGCGGCAAGCGGCTCACCGTCTACGCCGTGCGCGCCGACTTCGACGAGTCACTGGCGCAGAGCAACACCTTCGAGCTGGAGTGGCCGCCCCGGTCGGGCCGGATGCGCACCTTCCCGGAACTCGACCGGGTCGCCTGGTTCGACACCGAGACCGCCCGGCGCAAGCTGGCCAAGGGCCAGACCGAGTTCCTGGACCGGCTGCTCGCCGCCCTGGCCCCGACCCCCGGCTGAGCGGCCCGTCTGGCGGGCGGACCGGTGTTGTGGCTGGTCTCAGCTGTTGAGCGCGACCTGCAGGCGTTCGCGGAGCTCGACGGCGAGTCGGCCGCCCCGGTCGCGTTGTTGATCACTGAGCAGCCCGGCGAGCAGGATTTCGAGGCCCTGGGTGAGGGCGGTACGCATCTCGGGTTCGTCGAGCTTGAGCCGGTCGGGGCGCAGGGCGAGGCCGATGACCCCGTTGCATGCCCCCCAGAGGAAGTGAGCGGTGTCCAGCGGTGAGACGGGGCGCACGGAGCCGTCGTGGATGCCGTCCTCGATCACGCGGGCCAGCGCGCGGGTCATCCGGTCGACGCGCTCGGCCATGATCACCGCGACCGGGCTGTCGGCGGTGTCGTCGCTGACCCGGCCCTGGCGTAGCGCGATGACCCGGAACAGCTGCGGAGTTTCGAGGTAGAAGTGCAGGTAGGCCCCGGCGGCGTCGACCAGCTTGAGCGGCACGGGCAGTGCGGAGTCGTAGACGGCGAACATGCGGCGTTCGTTCTGTTCGAGGGCGCGTTCGACGACGGCCAGGTGCAGGTCGTCCTTGCCGGCGAAGTGCTGGTAGACGGTCGCGATGGCGACGTCGGCGGCCTCGGCAATCCGCGCGACCGTGGCCGACTCGGGGTCGGCGGACGCAAAGAACTCCTCGGCGGCGTCGAGGATCCGGGCCCGGGTGCGGGCCTTGCGCCGGTCCTGGCGCGGTGTGCTCTTCGGTGCAGCCGTTGTCATGCGGTCCCTTTGCGGTCTGTCCTCGTGTGCAGGGTAGGCGGCCAACCGGGCGGCGAGCACCTCAGCCGAGCGCACCGCGCTGGTCGTGGCCGCCGCCATCTAGCCAAGCCGGCCAACATGGCGCTACATTACCAGAAGCATGTTCTGATTTCATTGTCATGTTCTACATGTTGAGGTCCAGGCGCGAGGTTCGAAGAGCCGCTGATCGTCGAACCCGGGGGCGCCTACTGGCTCCATGACATCAGCCAGAAACGCCTCACCATCCACGCCTGAGCACCCGACACCGACCGGGAGAGACCATGAACACCGAACAGGTGGGCACGATCGTGGAGCTGTGGCGGTTCCCGGTGAAGTCGATGCTCGGCGAACGCGTCGAGGCGGCGGTGGTCACCGAGGCGGGCATCGTGGGTGACCGCGGCTACGCCCTGATCGACCGCCAGACCGGCAAGGTCGCCAGCGCCAAGCACCCCCGGCTGTGGCCCGACCTGTTCGGCTGCCGGGCGCGCTACGTCGAGCCGCCCCAGCTCGGCCGGCTGCCGCCACCGGTGCGGATCGACCTCGCCGACGGGACCGAGGTGCGCAGCGACGACCCGGACGTGGACTCGGTGCTGTCGCGGTTCTTCAACCGGGAGGTGCGCCTGGCGCGGCAAGCACCCGCCGACTTCACCATCGACGAGTACCACCCCGACATCGAGCAGCTCAATCCAGCCGGCGAGCGGGACGTGCTGGTCGAGATGAAGTTGGGGTCGGCGCTGTTCGCGGCGCTGGGCTGGCCGTCGGCGGTGCCCGAGGGGTCGTTCTTCGACCTGTTCCCGCTCAGTATCCTCACCACCTCCACCCTGGCCCACCTCGACGGCCTCGCGCCGGGCAGCGACTTCGACCTGCGGCGGTTCCGGATGAACCTGATCGTGGCGACGGCCACGCCGGGGTTCGCGGAGAACGACTGGGTGGGCAGCGCGCTGCACGTCGGTGCGGGCGTGGAGCTCGCGGTGCCGCTGCCCACGCCGCGCTGCGTGATGACCACGCTGCCCCTCGAGGAGCTGCCGGCCGACCCCGGGGTGCTCCGCACGATCGTGCGGAACAACCGGCTCGAGCTTGCCGACGTGGGTAAATATCCCTGCGCCGGCGCCTACGCCACCACCACCCGCGCCGGGACCATCCACACCGGCGACGCCGTCGTCCTGGCCGCATGAACCCCAGCCTCCGCCCAGCCGAAGGAGTCGGAACCCGATGAGCGTGCAGAGTCGGATCGTGGAGCGGATGCTGCGGCTACCCCCGGCCGTGACCCGCGCCATCTCGGTTCTCCGGGACCAGCGGATCCCGACACCGGACGGGGTGGAGCTGCTCGCCGACGTCTACCGGCCACGGCGGATACCGGGTGCGCCGACGATCCTGATCCGCACGCCCTACGGCCGCCGGGGCCTGCTCAGCCGGATGACCTGCCGCAGCTTCGCCGAACGCGGCTACACCGTCGTGGTCGCCACCTGCCGAGGCACCGACGGCGCGGGCGGCGTGTTCGACCCCTTGCTGGACGACCGCAAGGACGGGCTGGCCACCCTGGACTGGGTCGAGGCACAGCCCTGGTGCACCGGCAAGATCCTCATGTTCGGCCCCAGCTACCTCGGCCACGTCCAGCTCGCGCTGGCCCCCGACGCCGGCGACCGGCTCACCGCACTCGTGCCGATGATCACCACGTCCGGGTTCCGCGACTGCTGGTACTACGGCGACTCCTTCGAGCTCGCCGCGCTGCTGGCTTGGACCGCCCGCATGGTCACCCTGGAACACAGCAACCCGCTCAAGGCCGACGTCCTGGAGTTGCTCGGCGACAAGCGCGCTCGCAAGGCCATGACGCACCTGCCACTCGCCGAGGCGGACACCCTCGGCACCGGGCGACAGGTCGACTGGTACCAGCGTTGGCTGGTGAGCAACCAGCCCGGTCACCCGTACTGGGGGCCCGAACGCGAGCACCGCGACCGGATCGGCCAGATCACCGCGCCGACGCTGCTGTTCGGCGGCTGGCACGACCTGCTGCTGCTCGGCCAGCTCGACGACTACGCCGCGATGCGCGCCGCCGGCCGCAACCCCTACCTGACCATCGGCCCCTGGCTGCACGTCTCCACCGACATGTTCGCCGAGGCGGTCCGCGAGTCGCTCGTATGGTTCCGCGCCCACGTCACCGACAACCACGCCGCGCTGCGCCGGCAACCGGTGCGGCTCTACGTCCAGGGCGCCGATGAGTGGCGGGAGTACCCCGAGTGGCCACCCCCCGACACCGTCGAGCAGACCTGGTACCCGCGGCCCCAGCGCGGACTGGCGCCCACCCCACCCGGCGACGGCTCGGACCGGTTCCGCTACGACCCCGCCGACCCCACCCCCAGCGTGGGCGGACCGCTGCTCGACCCCAAAACCGGCGGCCGCAAGGACAACGCTGCGCTGGAAGCCAGGCCCGACGTGCTCACCTACACCGGCACCACCCTGAGTGAGCACCTCGAGGTGATCGGCCCGGTGTCCGCGACCGTGCAACTGCGCACCAGCACCGCGTACGCCGACGCCTTCGTCCGGCTCTGCGACGTCGACGCGGGAGGCCGCTCGGTGAACGTGTGCGACGGCCTGCAACGCATCACGCCCGACACACACCCCGCCGACAGCGACGGCATCCACACCGTGGCGGTGCGGCTGTGGCCGACCGCCTACCGCTTCGCGGCCGGGCACCGGCTGCGACTGCAGATCTCCGGCGGCTCATTCCCGCGCTTCGCCCGCAACACCGGCACCGCCGAACCCCTCGGCCGAGCCACCCGGCTCAACCCCACCGACCACGAAATCCTGCATACCACCGGAATCACCCTCCCGATCCAATGACCCGGGGCAATGCAGGTTCACTCTGAACAAAATGTGCCCGGATTAGAGTGCCGATTTACTCTTGTAAAAGCTTGGAGCGCATTTAGCCCGTCATTCACGTGTGATATCGCATCGCCTCTCCACATTCGTCGTTGAACGGTCCAGTCGAAACGCTCCGCTATTGGCCCGGGTCAACGCACGAAAGGAAACAGCGCGGGTGATGAGGAAGCACGTTCCATGAAAAGGACGACCGCCCGGTACCCCGGTCTCCTGCTGGCCGCGGCTGGCGTTGTCGCCCTCTTCGGTGCGTCGTTCGCCGGCCCGCGCAGAGCGCTCCCCAGTCGGTCGGCGCGGGCCAGACCAGCGACTTCGAACTGGCCTGCCCGGCGCCGTTCAAGGTCGTGAACGGTGGCGAGTCGAACACCGGCAACACCACTCGATCGAAACGTCCGACCCGTTCGCACTCACCTCGTCGCACGGCTTCGGGACCCGATGGTTCCTGGATTGGCGCAACATCAGCTTGTCGGTGGCCCGTGTCTCCACCTATGCGATATGCGCGGCGGGAGCTTCGGCATCGGAACAGGCCAACGTCGACGCCGGCAGCGCCGAATACCAGCGGGGTGAAGCCAATTGCGGCACCACCCAGGAAGGCCTCGCCGGCGGCTGGAAACTGCACAACCAGGATAAGTACATCATCGTCACGGACTCCTATCCCACCGGGACGGGCCAGGTGATCTATGCACATAATCCCAACAGCGCCGCGCGGTGGCAGGTGGATGTGAACTGCGGAACGGTTCCCTAATGCACGGGGTAGGGCGCCGACCGTCATCGTGGCGGTCGGCGCCGGCGCTCAGCCAGCTGGCGTGACCGCCACCGCGTCGATCTCGACCAGCCAGTCGGGCTGGGCAAGGCCCGCCACCCGCAGCAGCGTGTCCGCCGGGTACGGCTCGGTGAAGTACTCGCCGCGCAGCTTGATGAGCACATCCAGGTAGCTCATGTCGGTCACCATGATCGTCACCTTGGCCACGTCGGCCAGGCTCGCGCTGGCCTCGGCGAGCACCGTCGCCAGGTTGGCGAACGCTCGGCGGGCCTGTGCCTCGAAGCCGCCGGCGACCGTCGCGCCGGACTCGTCGATGCCCGCCTGGCCGGACACGAAGATCAGCCCGTGTGCCCGCACCGCGAGCGAGATGCGGTAGGGCTCGTACCAGTCGGGATCGTGCGTGATGCGCTCCAGCGAGGTCATGACCGAAGTCTGCGTCCTTGCTATACGGTTCACCAGTACGGTCTTTTTTGTGTCGTACTATCACTCTGTATAGCGCGCAGCTCGGAGGGTCGACGGATGCAGCCGAGGGTTGACGGGGTGGCCGATGAGTGCACCGTCGAGCTCGCGATGGAGGTCCTCGGCGGCAAGTGGAAGCTGGTCATCCTGCGGCACCTGCTCACCGGCACCCAGCGGTTCGGCGAGCTGCACCGCGCGATCCCCGGGGTCACGCCCCGGATGCTGACCAGGCAGCTGCGCGAGCTCGAGGTCGACGGCCTGCTGCGGCGCACCGTCTACGCGCAGGTGCCGCCGAAGGTCGAGTACTCGGTCACCGAGCTGGGCGAGAGCCTGCGCGACATCGCGGACCGCCTGGAGGCCTGGGGCCACTGGTACCGCGAGCACACCAAAACCCCAGCTCAGCAGTCGTGAGTGGCGAGTGGTCCTATGAGACCACTCGCCACTCACGAGGTCTGACCTGCAGGTTTACCGGCGGCGGGGGTCAGCCGGGGTAGTGGCGCGGGGTGAAGACGACCTGCTCGCCACCGCCGCGCTCGGCGATCCGGGTCTGCGAGGAGCCGACCAGCAGCAGGGTGCGCATGTCCACATCGGCCGGGTCCAGGTCGGCGAGGCGGACCACGCTGACCCGCTCTCCCGCCCCGCCCACGTCCCGGCCGAGCACCACCGGGGTGTCCGGCGACCGGTGCTCCAGCAGCAGGTCACGGGCGGCGGCCAGCTGCCAGGTGCGGGTCCGCGAGGCCGGGTTGTAGATGGCGATGACCAGGTCGGCGGCGGCCGCGGCGGTGAGCCGGGCGGCGATCACGTCCCACGGCTTGAGCCGGTCCGACAGCGACAGCACGCAGTAGTCGTGGCCGAGCGGCGCGCCGACCCGGCTGGCCACCGCCTGCGCCGCGGTCAGCCCGGGCAGCACCCGCACCGGGACGTCCTTCCAGCCCGGTTCGCAGGCCACCTCGAGCACAGCGGCGGCCATCGCGAACACCCCCGGGTCGCCGGAGGACACCACGGCCACCCGGGCGCCACCCCTGGCCAACTCCAGGGCGTACGCGGCCCGCTCCGCCTCGACCCGGTTGTCCGAGGGGTGCCGGCGCTGCCGGGGGTTCGGCGGTACCCGGTCCAGGTACGGTCCGTAGCCGACCAGGTCGCTGACCTCGGACAGGGCCGCCTGCACTTGCGGGGTAAGCCAGTCCCGCCCGGCCGGGCCGAGGCCCACGACCAGCACCTCGCCGATCCCGGACCGCTCGGTAGCGGACTGCTCGGTAGCGGACTGCTCGGTAGCGACCGGGGACTGTTGCTCGCGCGCCATGGTGGACGCCGCCAGCGGGCTGGGCCGCAACGCCAGCGCGAAGTACGGCACGCTCGCCGGGTCCACGTCGGCTAGCGGCGCGACCCGCTGTGCCTCGCCGCTGGCCCGCTCCACGTAGTAGCTGTCGGCCAGCACACCGGCCTGCTCGGCGGCCGCCCGCACCGCGGGGAAGGTCCGGCCCAGCTTCAGCACGGCGGCCGCGTCGGTGTCGGCCAGCCGGCGGGCCAGCTGCTCGGCGGGCAGCGTGCCAGGCAGCACGGTGAGCACCTCGTTCCGCTCCACCAACGGCCGGCCCAGCGCGGCGGCGGCCGCCGCCATCGAGGTCACCCCGGCCACCACCTCGGTCGGGTACCGGTGCGCCAACCGCTCGTGCAGGTGCATGTACGAGCCGTAGAAGAACGGGTCACCCTCGGCGAGCACCACGACGTCCCGGCCGGCGTCCAGGTGCGCGGCCAACCGGGCGGCGGCGTCGGCGTAGAAGTCGTCCAGCGCGCCCCGGTAGCCGCCGGGGTGGTCGGTGGTCTCCACCGTGATCGGGTAGACCAGCGGCTCCTCGACCTGGTCACCGCGCAGGTATGGCTCCGCGCAGCGCCGGGCGTTGCTGCGGCCGTGCCGGGCGGAGTGGTACGCGATCACGTCGGCGGCGCCGATCAGCCGGGCGGCCTTGACGGTGACCAGTTCCGGGTCGCCAGGGCCGACACCGACTCCCCAGAGCCGCCCGGTCACCGGGCGGCCCCGGCGGGTCCCGCGGGGGTGCGGGCCTCGGCGGCGGCGGTGCGGACGGTGGTCAGGTCGGCGCCGACGTAGCGGGTCTCGCCGTCGCGCAGCACCCGGTAGCCGCCGTCCGACTCGGCGACCACGTCGACCACGGGGCCGGCCGGGCGGCCGCAGCGGCGCGCGCAGCCGGACCAGTGCACCGGCAGCCGGGACTGCGCCACCTCGTCGCCGTCCTCGGGCGGCACGGCGGTGCCTGCGGCGTGACCGGCGGCCACCGAGGCGTCGGCCCGTACGTCGGCCAGCGCCTGCGCGCAGCCGGGCCGCCCGGTGCACGCGGACACCCCGAGCGACGGCGAGTGCGGGTCGAGCACCAGGCCGGCGCCGACCAGCCGGCGGAGGGCCAGCCCGGTGGACGGCGGCGGCAGGTCCGGCAGTACCACGCCGCGCCACGGCGTGAGCAGGATCTCGCGCTCGGCCACCGCGGCGAGCACCTGGCAGCGGGCCTGGGTGAGCTCGCCGAGCGGCACCGACGCGGCCAGCGCCACGCGGCCGTCGGTCTGCTCGATCCGCCCCACCGGGCCGCGCGGGTCCCGACCGGGCACGCTGATCGCCGGGGCGAACCCGCCGAGGTCAACCCCCGACCCGGCAACCAGGTCGGCGCCCCACCCGGCAGCCAGGTCGGCGGCCGGCCCGGCGGCCAGGGCTTCGCGCAGGTCGGGGACCAGCTGCAACGGGCCGTCCGGCAGCTCGGCGAGCCGCCACACCCGCGCGTCGGCCCGGCGCAGCAGGAAGGCCGTCGCGGTGGCCAGCAGCCCGCTGACCGCGGCCCGGACCGGCAGCCGCAGCCCGCTGTCCAGGCCGCCGAGCAGCAGCGCGACGCGCTGGTCCGGCAGCGCCAGCGCGGCCACGTCGGCCCGCTGACCGGCCACGTCGCCCCGGCCGTCGTCCAGCGCGAACAGGAACCGGCCGGGCAGCGCGGCCAGCTCGGGGTCGGCACACAGCCGGCGGTCCAGCTCGGCGACCAGCGGGCGGACGTCCAGCGCGCCCACGCCGTCGCGGCCGGACAGCGGCGAGGCCAGCACGTTGCGTGCCCGGTCGTGCGCCACCGACGGCAGCAGCCCCTGGCCAGCCAGCCGGGTGGACAGCGCCACCTCGCCGCCCGGGGCCAGGCCGCGCAGCTGCAGGTTGCCCCGCGCGGTCAGCTCCAGCCGCCCGTTGCCCAGCTCGGCGGCCAGGCCGGCCAGCGAGATGAGTGCGTCCCTGGTCAGGGCCCCGCCGGGAACCCGGATCCGGGCCAACCCGCCGTCCTGAGCCTGGTGTACCGCGACGGTCCCCGGGCAGCGGTCCACGCCGCCGCGGCGCTGCATCGGGGTGCCCGAGGATGCTTCGTTGCGGTCGGTACGCGGTGTGACGAGGGACAGGGCCACTGGTCGATCGTAGACGGCGGGTCAGTGCGGCCTAAGTGCCATACAGTGAGGGACGCCCGCGGGCACCTGCCGGTGCACCGCCTGGGCCGCACACGCATCCGCCGGCCCGGAGGGCTCACCTGTGATCCTGCTGCTGTCCACGTCCGACACCGACCTGCTCAGCGCCCGGGCCAGCGACGGCGACTACCGGCTGGGCAACCCGGCCCGGCTGACCACCGACGACCTTCCGGCGCTGGTCGACGGCGTGGACCTGGTCGTGGTGCGGCTGCTCGGCGGGCGGCGGGCCTGGGCGGACGGGCTGGACGCGCTGCTGGCCGGGCCCCGGCCGGTCGTGGTGGTCGGCGGCGAGCAGGCGCCGGACGCCGAGCTGATGGAGTGCTCCACGGTGCCCGGTGGGGTCTGTGCCGAAGCACACAGCTATCTGGCGCAGGGCGGCCCGGCCAACCTCGGCGAGCTGGCCCGGTTCCTGTCCGACACTGTGCTGCTGACCGGGTTCGGCTTCTCAGCCCCCACGCCGACGCCGATCTGGGGCACCTTGGCGCGGCCCGGTGCGGCCGTGCTGGCCGAGGACGCGCCGGTGGTCGGGGTGCTCTACTACCGCGCCCACCACCTGGCCGGCAACACCGCGTTCGTGGACGCCCTGTGCACCGCGATCGAGGCCAAGGGCGGCCGCCCGCTGCCGGTGTTCTGCGCCTCGCTGCGCACCGCGCCGGCGGAGCTGCTGGCCGAGCTGCGCCAGGTCGACGCGCTGGTGGTGACGGTGCTGGCGGCCGGTGGCGCCACCCCGGCCACCGCCGGCGCTGGCGGGGACGACGGCGCCTGGGACGTCGGCGCGCTCGCCGCGCTGGACGTACCCATCCTCCAGGGCCTGTGCCTGACCAGCGCAAAGGCCACCTGGGAGGAGTCCGACGACGGGCTCTCCCCGCTGGACGCCGCCACCCAGGTGGCCATCCCGGAGTTCGACGGGCGGCTGATCACCGTGCCGTTCTCGTTCAAGGAGATCGACGCCGACGGGCTGACCGTGTACGTGGCCGACGAGGAGCGCGCCGCCCGGGTCGCCGGCATCGCGGTGCGGCACGCGAAGCTGCGGCACATCCCGCCCGCCGAGCGCCGGATCGTGCTGATGCTCTCGGCGTACCCGACCAAGCACTCCCGGATCGGCAACGCGGTCGGCCTGGACACCCCGGCCAGCGTGGTGACGCTGCTCGCCGCGATGCGGAACGCGGGCTACGACGTGGGCCCACTCGACGGACCGGACGCACTGCCCGGGCTGGCCGCGCGGGACGGCGACGCGCTGGTGCACGCGCTGATCGCGGCCGGCGGACAGGACCCGGACTGGCTGACCGAGGAGCAGCTCACCGGCAACCCGGTGCGCATCTCCGCCGGGCGCTACCGGGCGTTCTTCGACACACTGCCCGCCGAGCTGCGGGGCGGTGTCGAGCGGCACTGGGGCGCGGCCCCCGGCGAGCTGTACGTGGACCGGTCCCGGGATCGGAACGGCGAGATCGTGCTGGCCGCCCTGCGCGCCGGCAACGTCGTGGTGATGGTGCAGCCGCCGCGCGGGTTCGGCGACAACCCGATCGCGATCTACCACGACCCCGACCTGCCGCCGACCCACCACTACCTGGCCGCCTACCGCTGGCTGGCCGACGCCACCTCCGACGGCGGCTTCGGCGCGGACGCGGTGGTGCACGTCGGCAAGCACGGCAACCTGGAGTGGCTGCCCGGCAAGAACTCCGGCATGTCGGCGGCGTGCGGGCCGGACGCGGCGATCGGCGACCTGCCGCTGGTCTACCCGTTCCTGGTCAACGACCCCGGCGAGGGCACCCAGGCCAAACGCCGGGTGCACGCCACCCTGGTGGACCACCTGATCCCGCCGATGGCCCGCGCGGAGAGCTACGGCGACATCGCCCGGCTGGAGCAGCTGCTGGACGAACACGCCAACATCGCCGCGCTGGACCCGGCCAAGCTGCCCGCCATCCGCCAGCAGATCTGGACGCTGATGCAGGCGGCCAAGCTGGACCACGACCTCGGCGTCACCGACCGGCCGCACGACGCCGAGTTCGACGAGTTCATCCTGCACGTGGACGGCTGGCTGTGTGAGATCAAGGACGCGCAGATCCGCGACGGGCTGCACATCCTCGGCGCCGCCCCCACCGGCGAGGCCAGGGTGAACCTGGTGCTGGCCATGCTGCGGGCCCGCCAGCTGTGGGGCGGCGAGCGGGCGCTGCCCGGCCTGCGCGAAGCGCTCGGGCTGCGCGAGGACTCGTCCGAGTCGCTGGCCCGCACCGACACCATCGAGCAGCAGGCGCGCGACCTGGTCACCGCCATGGACGCCGCCGCCTGGAACCCCACCGCCGTCCCCGAAGTCACCGCCGCCCTCCGCACCACCCCACCTGCCCGCGAGTCGGGGATTTCGTCAGGGCGAGTCGGGGATTCCGTCAGCCCCGCCGGCGTGGACTACGACGCCGTGGCCGACGTGCTCCGCTTCGCCGCCACCGAGGTGGTGCCCCGGCTGGCCCGCACCACCGACGAGATCACCAACGTGCTGCACGCGCTGGACGGCGGTTACGTGCCGGCCGGCCCGTCCGGCTCACCGCTGCGCGGGCTGCTCAACGTGCTGCCGACCGGGCGCAACTTCTACTCCGTCGACCCGAAGGCGGTGCCCAGCCGGCTGGCCTGGGAGACCGGCTCGGCGATGGCGGAGTCACTACTGGCCCGCTACCGCGCCGACCACGGCGACTGGCCCCGCTCGGTCGGCCTGTCCGCGTGGGGCACGAGCGCGATGCGCACCTCGGGCGACGACATCGCGGAGATCCTGGCGCTGCTCGGGGTGCGGCCGCAGTGGGACGAGGCGTCCCGGCGGGTCGGCGGCGTCGAGGCGATCGCGCTGGACGAGCTGGGCCGGCCGCGCATCGACGTGACGGTGCGCATCTCCGGCTTCTTCCGGGACGCGTTCCCGCACGTGGTGGGGCTACTGGACGACGCGGTGCGGCTGGTCGCGTCTCTCGACGAGCCGCCCGAGCTGAACTTCGTCCGGGCGCACGCGACCGCCGACCTCGCCGAGCACGGGGACGAACGGCGCGCCACGACGAGGATCTTCGGTTCCAAGCCGGGCGCGTACGGGGCCGGCATCCTGCCGCTGCTGGAGAGCCGCAACTGGCGCGACGACGCCGACCTCGCCGAGGTCTACGCCACCTGGGGTGGCTTCGCCTACGGGCGAGGGCTGGACGGCCGGGCGGCGCGGTCGGACATGGAGTCGGCGTACCGGCGGATCGCGGTGGCCGCCAAGAACGTGGACACCCGCGAGCACGACATCGCCGACTCCGACGACTACTTCCAGTACCACGGCGGCATG
>Ga0137415_10001583_pt1 | contig 22569 bp, 17 predicted proteins | sample CZODoug3_1_1_16f_FD_183082 | JGI IMG/M metagenome (GOLD analysis project Ga0137415, IMG submission 183082) | Vadose zone soil fungal communities from Angelo Coast Range Reserve, California, USA - CZODoug3_1_1_16fungal (Hybrid Assembly) | ecosystem: Environmental > Terrestrial > Soil > Vadose...
GCGACCTCGGATCCGCGGTACGACGTCGAGCGGTTCGGCGTCATTTACCGGTCTTCCCCGCGGCAGTGCGACGTGCTACTCTTGAACGGTCCGATCTCCTTGAAGCTCCGCCCCGCGGTGCGCCGCCTGTACGAGCAGATGGCGGAACCCAAGTGGGTCATCGCCATGGGCGAGTGCACGATTTGCGGCGGCCCCTATTACGACTCCTACTCCGTCGTCAAAGGAGCGTACACATTCGTCCCCACGGACATCTTCATCCCCGGCTGTCCGGTCCGCCCGGAAGCCCTGATCGACGGTTTCCTGAAGCTCAGCGCGAAGATCAAAGCGGAACGGACCGGCTGGGTGCGAACGAAGAAGGGCCGCCTCGTCAGCGCCCACGAGGGCCAGCTTATGGACATGCAGAAAGGCGAGTACACATACGAGGTCCCCCAAGTCCGAAGCTGAGCCCCGCGGGAAAGTCGGCGCGGTCGTGGATTGACGGTGTGGGCCCCTTCAGGCCCGCTTGTCTTGAAGGGGTTTGCACCTTCGATCTGTGGGATCCTATGTCAATTGGCCCCGCGAATTCTTGCCCTTGTCCCCACAACCCCGCTCCCATCCAAGCGCGTGAGGTCGTGAGTGATTTGTCGGCAGATCAGACCCCTCCCCAATCCGCCCGGATTCGCCGCGTAGCTCTAGCGCCCATCCCGTCGGCCTAGACGACCTCGTTCTTGCCCTTGAGTCAACCCCCTCGCGGGCCAAAGCTCACGAGAAAAGCGACAACGGACGAAGCTTTGGGGTCATGGGTGAGTATTATAGGGCCTTCGTAGTGACGGACGAGCCTGTGACGAAATGGCCCGCAAAAAGAGACGAGGTCGAATACGACGTGCTGCGAGTGAGCGTCAACGTGCGCACCAACTGACTCTTGATGCCCCGACATGGAGAAACTTGAGTCGGTTGGCACGACTCTATCGCACATCGCGGTCAGCGATCGTGCGGAGGCTCATCGCTTCTGAAGCAGTGAAACTCCAAAAAGGGGCCGAAGAGCGAGGCATGGAGTCTCGACTACCTGATGCCCGTCCATAGTCCACCCGTTTCCCGACACTTTGGACCTGGGTTCGAATCCGATTAGGCCCGTAACGCACTGGACCGTCGAAGGGAACTCGTGGTCACCACCCCGAGAACGTCGTTTCGCATGCTAGTGGTTGAAGGGCGATTTTCGACAATGTAGCTCGCCCTTCGGATCCGGTCCGGGCTACCTCGCAATCACCGCGGCCTGGAGGTCATCGAGGACCTCCGTGGCGAGGCGGATGGCGCTTTCGTACTTGCCGGCTTGAAGGGCGTCCTTCGCAAGCTTCAGCGTGCTGCGCATCTCGCCCACGTTCCTGCCGTTATCTCGGGCGCGCTTCCAAGCCTCGATGGCGCGGGTCAATCGGTCCATCGCCTCGGCTCTCGTAATCGCGGGTCTCGCTTCGGGTTCGGGTGTATTTTCGGCCTCGACCGGCTCAGGACCCGTCGAGGCGACAATCGGTGTGGGCGGTGAGGGAGACTCCATCGGCGCGGGAGGTTCGTCCGCCGGGGGCGGGCTAGGCCGTTCGGCCTCCCACACCCCGACGTCCGCCGCCTCGATGACCGTGGCGAGGTACCGCTGCGCCTCGAGTAGGCTTTCCTCCTTGGCCGCCAGTTCATCCCGCTTTGCCGCAAGCCGGTCCGTCTCGTCTTTGAAGACCGACTCGAGGTGGGCGAGGGACCCGTGCAGCTCCGCGGACTCTTCTTGCTGCGCGTGCATCTGCTCGGTGATCGTCCGAAGTTCCTGCTCGCGCGTCTCAAACGCAACCAGCCAGTCCTGTTGGAGCTTGACCAGCTCTTCCTCGCGATTCACGATCGCCAGAAACTTCGCGTCGGCCTCCCGCAACCTTCCGATCATCTCGTGATCGAGGCGTTTCACGTTGCTTTCGGCCTCCTTCAGAGCCTTCTCGCGTGCCGCCAAGTCGCTCGCTGCATCCTGGAATCGTGTCTGTTCGGCCGAAAGATTCTCCCGGTCAGCTCGGATCGTGGAGAGGTCTTGGTCCACGGACGCGCGAGCGGCCCGGACCTCCTCTCTCTCCCCCTCGATGGTTCGACGTTCGGCCTCCAGCCGCCCCGCTCGCTTCTCCAGATCTTGCCGCTCCGAGTCGAGCTGCGCCCTGAGGGCATCGAGTTCCTTGGCACGGGCGTCGAGAGCCGCTTTCATTCCCTGCATCTTCGAGGCGGACGCCCGGACGGCGTCGACCAAGAACGGTGGCGCTTGTTCGGCTGACATGTCGTATCCCCTTCGGCTGAACGTGACGGTATCGGGTCTCCTCATCCCGTTATAAACGATTGGGCCAAGAAATCGGCCGTGACAATAAAGGATCGAGTCCGAGGGCGTGCGGAGGCCACCCGGCTGAATGTCGCGACAAATGGGGACGCTCAGCGATGCCCGACGACCTCGTGATCGCGTCGACAAGATCGATGGAAGCGGCCACCGCACCCGAGCACGGGCCGATACGGAATCCAGGCACCGGCGGCTTGGCTTCGATTTTGGCCTGGGTTTGAATTCCACGAGACTTGCCTCGAGAACCGCGGCAAGGCGCGAATCGCTCGCGGGAGGATAGGCTGCCGCAGACGCCCCAGAGCCTCGGGTGTCGGAGACTCGACGGAAGGGCTCGCACAATTCCACTCCCCGCCGGGAGCACCGCCGTCGTCGGACTCGTGGCACTCCCTTCGCGGGACCTTCACGCGCGTCAAAACATGACGCCATGGCTTGGTTCGGGCTGGTCGGTCCTGCGCGGTACGAAGCCCCCGGGCACTAGGAAGGAGCCACCTTCGATGCGCGACTGCGGAGGCGTTGGACAGCGACCGGGAGCGCGAAGATGAGTCCGACCCAGATAGCGTAGTCCAGAGCGATCATGGGCACGTTATAGGTAAATCCGCATCCATTCAGGGGATTCGGGGCGAAGCATGGGCTAGTCGGAGCACTCCAAGCAAATGGGAAGCCCATCGAATTGCCTTCCGGCGTTCGGGTGACGAGCGCGATCAAGCCGATCCCAGGTAGTCCTAACGCTATCGATATCAGGGTTTTGCGGAGAAACCGCTGGACCCGTGTTGGGGGCCTGGCTCTATGGCCATACGTCAGCGCTCCGCTGACTAATACGCAACAAGTACCCGGTCTCAGCTCACCGCTTTCTTCACGAGCGCGCTGATCCTTGCCTCTTCGGTGGGGGTCAACTCCTTCAGCGCGAAGGCGACTGGCCACAGGGCGCCCTCGTCGAGGTTCGCCGCGTCGCTGAAGCCGAACGTCGCGTACCTCGTCTTGAACTTCTGCGCGGGTTGGAAAAAGCAGACCACCTCGCCGTCCTTGGCATACGCGGGCATCCCGTACCAGGTCCTCGGCGAGAGGGCGGGCGCGCTGGCTTTGATGATCGCGTGGAGCCGCTTGCCCATGGCGCGATCCGGTTCCCGCATCTCGGCAATCTTCGCGAGCACGGCGCTTTCCCCTTCCGCCTTGTCCGCGCGCGGGCCGCGGCCCGCGGACGTCTTCAGCTCTTGGACGCGCTCCTTCATCGCGGCTCGTTCCTCGTCCGTGAATCCCTTGAGCTTCTTGTTGACCGCGGTGGTGCTCTTGGCGGACTCTTGCGTGTCCTTCTTTGGGCTCATAGAAACCTCCTTAGATGGTGATTGATTGTCGTTGAAGCAGAGTTCTCACCGGGTATTAAGCGTACTCATTACTCACGCAAGAACTCGTTCGGGCTCGGGGCCGCCACGTCGCCCTTTCGAGGCTCCCGTTCTAGACTCCATCACCATCCATCCGCTCGTCAGTGACATCGCATTCAAATTTGCTTTTCTGGTGATCCTCTCGTCTGTCTATTCTCCCATCGACTTGCTTTCCAGGTTGTATGTCGCTTTGAGAAAGCGAAAAGCAGACTGAGTTTCTGATACCGGAGTCTCCTTCCTCCGCGCGGTCCCAAACTCGTTTGGCCCGAAGGAACTAGATTGTGAAGGAACGATGCGCTCCCTGTCGAGAGCACTGTCGTGGTCGGACTCGCGGCATTCTCTTCGCGGGACCCTTCAGGTCCACAGCCTCCCCAGGAGCCGGAGCTCCTCCGTTCATTCACGCCCTGATAGGATCGTCGCAGCGTCCTGATGTCAATCTTCTTCGTGTGACTTTGGCCTGCGTCACGCCCCGGGAGCTCCCGACCTCATACTTCGCGAACCTTCATCTCGTTCGAGCTCGTACTCGGCCCGTCCATGGCCCGCAACCTGTACTTCCTCGGCACCGCCGGTTCCGGGAAGTCGACGATGGTCTACGCGTTCCAGCTCTGGATGAACTCCCAAGGCCTCGACTGTGTCACGGTGAATCTCGATCCCGGTGCGGAGGCGTTGCTGTACTCGCCGGACCTCGATGTGCGGGACTATGTGAACCTGGAGGAGGTCATGGCGGAACAAGGCCTCGGGCCGAACGGCGCGCAGGTCGCCGCGGCAGACATGGCCGCGATGAACGCCAAGGAGCTCGCGGACGTCCTGGAGACGTTCGAGACGAACTACAACCTGATCGACACGCCGGGCCAGATTGAGCTTTTCACGTTCCGCGCTTCCGGCCCGGTCCTGATCGATGCATTCGGGCGCGAGGACTCCGCGCTCATCTATCTCAACGATCCGGCGCTCGTGAAGAGCCCCAGCGGCTTCATCTCGTCCGTGCTCCTGAACGCCACCGTCCAGTTTCGCCACGGGTTGCCTTTCATCAACGTCCTGAGCAAGGCGGATCTCCTCCCGGAGCCGGAGCTCGAACGAATCGTGAAGTGGTCGCTCGACCCGTTCGCCCTCTACGAAGCCCTCTTTGAGGAAGCCGCAACACCGAAGACCCTTCTCGACGTCGAGTTCCTGAAGAGCATGGAGTCGATCGGCGTCTATCGCCGCGTCCATCCGGTATCTTCCGAGTTGACGTTCGGTTTCGAAGAAATCTACAGCCAGGTTCAGCTGGTCTTCGAGGGCGGCGAGGATCTGTCGAAGGACTGAGCACCGTCATCCCGGAAAAGCCGGAGCGGAATCACAAGAGGCCATCGAACGCTTTGAGGACCTCCGGATACTTCGTGCGAATCGCGTCGAGCACGACCGGAGTTGAAAGCTGTTCGACGCCGATTTCGGAGACCGCTCGCAGGACCTTGTTGATCGTCTCGTCATCGACCCGGATGAGGCGTTCCTTGATCAGGTAATGCCGGGCGAGTTCCTCTTCCATACGAGCGCGCCACTTTGCATCGTACGCTCGAAGGACTTCCTCGGTCGCGTCCCCCTCGCGGGCACCCGCCGCGACCTCGCCCGCGTACCGCCCCGACAGACAGCCGTTCAGGATGCCGCCGCCCGTGAGGGGGTCGATCAGCCGGGCCGCGTCTCCTGCCAGCATGACACCCGGAGCGACCGTCCGTTCCAGAGGCATCGACACGCTCACCGCACCGGCGACCTCTTCGACGATTTCGCCGCGAGCCAGGCCCGGGGTCCGTTCGATCAACCGATCGAGGTACTTCTTCGCGTCCGCGCGCTCTCGAATCTTCGAGAGGTTCACGCCGATCCCGACGTTGGCAACGTCCGCGGCCTTCCAGAACACCCAGGCATAGCCACCCGGCGCGCAGCTCCCCAAGTAGAAGTCATTGAGCCGCGGGTCGCCCTCCACGCCGACCAAGGTGTATTGCAAACACGCGTCGATGTCCCGGGTCCGGAGGTGGGTCTCGAGCCCGGCCCACCGGCCCACTTGGCTCTCGAATCCGTCGGCCCCGATGAGGATGTCCGCACGGACGTCGAACGTATCGCCCATGTGCTCGCAACGGGCGCCGATGACCCGTCCATCCTCCCGGAGCAGGGCGACCGCGCTCGTCTTAATCATGATCTCCGCACCGGCCTTCGCGGCCTCCCGTGCGAGGAACCGATCGAACAAGTCTCGCTCGAGGATGTAGCCGCATTCGTTCCCGGCCCGGGTCTCATCGAGGACCAGCGTCGTGCCGTCGGGCGCGATGATGCGCGCGCCGTCGACCTCGTGACAGATGAACTCGCGGCTCGGCGTCAGCCCGATCTCCTCGAGCCACCGTTTCGCGACGCCTTCGCCGCACCGAACGGGCGTACCGATCTCGGATCGCTTCTCAATCATGAGGACGTCGGCCCCCCCGGTGGCCGCGTACTTGGCCGCGGTGCTCCCGGTCGGACCCGCGCCCACGACGAGGACGTCCACCTGGCGGTCCATTTGCTCCGGTCCGATTCCGTCGGGACTCATGAGGCTTTGGGACCGATTCGGTCGGAAGCCCTGAACAACGACGGATGCGGCGGTTGCGGTGATCGCCGGCCCCCAGCGCCTTCGACATGGGGCGGCCGCAACGGGTCGAACGGCGTACGTATTTGGTGGAGTTCCGTACTTACGTGGATCATGGAGCTGGAAACCCGGAAGGTCCAGAAGCTGGGATACTCGAGTCTGGGGGTCTCCCTCCCGAAAGACTGGGCGTCGTCGAACGGCATCCGTCCAGGGGCCCTCGTCAGCTTGGCGATCGAAGACGACGGGAGTCTCCGCGTGCGGGTCGGTCCGCTCGAGGAGTATCCGGTCACCGCAGAGGCGACGATCGACGCGGACGAGTGGAGCGGGCCCGAGGCGCTGACGCGGATGATCACGGGCAACTACATCGTCGGTTGCAACACGATCCGGCTGCGGAGCCGAGAGGAGCTCTCCCCGAGCCAGTTGCAGGAGATTCACGAGGCGGTGCGCGGCCTCACGGGCCTCACGATCGTGAACCAAGGCCCCAAGTTCGTCACGATCGAGAACTTCGTCGAGCCGACACGATTCCCCATTGACGGCCTCCTCCGACGTCTGCACTATCTCACGTCCCGGATGGAGAAGCTCGCACTCGGCGTCATCTCCGGCGATGCAAAGGGAAACATCGAGGAGGTCGCCCGGATGGAGCTCGAGGTGGACCGACTGTACTGGCTCGTCGTGCGGCAGCTCCTTCTCGCGGCTCAGAACCGCACGATCGCGGGGCGAATCGGGGTGACGGAGCCTCGTCATCTCCTCGGGGACCGAGTGGTCACCGTCGGCCTGGAGAATGTCGGCGACTTGTGGGAGGAACTCGCCGCCGGGGTCGGGCCGTTCCTCAATCCGACCCGCCGGATCCCGCGGGATTTCGCGAAGACGATTGGGAACTTGAAAGGAAAGCTCGAGGACGTGATTGAGCTGACGATGACCGCCTTCTTCGCCAACGACCTGGCGAAGGCCAACGAGGCCCTCGATCGACAAGCGGCATTGACTCGTGATATTCGGGCTGTCGCCGGGTCCGGTTCCCGGCCGCGTCGGGGACAGACAAGCGGTTCATCGCGTTCGAACGGTTTGATTCAACTCGTCCTGCGACCGCTGGAGCACGTCGCGAAGTACTACGGCAGTATCGCGCAGATTACGATTAATCGGGCGCTCGAAAGGCCGGTACGCCCCCGCCCCACCGGTGCCGAGCCCGTCCCGCCCGGAAAGCCGGCGGACCGTCCGTGATCAAAAGCGAAGCTCAGACATGCGCTGTTCGGGCTGCATAGTCTTTCCGGAGTTCCTTCATGGTCCGCGTCTTTCCCGGTCCGGCTTGAGGTAGCTCGGACACGAGGACCACGTCCTCGACGTGGGCCAGCAACGGATTCAGGTTGTGCTTGATGGATCGCTGAAATTCGCGGCGGAGTTCCGCACGAAGCGTATCGGATCTGAGGAGCCGTGGATCGCGCGGGACGACGTACACCACGAGGCGGTGCTGGCCTGAGCCGTCGAGGTCGACTGCGATCGGCTTGGAGTCGTAGACGTTGTCGTTCTTGAGGACGCTCCGGATTTCCTCGGAGCTCGTCTTCACGCCGTTGATATTGATCATGTCGTCGATTCTCCCGAGATGGCGATAGTAGCCATTGCCGAGACGCTCGAGCTGGTCTCCGTGTCGCCGCAGTGCCTCTCCGTGCCGGCCTTTCGGGACGCCGTCGTAGTACTCTTCATCGTTGTCGTAATTCAACAGCTCGGTCGAGAGGCCGATCGATGGCGGGACGAGGAACAATTCCCCGCGGGAGGCCGGGCGGCCCCCGTCGAGGATCTCGAAGTCCAGGCCGAGGGCGGGGGTGGTGAACGTCGACGGAGCGCACGGTTGCACGACAGACCCGGTGATGTATCCACCGCCGATCTCCGTCCCGCCGCAGTATTCCACGATGGGGCGGTACCCGGCGAGGAACATCAGGTACAGCATCTCCTCCGGCGTGGAGGGCTCCGCGGTGGAGCTGAACAACCGGATCCGGTGCCAGTCGAGCCCTTCCATTGTCCGGTCCGCCTTCCAGTTCCGAACGAGCTTCGGCACCACGCCGAGCATCGTGACACCAGCTCGAGCGACGAACTCGCCGAACGGGCGGGCGGTGGTCGCCCCGACGTACAAGGCCATCGTCGCCTCGTTCACGAAGCTCCCATAGGTCAGCCATGGTCCCATCATCCATCCGAAGCTCGTCGGCCAGGCGAGCACGTCCCGCGGTCGGATGTCTTGATGGAGGTACGCATCCGCGGCGCTCTTGATAGGGGTCGTGTGGGTCCACGGGATGGCCTTCGGGTCTTTCGTCGTCCCCGACGAGAACAGGATGTTGGTATGATCGCAAGCGCGACACGAGACCGCCTCGTAGGCATCGCGGTCGCTTAGGAAGTCCTTCCACGCGATGTCGCCATCCCGGAGGAAGTGCGTCTTCGGTCCAGCCCGGGGAATGACGATCGCCCGCGGCCCGTTACCGTCGACGACTTTGGAGTAAATGGCATGCTCTTTCCCGTCGCGGAGGTACGTGTCGACCGTGATGACGGCGCGGGCGCCGGCGATGCGAACCCGTTTCCGGAATTCCGGCGGCGCCGCGGCGTCGGCGATGCCGACCACGCACCGGCCCGACAGCACGATTCCGAGGTAGGCCGCCACCGCTTCCGGAGTCATGGGCAAGAACAATGCGATCTTCTCGCCCCGATCCAGGCCGAGCTCCTCCAGCCCGTTGGCGACCCGAGCACTCAGTCGCCGCAGTTCACCGTATGTCATCTTTCGTATTGAGTCAGATCCTTCGAGTCCGGAGAGGATGGCCGTCTTGTTCGGGCCCGCACGAAAGCAGCTTTCCGCGATGTTCATCCGCGCGCCGGGTAGCCACTCCGGATGACGAAGATCGAGGGGTTGCTTCAGAATTCGAGTCGGCTCCTTTCGGAAAGCGATCCCGAGCTTTCGGATCATGGTGGACCAAAATTCTTCCCGGCGGTCGATGGACCACCGCTGCAGGTCCGCGAAAGACCTGAGGCGACGGGCCGCCATCAGCTTTCCAATGTTCGACGATTGCACGCCGGCTTTGGACGGCATCCAGGCTGGCCCGGGGCCATCTCTCGGTTCACGACCATCGTACGCAAGCCGGTACAGAGCGAGATGGGCCGCGAACCGCCACCGCGTCTCCGGGTTCGCCAAGAGTAAGGCGCGGAGCTCGAGCCAGAACCGTTCTTGTGCGCGCGCATCGAGCGATCCGGCGTGACGTTGAGATGCGGCCTCGATTCGAGCCGCAAGTGCCTTCGCGGGCTTCCGAGGCACGCCCCACGATTCGCCGTCGGCGGGCCGGATGGTGGGCCGCACGGCGGCTGAAATCTCGCGGACTCACTTAAGCCTGCGGACCCGTCTGTGGTTATGTCGGTCCGCGGAGACGCTTCACTTCTGGAAGCCGGGTCCGGGTTTCTCCGTCGCCACGGCCTTGCGGGCGTACTCGAGGGCCCGGTCGACGGCTTCGCGCGGCGTAGCGACGGGAACGAACAGCTTTGCGTCGACCCCTGCCTTGTCGATGGGCCACGTCCGAAGGCCGAACACCGTCTTGCCAAGATCGAAGGCATGGGCCATCTCGCTCAACGTGCCATAGGAACCGTTCACCGCGATGATCGCGTCGGCAGTCCGAACGATGATCAGATTCCGAGCGGTGCTCATCGCCGTGGCAATCGGCAAGTCGATGTGCGGATTCGCGTCTGCCTTGTTCCCGGTCGGGAGGACGCCGACCGTGAGGCCGCCGCCCCGCTTGGCGCCTTTCGCGGAGGCCTCCATGACGCCGTTCAAGCCACCGCAAATCAGGACCGCATCGGCCCGGGCGACGAGGAATCCCACTTCTTCGGCGAGGGCGAGTCCGTCGGGAGACGCCGTGCTGCCGCCTCCGATTACGCCGATGATCAACTTCCGAGCCATGAGGGAATCTCCGTTCAAGCTCGCGACCGAATTAAGCCTTTGCGGCTGTCAATCGACTTTTGATACGTTCGCTCGAATCGTTTGGCGGAAATGATGGATCACGCCTCGCGGAGTCGGCACGGATGCTCGCCGGGAGTCGCCCTTATGCCGTTGCCTGCATTGTCGCGCGCGGGGACCGCGATGGCCGACGACTCGACGCGCGAATACTTCGCCGGAACTGACCGCGACCGAGCCGCCTTCGAGGCGGGGATCAAGTTGGGCTCGATCGTCCATCAGTACGTCGGAACGCCGCTGACGTCCGCGACCGCGCCGTCTCTGGAGCGCGCGATCGAGGCCGCGACGCGGGTGCAGCCGCTGGTTGAACGCGTCCGTGTGCGCATCGACAAAGAGCGGATGCGGATTCGCGGACCCTACCAGTACGGAGTGCTGACGGAGGATCTCTTGGACATCGAAGTCTCCGTGCGCGTCGGCACCGCACGGGCCGTCGGCGCGCTCCGCTACGTGCCCGAACTCGACTATCCTCTCATGTATTTGAAGGCCATCGGCGGGCCCACCAAGGACTAATAAGGGGCTCCCATTCTGCCGCGACCCGATGGCACAGGGCCGCGAGGTTGAGGTCAAGTTTCGACGGGACCTCGGGCTCCTGGAAATCACGATGATTGGACTCGGCCCGACGATCGGGACGACGATTTTCCTGCTGGTTGGGCCCGGCTACGCGATCACGGGTCCTTCTCTCATCCTCGCGTTTGGCCTGAACTTCGTCGTGACGATGTTCACCGCGATGGCGTACATGGAGCTCGGCTCCGCGTTCCCCGAGACAGGCGGTGGATATCTCTGGATCCGCCGATCGATGCGAGATCCATGGGGCTTCCTCGGCGGTTGGATGTCCTGGTTCGGCCATTGCATTGTGGCCTCTTTCTACATCTACGGCTTCGGCCTCGGGACCGTCCTTGCGCTCAAGACGGTCCTCGGCACCCCGAGCCTCGCGCTGTTCGGCTTCGGCGAGTCCGCTCTGACCCGGATCTTCGCGGTCGTCGCCGCGAGTTTTTTCTTCGTGCTGAACTACCGAGGCGCAAAGCTGACCGGTCGCTCAGAAACCGCGGTGACGTTCGTCTTGGTCGGAATCGTCGTCTCGTTCGTCGTGTTCGGCTTGGCACACCTGTTCTCCTCAGGACCGCTGCCGGTGCAGAACTTCAACAACTTCTTCCGCGGCGATTCCCCCTTTACTCAGTTCCTCGCCCTCCTCGGCGCGATGGGCTTCACGTTCATCGTCTTCGAGGGGTACGAGATCATTGCACAGACCGGAGAGGAAGCCCGCAATCCGGAGAAGAACATCCCCCGCGCGCACTTCCTCGTGATCGGCCTGTCGACGATCATCTTCATCTCCGTGGCGTTCACCGCAATCCTCGCGGGCGGAGGCTGCGTCAACCCGCTGAGCGCGGGCTGCCAGCTCCTCCGCGTCTCGGACGGTAAGGTCCTCGGGAACAACGATGCGATCGCAGACATCGCGGCGAGGGTGATGCCCTACGGCCTCCAGATCATCGTCTTCGGGGTGGCTCTAGGTGCCCTCGCGGCGCTGAACTCGATGATTTTCTCTTCGAGTCGGGTCGCGTTCGCGATGGGCCGTGACGGCGGCCTGCCCCGCGCGCTCGGCAAGCTCCATCCCAAGAAACGCACTCCACATGTCGCGATTACGGTCAGCGGCCTCATCATCGTCACGATGACGCTTACCCTGGACATCAACACGGTCGCGGCGAGCGCGGACATCATGTTCCTACTCCTCTTCCTGATGGTCAACTGGGCTGCCATCGTCCTGCGCCGGACGATGCCCGACGTGAAGCGGTACTACATGATGCCGCTCTTTCCGATTATCCCGATACTCGGGATCGCGACGAAATTCCTCATCGCGATCAGCCTCTGGGCGATTGAACCGGTCGCCTGGCTCATCGCCCTCGGTTGGATCGGGATCGGCCTCTCGGTCCATTACCTCCACGAACGGAAGGAAATCGTCGTCGGCGTCACGAAGGTCGTGGAGTCGATCCTCCCGCGTCGCCGTCCCCGGTACCGGATCCTTCTGCCGATCGAGGACTTCCAGCGGGTCGAGCTCGTCGAGTTCGGCGCACTGATCGCCCAGGTCGAGGACGCCGAACTCACCCTCCTCCATGTCATCGAGGTGCCGCCGGCCCTTCCGATCGATGCGATCGACCGGGCCTACGTGAGCGAAGTCCGGTACCACCTCGGCAAATTGCGTCGGCGGGCGGAGGAGCTCGGGGCCTACGCGACGGCCCGCGTCGACGTGAGCCACAAGGTGTTCGATTCGATCCTGGACAACATCCGAGAGGACGAGACCGACCTGCTGATCTTGGGATGGAGGGGCGGCTGGCGGCGCGGCCGCATCCTAGGGACGAACGTCGACCGATTCGTCCAAGAGGCCCCCTGCGACGTCGTCGTCTTCAAATCCGCCGGCCTCAAGCCGAAGATCGAGAGCATCCTCGTGATGAACGCACCGGAGTGGCACGTGTCGTACGCGACCGGGTACGCGATCTTGCTCGCGAAGAAGCATCGCGCAAAGATCACGATCCTTAGCGCCGTTCAGACGGACCGGGAGCTCGAGAAGGAACGCGGGTACAGCGCGCGGCTCGCGGAGATGTGCCGGACCCACGGCGTGGGATTCGAGGAGAAGTTCGTGAAGGCTCGGAACATCGTCGACACCGTGGTCGAGGAAGCGAAGAGCTACGATCTGCTCGCGCTCGGCGCCTCGACGGAGTGGCGGCTGACGCAGTTCGCCTTCGGCCCCTGGCAGGACCAGATCGCACGGCGGACGGAGACGCCGACCCTCATGGTCCGGAAAGTCCGCCGCAAGGAGGAACCGGTGCCCACCCGGAGTCCCGTGCCGCTCCCGAGCCCGCCTCCGCCGCAACCTTCGTGAGTCGACTACCACTGCGGCGTCCCGCAGCTGGGACAGTAGCGATCCGTGGACGGCATGGACCGTCCGCAGTTCTTGCAGGTGTGGAGCGCGCCTGGCGGTGGGACGGGCGGGGGAGCCATCATCATCGTCGGAGCCGACGGGACTTCTTTCATGACCGCGCCGGCCAAGGACAAGACGATGCCAACCAGGAAGAGCGCCACCATCCCAAACGCGAGGGTCCGATAGGTCGACGCCGAGGACAGGAGGGCCGCGCACCACCCCGGATACGGCTCCGGCGGGCCGCTAGGCGCACAGGTGAAGGCGTGCGTCGCCTCCAGACCCGATGCGACGAACCAACCATAGAGGGCTCCGATGAGACCGATGAACAGCAGCACGAGCCCGAGGACGAAGACCGCGACTTTCACCGGGTCCTTCTCGGGCTCGGAACGGGACGGTCGGCTTATCACCTTTGTCCTCGGCGAGTCGAGTCGCCTCCCGATGCGACCGACATAAAGACTCTTTTATAGCGCAACGCATATTTCTGACGCCGCGTGGGTGGCATGGGCGAGGCGCTCAAGATTGGGATTACGGGCCTCCCCGGCGCCGGCAAGACCTACTGCCTTCTCAAGGTCATCGAGATGCTCGAGGGCGACGGCCTCAAGGTCGGCGGGATGATTACTGAGCCGATTGTCAAGCGAAACCGCCGCGAAGGATTCTACGTGATGGACTGGGCGACGAAAGAGAAGCGGGTGTTCGCCTCCCGCGAAATCACCTCGAAGACGATGGTCGGCCGGTTCGGTGTCGACATCAGCGCGCTCGAGGAGGTCGGAGTGAACGCGTTGCGGGGCGCGACCGCCAACGCGGACGTGATCGTGATCGACGAGGTCGGGAAGATGGAAGTCGAGTCACCGAACTTCGTGCTCGCCGTGAAGGACGCCCTCGAAGCGGACAAGCCGCTGCTCCTCACGCTCCACAAGAAGTCCCGGAATCCGCTCCTCCAGGACATCCGCCGTCGGGATGATGTGCGGATCCTCGAAGTCACGATGGTGAACCGCAACCTGCTGCCCTACAAGATTGTTAAGCTGATGAAGGGCGAGGTCCTCTGAGGACGAAGGGATATCTGGCCCTGCCCCCTTCGCGACCGCCGTGGAGTTTCCGTTCCCGACCGTTGCGGTTTCGGAGGGGGCCGCGACCCTCCTCGTCCCGGACGTGCCGCGCCGCAAAGGCCCCGGAACCGCCGGGCCGTGGCCGTTTTACAATCCGACGATGGCGGTGAACCGCGACCTCAGTGCGATCGTCCTCTCCAAGTGGCCTCGTCCGCTCGGGTCTCTCCTCGACGGACTCGCGGCAACGGGCGCATGGGGAATCCGGGTGGCCCTCGAAGTCGGCCCGCGACACCTCGCCTTCAACGATCGGTCACGCGACGCGACGCGGTTGATTCGCGAGAACCTTCGCCGCAACGGCCTCACTGCCGATGTCCACGCGGGCGATCTGTCCGACTACATAGGCAAACGGCGGTACGATTTCGTCGATATCGATCCGTTCGGACCGCCGACCCCGTTCCTCGGGGCGGCGTTCGGAGCCGCGGAGGAATCGTCCGGGATCGGCATCACCGCGACCGACACCGCCGTCCTCTGTGGCACGTATCCGAAGGCGTGCGAGAAACGGTACGGGGCGCGTCCGCTGCGCTCCGCGCAGGGTGGAGAGATCGGACTTCGAATCCTGCTGGGCTACTGTCATCGTCTCGCTGCGGAGGGAGGCAGTCAGATGCGACCGATCTTGTCGTTCTCCGCGGAGCACTTCCTGCGGGTGCACGTCTTGGTCGAGTCCGGATCGGGTTCGGGTTCGATCGGCCATGTGGTCCGCGTCGGCCCTGGTCGTTTCACCGTCGCATCCGGAGTGGCTCGGGGTGCAATCGGCCCGCTGTGGCTCGGACCGCTCGGAGACGCGGCGGTCATGCGCCGGCTTCAGCCCTCGGCCTGGACGTCCGTTGTGTCCGCGCGGCTCCTTTCGCTCCTCAAGGCAGAGTGCGAGATGCCGCCTCTCTTCGTCACGACGGACGAACTCGCGGCCGGAGAACGTCACTCGCCGCCGAGACTCGACCGATTCATCGAGGGCCTGCAGGAGATCGGCTATCGCGCGACCCGGACCCACTTCCATCCGCGAGGCGTGAAGACGGACGCGCCGTCGCAGGACATCGTGCGGATGTTCCGGGAACTCTCGCCTACCGGATCCACGGATGATTCAAGGCCTGCCAGTTGAACCCGAACGACGCCTCGCTGTCGGTCGCGTAGTGGTAAAGGGTCGTGACGAGAATCCCGTGGACGACAGACCAGAGGGCGCTCAGGACGAGCCAGTATAGGACCGCCGCAACCGGCCATGTCAGGCTGCCGGGCTCTCCGACGATTCCCCACACGAACGGGACAAGGCCGACGGTGAACAGGAGGAGGAACACGAGTCCGGTCCCGAGGACGCCGCTCTGATGGGCGCCCCAGCGCTCCCGCAGCAGGGCGCGGCTGCGGCGGAAGGCCTTCACGGGCCCGACGCCCTCGAGGACCATCGTGGGGAGGACGAACAGGGTCGCGATGGGCCAGCCGTACCCGAGGACCCGCGACACGAGTCGGCCGCCCGCCTCGGAGCGAATCGAGGTGAACCGCATCAAGACCCCGACCGTCGCGGCGAGGAACGACCACAGGAGGATCTGGAAGAAGCTCGCGTTCGCCGCGCCGATTCCGTCCAGCACGTACGGCCGCTGACCCTGGAGTCGGACGGCTGCGGCGCCGATGATCGCCGCCATGAAGTACACGGAGAGGAAGTACGTCAGCAGGTATGCGACGAAGATCTCCTGGTACAGGAAACCGCTCGATGGCGATGCCGGCGGGACGCCGAGCGCGAGGACGCTGAGCACGACGATCAGCCAGATGAAACCGGTGAAGACGAGGGCGAGGAACGGCAGGGCCATGAGGCGCGGCTCCGTCGCAAGGACGCGAAGGCTCCCTAGGGTCAAGTGGAATCCGCGAGCCAGCTGGGCCCGTAATCCCGTCTTCGGAGCAGGCTCATGGTGAGTCTTCCGACCCCACTCCGTCGAGTGCATCCTGCCGCTCAAAAAGTGCGGACCGGTCATAAGTCTATTGTCAAACGTCGGCGTCGGACGTCTCGTCTTCGAGGTGTCTCTGGTCTCCCTCGTAGGGTGCGTTTGAGAGTCGCACGATCTCGGCGGCCTTGATGTCGCCGATCTTCGGCACCTTCTTCAGTTCCTCCTCCGACGCTGAGAACACGGCGCGGACGGATCCGAACCGCTCGAGGAGGCTGCGCGCGAGCGTCTCGCCGATGGTCGGAAGCCCTTCGACGACGAACCGCTGCCGCTGCTCGAGGGACATCCCTTTCGGCTTGTGTCGCAGGCCGTATTCCGCCGCTCCCTTCTCCTGGCGTTTCCAGAGGATGCTGAGCAGGAGCGCGGTCTGTCCCTTATCCGCCGTCGTAAGCACCGGAACCCGCTCGGTCGTCTCGAGGACGAGGAGGGCGGCCAAGATCGCTTGCGGACTCTTGAACGTCGAGATCTCGGCGAGGTCGCCCTCGAGGATCACGAGCGGCTGCGGATACGCGTCGCGGAGTCGCTGGACCTGTTCGAACAGGCGCTTGCGGACCATGGAGTTGAAGAAGTCGTAGAGGGTCTTCCGTTCGATCCCGACGGGTCCCAGGACGTAATCTCCCGGCGCGATCTTCCGCACTTCGATCTCCACGCCGAGTTCCCGGAGGCGCTCGGGAATGTCCTCGGGCTCGTTCGAGTCGACGACGAGTGGGATCCGCACGGATTATCGAACCCTCCCGCCGACGTAAACGTTCCGGTGACCCCGGCAAATCAGCGGCGTTAGGTGAATCGTGTCGGCTCATCTTTTTGAGCGTCGTGCGCGTCCCGCCAATCATGGCCGCGCGGCGAACGCTGAATCTGCTCGCCGCGACGATGCTCGGAACGATGGACTCGAACGCGCTCGTTCCCGTGATCGCGCTCTACGCGCAGCATGTGGGCGCCGACCTGGTGACGATCGGGATCATCGTCGGCCTCTTCTCCGCGGTCCATGCGCCGGCAAACCTGCTCTTTGGCCGGATCGCCGATCGCGTCGGTCGCAAACTGCCGCTCCAGGTGGGGCTCCTCTGGGATGCCTCCTCGTTGTTCCTCTATTCGCTTGCGACGACGCCGCTGACCCTCGCACTCGTCCGGGTGAGCCACGGCATCGGGAGCGGACTCGCCGGTCCGAGCTCGATGGCTCTCATGGCCGACACCTCCACGCCGGAGCGGAAAGGCCGGGCGATGGCCCTGTACGGGATGTCCCTCGCTCTGGCGGTGGTGATCGGCTTCGGGATCGCGGGTCCGATCGTCGCTCGCTTCGGGTACTCGGTTCTCTTCTACGTCCTGTCCGCGGGTCTGTTGGCGGGTTTCGTCATCACGATTCCGATTTCGGAGCCGCCCAAGACGGCCCCGACGGCGATGCCCTGGCACAGGCTCGGCTCGTATGCGGGGCGACCGTCTCCCGCGGCGGGCTACGCGGCCATCTTCAGCCTTTACTTCATCCTCGGCGCGTTCGTCGCCCTCGTGCCGCTACACCTGCAACAAGAACTCGGGTACGGCGCCCTCGCGGTCGGTCTGAGCTTCACCGCCTTCGCGATCCTGTCATTGTTGCTCCACTATCCCGCGGGGATCCTCGCAGACCGGTACGGCCCCGCGACGCCCGCAACGATCGGCCTGGTTGCGGTGGCGATCGCGATGGCCTGCATCCCGCTGATCCGTGACCTCCCGGCGCTCCTCGTCCTGATGGCCCTCTTCGGAGTCGGCCACGGATTTGTCTTCCCTTCGGCTTCGGCCCTCGTGTCGCGCGGCGCGGATCCGCAGCAACACGGTCTGGTGACGGGATTATTCTACGCACTCCTCGTCGCCGGCGTGGCGGTCGGTGCGCCGATCATGGCGGCGGTCGCGAGTCTGTCGAGCTCCGGCGCGGGAATCTGGGCGAGCGCCTGGATTTCCCTAGTCGGACTTGCGTTCCTCGGCCGCGCGTTCGTGGCTTCCAAGTCCGGGGACCCAGTCGCGACTCGCGTTGCGAGCGCCACGGATCCGAAGTAACCTCGCGCTTGTGCCTAGGGGATTCGGATGGAGCCATGCGGAATTACGGGGCTAGATTCGGCTTCGACCCCTCGACCCGAGGACGGAAATGGCGACCAGTGCGGGGCCGAGGACGGATCCGCCTAGCTGTGCGGGCAGGTAGATCGTTGGCACCGTGCCGAGCGTTTGAGCTTGGACGGCCGCAGTCGTGTTCGCACACTCGCCGGTCGTCAGGGTCACGCAGCGACCGAGCCATACAACCAGTACGTAGAAGCCACTCGATGGGGCGACGAAGGATGAGACCCGCGTCGGAGACTCGCGGGGACTGGATGCCGAGGCTGCGTACACCTCGTGGGTACCCGGTGTGCCGTTGAAGAGGATTCCTCCCGTGTGATTGTCCGTCCAAGTGATCTGAACGTCAACCGTCAGGACGCCGCCCTGGTCGGCCCAGAAGTTACGCGAGACGCGGTAGGCTCCGTATGTCGTGACGTTGGTCGGCTGCGCCAGTGGTTGAAAGTCCCTTGGAGAGAACGCGACGTCGCGGGAGGGAGTCGGGAGGACACTCAGAGCGACCACCCCGACGACCAGGATGACCGCCAGCGCAAGAAGGGTCGTGTGCCAGCCCGATTCGGGAGATGCGTGAGCGGGCCCTCCCGTCTTTCTGGCCCGTTGCGCGGCGCGATGGACACCGAATCCTCCGACCGAAAGTGCGCCGCCGCTGAACGCGGAGAGTGCCCCCTGGTTGAAGAGCAGGCCGAGCTGTAACGCGGTCCTCGGGTCGTGGACGGCCCCTGAAGGTAGCAAATCCTTCGCGGCCCACAGAACTTGGAAAAGCCCGACGGCCAGGGCAAGGAGGCCGATCCATCCAGCGGCTTTCGGAAAGGTTAGTCGTTCGTGACTCGTTTGCCGGTTTGCTGGACTGCCCGGGGTCTCGGCGGAATCGCTCACCCGTATGTCATAAGAAATGAGACCGCATAATGATTTTCCGAATCTCGTCGATTGAGAGGTGGGAATTGGCCTCCGTCGGGTTCAGCAGACGACACAAGAATCCATCGAGAGCGTCGGCTATGGCAATCGATTGCGCGGGAAAATCACGGGACCGATCATACGCGTCCTGTTTGACGGCTAAGCCGCCAACGCACCACCGACGGGTGCTAGTGTGGCTATGGCGGTTAGTGGCGGCGGGCTGAACACGTCGCCCTTGCGGACTTCGTGCGTACACCCCCGCTCTATCAACGTCGTCGACTACGACGGCCATAAGATGCCTCGTCTTGAGGGCGGTTTCCGGCTTAGATGCTTTCAGCCGTTATCCGTATAGCGCGTGGCTGCTGGGCAATGCCTTGCCAGACAACCCATACACTAGAGGCGCCGATCCCCCGTTCCTCTCGTACTTAAGGGACCTTCCCCTCAGGCATCAAAGCGCTTCCACCAAAAAGCAACAAACCTGTCTCACGACGGTCTGAACCCAGCTCACGATCCCTTTTAATGGGCGAACAACCCCACCCTTGGCAGCTCATGCACCACCAGGATAGGAAGAGCCGACGTCGAAGTAGCAAGCCTCCGGGTCGATAGGAACTCTAGCCGGAGACGACTCAGTTATCCCCGGGGTAACTTTTCTGACATCCATGGCCCGCATAAATCAGGCTCATGGGTTCGCTAGGCCCCTCTTTCGAGTCGTGGACTCTCGTTGGGCAAGTCCACGTCAGGCTAGCTTTTCCCCTTACAGTTCACGGTGGATTTCTGACCCACCTAAGCTAACCTTTGGGCGCCCTTGTTATCTTTTTGAGGGCGTGGCGCCCCACCCAAACTGCCCACCTACCGTTGTTCACCTTGCGGTGTTAGCCGTACGAACCCGGAAGGGCGGTGTTTCATCGGTGCCTCGGAACCGAACTAGCGTCCGGCCCTGGTAACGGCTCCCGCCTACGCTACACATCTAGAATCATACGGCAGCGGCAGACTGCAGTAAAGCTCCACGGGGTCTTCGCTTTCAGGTGGAAGGTACTGGACTGTGCGCCAGTAAGTCAGTTTCACCGGCCTCCACGCGGGGACAGTAGAGCTCTCGTTGGGCCTTCATGCAAGTCGCCAATTAAGCGACAAGGTATTACGCTCACTTCTGTTACTTCGCGTGACCTGATTCACGAGGGATTCAGGCGGGTCACGATTTCGCGTGACCTCCTCACGTCGCCGTGAGGGTCGGACTTTATCTTCACCGCTGGCGGCGGTGATCGGCGTAAAGTCTCTGAGGGTTCCGACCTCTTCCGAGATCGGCCTTCCCTGCGGATTGTCCGCACCTCGAGATTTTTACCGCGATGGGTACTCGAGGATACTCGGAGTTTCCCGCATATGGCCGATTTTTATTAAGGCTCGCGTATGGAACCTTAAGAGGGTCATAGTTACCCCCGCCGTTTACTGGTCCTTCGTCCGGTTGGAACCGGCTTTCAGATACCAGCACTGGGCAGGCTTCAGCGGCCGTACACAACCTTTCGATCTGGCGGCCACCTATGTTTTGGTTAAACAGTCGGGGCTCCCTTGTCACTGCGACCAGCCGCTCGCGCGGCTGGCACCCCTTGTACCGAAGGTACGGGGCCAATTTGCCGAATTCCCTCGCGTGGATTTTCGCCGACACGCCTTGGGCTTCTCACCCAGGGGCACCTGTGTCAGTTCTTGGTACGGTCGCACGGATTGACCCCAACGCCCTTTTCACGGGCACCACGGATGAGCGGAAGGGCTTGCGCCCCTACTCCCGCATTCATCCCCTTCTCGCCATTACGGCACTCCGGGGACTTCAACGGTTGAATCGCCAGGCAAGACGACTCCGCCTACCGCGATGCGTCCGACATTGGGCAGGGATCCGCACGGTGCAGGAATATTAACCTGCTTCCCTTTCGCGTTCTTCGGTTAGGAGAACACTTAGGACCGACTAACCCTCGGCTGACGAGCATTGCCGAGGAACCCTGGCCCCTTCGGCGGTGCGGATTCTCACCGCACTTTGCTGCTACTCCTCCCAGGATCCTCATTCGAACGCGGTCCACCGGACCTCACGGCCCGACTTCGACCCGCGCACGACGCCCCCCTACAAGATCACCTTTCGGTGCTCTGCAGTATCGGTGACCGACTTAAGCCCCGTCCCTTTTCGGGGCCCATGATCTCGGCTGGTGAGCTGTTACGCTATCTTTGAATGATGGCTGCTTCTAAGCCCACATCCCAGCTGTCTGAGACCACGAACTCCCTTTGGTATTCGCACTGAGTCGGCACTTAGGGACCTTAACTGCAGGTTGGGCGGTTTCCCTTACGGATGCCAAGATTACCCCAGGCACCCGACTCCCGGCATCTACGGTGACCACGGATTTGGAGTTTGACAGGGCACCGACGAATTTCTCCGCCTTAGCACCCAATCAGTAGCTCTACCCCATGGCCGACCTCCGCCGAGGTCCAGCTGCGACTGATTTCGGGGGGAACCAGCCATTCCCGGCCTAGATTGGCCTTTCACCCCTATGCCCAGCTCATCCGAGTGATTTGCACATCAACACCGGTTCAGCCCTCCACCCGCCTTTCGGCGGGCTTCAGCTTAGCCAGGCATAGATCGACCGGCTTCGGGCATCGCACCCACGACTCCTCGCGAGCTCACGACGCGCCTCGCGCCTTGCGGCGTTGCGCGCATGTCGCTTTCGCTTCGGCTCCCCGCGTAGAGCGGTTAACCTCGCCGTGGATCAGAACTCCCTGGCCCGTTATTCACAACGGATAACACGACGCCGCTCCATCCTTTCGGACTTCGTCGCTTTCGCGCCGTGTACGTCTGTTACTGTCTGGTTTCAGGCACTTTTCACCTCCCGTCAAGGGCACTTTTCAGCTTTCACTCACGCTACTAGTGCGCTATCGGTCTCGGGTCGTGTTTAGAGTTGGATGTCTATGCCACCCATCTTCGCGCGCGATTTCCGACGCACGCTACTCTGGATACCCCGAATCACCTTCCCCGCGTACCTCTACGGGGCTGTCACCCTCTCTAGCCTCGGCGTTCCACCGGAGTTCGAGTTGGCGGGGTCAGGTGTGCCGGAGTCCGAACACCACACCGCCACCGCCTTTCGGCGGCGGCTTCGGTTTGCTCTGTACCCTCTTCGATCGCCTTTACTGAGGGCATCCCGATTGGTTTCTTTTCCTCCCCGTACTAGGATGCTTCGATTCCGGGGGTTCCCGTTCCTTTCGGAACAACCTCGCGGTTAGGAGGTCCCATTCGGAGATCGTCGGATCACAGGTTCCTTGCGCCTACCCGACGCATTTCGCAGCTTGGCACGTCCTTCGTCGGCGCCCGAGCCGAGCCATTCCCCAGACAGCATGTTAGCCAC